>Ga0247807_10000721_pt1 | contig 20519 bp, 16 predicted proteins | sample UWRJL074202C1_FD_179931 | JGI IMG/M metagenome (GOLD analysis project Ga0247807, IMG submission 179931) | Plant litter microbial communities from Arlington Agricultural Research Station in Wisconsin, United States - UWRJ-L074-202C-1 | ecosystem: Environmental > Terrestrial > Plant litter >...
AGAAAAGGTACATTAAAAAACGACGCCGGTGAAAAAGGGGGATACATGATTCCTCTGATCCTGGTAACCAGTTTGTTTTTTCTGTGGGGATTGGCGAATTCGCTTAACGGATCATTGATCAAGCAATTTCAGATTGCCTTAGATCTAAGTCGTTTTCAGGCCGGCGTGATTGATTTTGCATTTTATATGGGTTATTTTTTTATGGCTTTGCCGGCAGGTTATTTCATGAAAAAATATGGTTATAAAAAAGGCATTGTTTTAGGATTGCTGCTTTACGCGACCGGTGCTTTTTTGTTTTATCCGGCGGCTTCCATGCGTGAATACAGCTTTTTCCTCTTTGCTCTTTTTACCATTGCGAGTGGGCTGGCATTTTTAGAAACGGCTGCAAATCTTTATGTTACAGTGCTCGGAGATCCTGATAAAGCGGAGTGGAGAATAAATTTTGCTCAGTCTTTTAATGGAATGAGTTTGGTTTTAGGCCCGATTATCGGTGCTTTATTTATCTTTTCGCCCATTGAATATTCAAGGGAAACGCTGGCCGCTTTGCCTTTTGCAGAAGCTGAGCAGATACGGATTCAGGAGGCGCTTTCTGTTCAGCCGCCATATCTGGCCATTGGCTCTCTGGTACTTTTTGTTACACTTCTTTTTGCATTTACCAAGATGCCGGAAGTTGGAGAAGCGGAAAATGAAAATGCTAAGAAAATTTCGATTTTATCCTTATTCCGCCACAAACACCTGACATACGGCATTATCGCCCAGTTTCTGAATGTGGGTGCGCAAACCGTTTTATGGGGATATTTTGTTGATTTTAAACAGGATTTTTCAAGAGAAACGCACTGGATATTTGCCGAGGGTTACATGAATATCATCAATTCAATCACGGGCGTGAAAGCGACTTTGACCACAACCCAAATTGCAGGTTATCACGCCTCTTTTGCATTGGTTTTGTTTCTTTTGGGACGTTTTGTGGGAACCACCTTGATGAGTCGTTTTTCTGCAAACAGGGTTCTTTTGTGGTTTGCTGCCGGAGCAACCTTTTTTGTAGCAATGGCCATGCTCACAGGTGGATTAACCGCCGTAATTTGCCTGAGCCTGACGTATTTTTGTCAGTCGATCATGTTCCCGACAATCTTTGCTTTGGCCACAAAGGGGTTGGGCGTTGAGTCAAAACTGGCTTCTTCTCTTTTAATTATGTCGATCGTCGGCGGAGCAATTATGCCCATGATCGCTGGTGCATTGTTTAAATACGGCCCTGCTTATGCATTGATTGTCCCGGTGATCTGTTTTGCATTTGTTGTGTTTTTTGCGGCGAAAGGTTCAAAAATAAGGGAATTGATATAGGCATGAAAAAGTACTGTATGGCTGTGGATCTGGTTGACGATCCGGCGATGATTGCGGAATATGAAGGATTTCATAAGAAAATAAGACCGGAAATTGAATTAAGTATCCGGGAGGCAGGTATCACCAATATGGAGATTTACCGGCTTGAAAATCATCTTTTCATGATCATGGAAACGGAGGATGATTTCAGTTTTGAAAAGAAAGCAAAAATGGATGCAGAAAATCCGAAAGTTCAGGAGTGGGAACAATTGATGTGGAAATATCAACAGGGACTGCCATCAGCAAAAGAAGGTGAAAAATGGGTGATCATGAAAAAGATATTTGCGATGGTTGGCGACATTGATTGAGTTGCTTTATAAAATACCTACTTATTTGATAATCAACTCAACTATGAAATCTTCTCTGAAAATTAAAAAAAATATATTTCCGTAAATATTTTACAGAAATCACCACAGGGTTGTACGCTTAGCTGACCATTAGATTTGAAGAAGCACGGATCGTTTTTATTACTTATTTGCATTGCGTTTACGTTGCTTGCATCTCAGCCCCGCAGGTCTGTTGAAATAAACATAATGAGTTTCAATATCCGGCATGGACTTGATAAAAATGATGAGCCGAATTTAATGGGAATACTGAAAATTATTAAAGAGAATAAGCCAGATCTGGTTGCGTTGCAGGCCGTGGATAGTCTCATAAATAATGGAAAAACGCAGTTTCAACTACGGCAGCTGGCAATACAGACAGGGATGCATTATGTATATGGTGTTTCCGAACGTTCAGAAAGCGGCACACAGGGCATAGGAATCTTATCGGTTTGGCCTTTGGAAAAGTCACAAACCATCAGCTTACCCACCACGCAGGGTGCCGATCCCAAAATTTTGCTCTGCGGATTGATCCGGCATTCGCGGAACCTGACATTTCGTTTTTGCAATTCCAGGCTTGAATATGCTTCTGTCATGGACAGGGCTTTACAGGCGGCATATATTAATCAGATGTTGGGCGGGAGCATTCAGCCGGTGTTATTGGGGATGGACATGGGAGCAAGGCCAAATGAGCAGCCGTATTTTTCTTTTCGAAAAAGGTGGCAGGATGCTGCACAAGGATCTCAGCTCGAAACATGGAATGAAGGGACACCGGGCGACCGGCTTGATTATATTTTTGTATTACTCAACAATAAGGTACGTGTGAAAGATTATAAGGTACTAAGAAATTATCCCCAGGTCTCGGATCACTATCCAATTATCGCCACCGTAGAATTTTGGTAAAAATGGATTATTCACATTTGAAAATCGGATTATTTATTCCCTGTTACGTTGATCAGTTTTATCCTCAGGTAGGCGTAGCCACGCTCGAATTATTGGAGAAACTTGGTTGCACAGTTGGCTTTCCTTTGAATCAGACTTGCTGCGGACAACCGATGGCCAACTCCGGATTCGAACATTTGACCAAGGATTGCAATAACTTGTTTTACAATTCCTTTTCGGAATTTGATTATGTGGTTTCACCTTCTGGAAGTTGTGTGCTGCATATTAAAGACCATTTGAAAGTTGAAGACAAACCGGGTGAGTCGAAGGTTTTAAGAAAAAAGGTTTATGAGCTGGTTGAATTTATTACGGATATTTTAAAAGTGGATTTTATTAAATCAAGTTTTCCACACAGAGTAGGTTTGCATCAGGGGTGTCATGGGCAGCGGGGATTGCATTTATCTCAAATGTCTGAACTGAATGCGGCGCCTTTCAATAAACCTGAAACTTTATTGCGGAAAGTGCAGGGACTGGAACTGGTTGAACTTGATCGGAAAGACGAATGCTGCGGATTTGGAGGCACTTTTTGCGTAAGCGAAGAGGCGGTTTCGGTTAAAATGGGACAAGACCGTGTTTCAGATCATTTGCGCCACAACGCCGAATTTATCACAGGTTCGGACATGAGCTGTTTGTTACATCTGGAAGGGATTTTAAGACGAAAAAACTCCAAGGTTCAGGTGAAGCATATCGCGGAAATTCTGAACAATTCGATTGTTTAAAAAAGGGTTAACGGTTAACGGTTAAAAGGTTAACGGCGAACCAAAAGCCCTGAAAGGCTCTGATATGTTAGCCCAGAGTGTAGCCCTGGGAACGGGAACGAAACGGAAACCGAATGGAACGGAAACGAAAACGAAAACGGAATGCCGGAAATGGGAACGAATCAATTTAAACCGAACAAAAAACAAAAACCGGTGTCCTGAAGAGCACCGGTTTTAAACAAAGTTTCGGAAGCGCGCCGCGCCAGCGTCAGAATCTGAGAAGGAACGAGTCGCTTAGTTAATTGAAGAAACGACGCGGCTCGTTTTAGTCAAAATGTCAAACGATTGTGCATACTTCTCTGTTCCGTCCGTAATTTCGAAGGTATAAGTACCATCCAAAAGTGTAGACAGGTCGAAGTATTTCAAATAGCTTGAATCAGTACGTTTGTTTTCCGAGTAAAGCACATTTTTGTTAGTGTCCAGAATGCGAACTAAAACTGCCGTGGATTGTGCCTTATTGTATGATACCCGAAATTGCATAGGTTTAATTTCCAAAACGCTCAGTTTATTTTCAGCTGAGACAGTTTTATCGGAAGTAGTTACAGTAGCTTGTGCATTGGTGTTGAATGCAAGGCCAGAAAAAAGCAAGCCAGTTAAGGCGGCTGTCAGAATTGTGTTTCTTGTTTTCATAGGAGTGAAAATTTTATTTATGTCTAAGAAAAGTTAAATTAAACTTTAATCAGACTCCGATGCCCTGATCTAAAATCTTTGTATGTCAAAGGTATAACAACTTGCAATACAATAAAATAGCATTTTCTTTGATTTTTAAAAGTTGTTTATTAAATAATTTGCAAACTTGAAATAGTGCAACGAATGTGAAAAGTACAATTCAAGTTCTTTAAATAATACTATTATCTAATTGTTAAGCTAACCATGTCAAAAGCTATAATTGAACATTCAGCAGCTTCTGAAACCTTTAATAAGGATGAGTCTTATGTTAATTGGCATGATGAAACGCTTTGGTTCGTAAGACAAAAGCGCGATAAATCGGCCATGCAGCTGCCGGAATGGGAGGAATTGAGGGAATCAGCGTCTCAGATAAAACATTATGTACTTTCACATATGGACGATCTGCTGCAATCTTTTGAAGCAAAAGCGAAAGAAAACGGCGTTCATGTTCATTGGGCAACAGATGCCGCTGAGCACAACGAAATAGTTCTGGGTCTTCTTAAAAAAAACAACATTGATAAACTTGTGAAAAGTAAATCGATGCTGACAGAAGAATGTCATATGAACGAATTTCTTTCTGAGAATGGCATTGATGTAATTGACAGTGACCTGGGAGAAAGAATTGTGCAGCTTCGTAATGAACCGCCGAGCCATATTGTACTGCCGGCCATACATTTAAAAAAGAAAGATATCGGCGATCTTTTTCATAAATTCTTGGGTACAGAAGCAGGAGCAACCGATCCGCAGTATTTGACAGAAGCCGCACGTCAGCATTTACGTGATAAGTTTCTCACGCGCCGTGCAGCACTTACTGGTGTGAATTTCGCCATTGCTGACACCGGCGGATTTGTAGTGAGCACCAATGAGGGTAATGCAGACATGGGCGCGCATCTTGCCGACATACATATTGCATCTATGGGATTCGAAAAAATCATTCCCAATCAGGAGCATCTTGGCGTATTTCTGCGGCTTTTGGCAAGAAGTGCAACCGGTCAGCCAATTACTACTTACAGCAGCCATTTCAAAACGCCCAGGGAAGGGCAGGAGATGCATATTATTATTTTGGACAATGGAAGAAGTGCACAGCTTGGTCGTGAAGATTTCCGGAATTCGTTAAAATGTATTCGTTGCGGAGCCTGCATGAATACCTGCCCTGTTTACAGAAGAAGCGGTGGACATAGTTATCACAATGCGGTAGCAGGACCAATCGGCTCAATACTTGCGCCAAACTTTGATATGACAAAAAATGCGGATCTTCCCTTTGCAAGTACATTATGTGGAAGCTGCTCCAACGTTTGCCCAGTCAAAATAGATATACACGAACAGCTCTACAAATGGAGACAGGTGCTTGTAAAAGCAGGCCATGTTCCGAAGGCGAAGGAAATGGGAATCGGAGCTATGTCCGTTGTTTTGTCCAGTCCAAGATTTTACCAATGGTCGGGCAAGTTGGGACGTTCTGTAATGCGGGCAATGCCATTTGTTGTTAACAATAGTTTAAATCCCTGGTATAAACAAAGGGAAATGCCCGAAGCGCCTACGGAAAGTTTCAGGGACTGGTATGTTAGAAACAGGAGAGAATAGTATTAATTGCTTCTTTACAGACGAAAAATGAGTTCAAGAGAAAAAATATTGCAGCAAATAAAATTGAATAAACCGGCGGAAACAGCGTTGCCTGTCAAGTCCAGGTTTGAAAGCAATTACGAAAACACAGAGAAAAAATTCACGGAAGTACTTGCGTCGGTTTATACAGAAGTAATCGTCGCGAGTTCACGTGAGGATCTTAAGGCAAAGGTTAGGGAGATGTACGCCGGAGTCACAAACCGTGCTACAACAATCCCGTTTTTGTCAGAATGGGCGGATTTTAGCTTAAATATCTCTGATCCTCACGATCTGGAAACAATAGAAATCGCAGTGCTGCAAGCCGAATTTGGCGTAGCAGAAAATGGAGCGGTCTGGATATCTGATAATCATTTGCCTCATCGGGTTTTGCCTTTTATTACTCAAAACCTTGCTTTTGTCATTCCCCGGAGCAAAATAGTTAACAACCTCCATGATGCGTATCAGATATTAAGCGATACAACGGGTTGGGGCTGTTTTATTTCCGGCCCTTCCAAAACGGCAGACATTGAACAGTCATTGGTGATTGGTGCTCATGGTGCGCGAAGTCTGGTCATTTTTCTACTGGAGGATCAAGTCAATATTTAGCAGATAACATTTGTTCTACTGAATATTCTAAATTTTTGGTTAGTATAAATGGTGCTATTCAAATATTGAAGTCTTTTTGCCAGTCCGGCGGAAATTAAACCTGGCGCAATAGAATTGATTAGCCCTATTCTTTTTCTGACTAGAAAAAGTATTACAGTCCCTTCCTTTCCGCTATTTTTGCAGGAATACTTTCGCATGGCTCTCTTGTTTTTCTTAATAAAATGGGATTCCTTGGGCGTTGAACATATCTGAACGCGCAATGTTGCGAGCCATGCAGTCAAATGATCTACATGGTTTTTTATTGCTTATATTTATCAATAGGTTATGCCAAAAATAATTGTTGCAATTGATGGTTACTCCAGTTGCGGTAAAAGTACCACAGCTAAGTTGGTTGCAAAACAGCTCAACTATCCGTATATCGACACTGGCGCTATGTACAGGGCTGTCACTTTGTACTTTTTGCAAAATCACATCAGTCAGACAAACCCTTTGGAAATAGAAAATGCATTAAGTAAAATTCATATTTCCTTTCGCCGGCATCCGGAACTTGGGCGAAATGATACCTATCTGAACGGGCTGAATGTAGAAGATGAAATTCGTAAAATGTATGTATCACAAAAAGTGAGCGACATAAGCGCGATTGCGGAAGTAAGGCATGCTTTGGTAGCTCAGCAACAGCGGATGGGTAAAACGCGGGGCATCGTTATGGATGGGCGCGATATTGGTACGGTCGTATTTCCGCAGGCCGAACTGAAAATATTTATGACCGCCGATCCGTTAATCAGAGCGCAGCGTCGGCAGCTCGAACTATTGGAAAAGGGCGAATTAATAGGACTCAAAGAAATATCCGAAAACTTAAAGATGAGGGATCACATTGACACTACCCGCGCCGAAAGTCCGTTACGTCAGGCAGCAGATGCAGTATACATCGACAATTCCTTGATGACTTTGGATGAGCAGGTTGAGCTTGTTGTCCGCCTTGCAGATACAAAGATCGCCTCGTCGTTGCGCAAAAATGAAATGAATAAATTGAAATGAGTGATACTGTTACGGATTACGATTATCTCATTGTAGGTCATGGAATCGCTGGTGCTGCAATTGCATGGCATTTACACGAAATAAATAAAAGTTTTCAAATTGTTAATGATCCTTCATTACCATCGTCGTCATATGTAGCCGCCGGAATTTTTAATCCGTTGACAGGCAAAAAGATGAATAAAACCTGGCGGGCCGATGACTTGTTTCCCTTCGCAGACACATTTTATAAAAAAATGCAGCAAAAACTGGAAACCAGTTTTGTTCATTCTACACCGCTTTATCGTCCATACCGATCTATAGAAGAGCAAAATTCGTATTTGGCTCAGTCGGAAGACGAGCGGGTCGCAGCTTATATCGGCGACCATCATGACCAAAGTTCTATTGGGGAATATGTTTACATGAATTATGGAGCCCTGGAAATTGCAAAGGCCGGGTGGATTGATATGCCGCTTTTTTTGGATAAGAGCAAAAGTTTTTTTCTTGCCAATGACCAGTATCTGGAATGTGCTTTTGATGTAAATGACCTGATTCCTAACGAAAATTTCGTGGTTTGGCAGGGAGTAAAATATAAAAAAGTAATTCTTTGTCAGGGATTTGCAGCAACGGGGAATAATTATTTTAGCTGGCTTGCGTTCAATCCTGTGAAAGGGCAGATATTGGAGATAGCTACCGAAGATGTTTTAAAACCTTACATTATTAATCAGGGAATATTTATTCTCCCGGTTAACGGAAAACAGGCAAGAGTCGGGGCAACGTATTCCTGGGAACCGCTGGATTGGCTGCCAACCAGGGAGGCTGCCACAGAACTTGAAGACAAATTGAAACAGGTGTTGAAAGTTCCATATAAAATAACGAACCAGGTTGCCGGGATCCGGCCCTCTGTAATGGATAGGAGGCCACTGATTGGTACGCATCCGGAGCATAATAACATTTGTATTTTTAATGGCCTGGGAACAAAGGGAGTTACATTGGCCCCTTTTTTTGCTGATCAATTTGTACAACATTTAGAAAATGGTAAAGAATTGGATCCGCTAGTTAATATTAAGAGGTATTTTTCGTTATATTTCCGTTGAAGTAAGCCTACGAACTATGAGAATGAAATTTATATTTTTATTAACCATTTCTGTTGGTCTTGTCGCCTTTACGGGATTGTCTACCGGAGCTATGGCACAGCGCTATCCTTCTCAGGAAACCTTTGGTAAAAACAGGATTCAGAACAAAACCTTTAACTGGAAAATATTCAGGACAACAAATTTTGAGATTTATCATTACCAGGGAGGCACAGAACTAGCCAAACTTACGGCGCAATATGCTGAAAGTGAGTTTGATAAAATTACGGATATACTTGGATGGACGCCGTACAGCAGAGTCAAAATTTTCCTTTACAATTCTCCTGCCGAGCTTGAACAAAGCAATATGGGTCTGTCGACAATAGACAACCGGGACGATGAAAAATTGGATCTCGCTCAGTCAAGAGTTGAGGTTGCCTATACAGGAGACCAGATTGGCTTCAAAAAAAGATTGGTGAAAGATATAAGTATGTTGTTTGTTTACGACATGCTTTATGGCGGGAATATGAAGGAGGCTTTACAAAGCTCACTTTTACTTACACTGCCTGAATGGTTTATGTCCGGCACAGCTGCATACATTTCGGAAGGCTGGTCGCCGGAATTGAATGATTATATGCGGGATTTTTTCCAGAACCGCAACGTGAGAAAACCCACTTTACTCCAGGGGAACGATGCAACGCTGATCGGCCATTCCATCTGGAATTACATTTCCGAACGTTACGGAAAAGACAAAATTTCGGATATTCTTAACCTTACCAGAATTATCAGAACAGAGCAGACGAGTATCACAAGTACGTTGGGAGTGCCCTCATACAACCGTTTCCTTCGCGACTGGCGTGCATATTACATGAATCTGAATAAAAATGCAGAGCAGTTTTACACCGATTCGAAGCCATCCTGGAAATACAAACTGAATGAGTTTAGCAGTTCAGAAGCCAATGCGGTTATAAAAATATCACAGGACAAGAAGTTTACAGCCGTAAGTGAAATTAAAAACGGCCGCTATAAAGTTTATGTCTTTGATAGTGAAACGGGCTCAAAGAAAATGATCCGCCAGGGATCCATGGATTTGATTGGAGGAAAAATGAATACACATGCTCCTCTTCTGGGATGGTCGAGAAATAACACGTTGGCCATTTTAGCAAATGAAAACGGACGTAAAAATCTTTACGTTTATGAAAATATTGGTACCAAAAAAGTTAAAATAAAGGTTAAACGAAATATCCGTGGTCTGGATCAGATTATTGACATGGATATTTCTCAGGATGGTACTATGCTCGCTGTTAGTGCCGATAAGGGTGGGAAAAATGATCTTTACCTGATCAGTGTGGCGCGTGCCTCGGCATTGCCACTTACCAATGACCTTTTTGATGACTTGTCACCACGCTTTATTCAGGGATCGTCAAGAAAAGTTGTTTTTGCATCAAACCGGCCCGCCGATTCTCTTGGAACTGCGAAGGGAAACTATAAAACCTTATCTGGTTCACTTTCGCTGTTTGAACATGACGGAACACCGAAATCAGGAGAAGTGAAACTTTTGGTGCAGACAGATGGAAGAATGAAAGTTTCGCCTATTTATGCTGATGCCAATGAGGTAATTTACCTTTCCAATATCAAAGGAGTAAGTAATGTTTTCAAGCTGAACCGGGCTGCAAACACCAGCTCGCAACTTACGAATTACCTGCACAATATTAGGAGTGCAGATGTGAACCTGAAATCCGGGGGGGCTTTGGCTTATACTTATTTAAATGATGGCTATTATACAGCTGCATTTAAAAATGGATTTGATTCCAACGTCACCATGGATACACCTTCTTTGGGCTCGGCTTTTTCTCAGGCTCAGAAAGCAGGTACCGGGGTAGTTAAGGATACAGCTTCCGCCATCGCCAAACCGGTTGAAGTTCCTAAACTTACTTTGAAACCTGGTGAAGTGGATACGGATAACTATCAGTTTGACGAGGATGTTTTACAGGCTTTTGAATCAAAACAACGCAGAGGCACTTTTGCAAATACCCCAAGTGTGCTTTCGAGAACGAAAGCGACACGAGAAAATATAGCGATTAAAGGTCCGTATCCTTACAAAGGATTGTTTATTACCAATGACGCCAGTTCCGACTGGCGCATTGACCCGATTCGCGGATTTGGTTATTCTCAGTCTCTGTCGATGAATGACTTGCTTGAAAATCATGTAATTAAAGCTGGTTTTTTCATCAATTCTAATTTCCGAAGCAGCGATCTGTTTGCTGAATATAACAACAATACATATCGGATAGATTTTGGTCTGAGGGTTGACAGGAAAAGTATTTTCATGGACACGGAAGGCAGTCAGCAGAAATACCGGTTCAATCAGGTTACTTTCTCTGCCTCGTATCCATTCTCTACGACCAGCAGGTTCACTTTGTCTCCCATGTTTACCTCAACAAGGTTGATTGATATTATTGTGTTGCCCAATCCTGATCTGGCTACAAGTTATGGAGGGTTACGCGGTGAATACGTGTTTGACAATACGCGGGTAAACGGTATGAACATGATGGAGGGTACCCGGTTCAAAATCCGCTACGATAGTCAGCTTGGACTTTCCGGACCTGATGAAAGCTTTAACCGGGTTAGTCTGGATTTCCGTCACTACCAGAAACTACACCGTGACCTGATTCTTGCGATTCGTGCTTCCGCTAGTCATTCTGGCGGGAAGGCTCCAAAGCAAAACATTATGGGTGGTATGGAAAACTGGATTGGTAACAGAAAGGAAAACAGAACAGGTGAAAATCCGCTGAATTTTGGTCCTACCGTCGATAACAGAGATATTTTCTTTGCTGATTTTGCAACAAATTTAAGAGGGTTTAATTTGAACAGGCTGTCCGGAACAAGTTATATGTTGCTGAATGCTGAACTGCGAATTCCTTTGGTTAAATATTTGTACCGCGGCTCAATTACTTCAAGCTTCCTGCGCAACTTTCAGATCGTTGGATTCGGGGATATTGGTACTGCATGGACGGGCAAGGGGCCGTTTAGTGAAAATAACAGTTTAAACACGCAAATCATTGGCGCCGATGGCGATCCATTCCGCGCCACAGTTACCAATTATAAAAATCCCTATTTGATGGGATACGGTCTTGGAGCTAGAACAACATTATTTGGGTTTTATGTGAAGTTCGATTATGCATGGGGAGTTGATAATGGTTATACCAACAAGCCCATTCCTTACCTGACTTTGGGATACGATTTCTAAGGCAGTAGAAAAGCCGATATAATGTCTGTTAAGTGGCATGGGAAATTATTCCTGTGCCATTTTTACTAAATCCAGTTCTGATTTTTCAAACGCTTTTAATGACAAATTGCTGTCGGTTTCCGGCCCATTACAAAATTCTGCTGTTGACTTTCATGTGCATTTGCACTGAAATGTGTTTTGGACAAAGGGAAGTCTTACAGGAGCAATATGTTCAAAATCCGATGTCAATTAATCCGGCATTCACCGGAGTACGCGAAACATTCAATATGACTGCAATGTTCAGGCGTAAATGGTTTTCTATCCCCAATTCACCTTCCAGTCAAAGCTTTGCAGCCGATGGCACGTTCGGAAATGGGAAATTCGGTGCCGGTTTTCAGGCTTTAAATGACCAGACGAGCTACTATACTACAACTGCTTTGCTCGCAAGTTTTGCATATCATCTAGGTATTTCGGACGATTGGAAATTAGCACTAGGCGCACAGGGCGGAGTCAACATCCTACCCATTTCCAATGGGTTGTCTTATGGAAATAACCGCGCATTGGCCAGCTTCGGGATAGGTGCCTGGCTTCATTCGGAGAATTTTTATCTGGGATTATCCAAACCAGAGGTTTTACAGCATGGGTTTGGAGACCAGGCGCTCAGCTTCTTCTACCGTCGCCCACTGTATATTATGACTGGCGGAAGTCTGGATTTGGCGAATGATATCATGTTATTGCCGCATATTTTAATTGTTCAGGAAAAGGACCATAAATTGAGACTTGATCTGGGGTCCAGATTCTGGTTTAACAAAAAAGTGGGCTTGGGCGCGTCTTACAGAATGGGTGGCGGTGATAACTTTGGAACCTCTGGTATAAACTTTTTACAATTATCCGCTGAGGTTCAGGTAGGTAAAAATGTGAGACTGGGTTATTTTTACAGCACCAAACAAATTGAGCAGATATATGGTGCATATTCAGGTCCAAAGGGCATTCACGAGTTAATGCTGAAATTCGTTCCAAGTCCCAATGGTTTTCAAAAGTATTAAAAATAAGACTGATTGTATATAATTTTGGATAAAGTTAAAAGGAGATTTTATGTGCATTGTTTACATAACTCTCGTAACTTTGTCCGGTAAATGAAATAATCACATTTGTGATGGATAAATACACGTATATAGCAAATTCTGACGGCGCTTACATAGAGGATTTATACAATTCCTATAAGCAAAACCCAGCTTCAGTAGATGAAGGCTGGCAAAAGTTTTTTGAGGGATTCGACTTCTCTCAAAAGTATCCTGTAAATGGTAATGGACATGCCAATGGCACTGCTAATGGTAAAGAAGCAGCACCGGCAGGCAAGCCTAATCCAACTCTTATCCGCAAGGAAATGGAGGTGGTGCACCTTATCAGAGGTTTTCGTTCAAGAGGTCATCTTTTGGCAACTACCAATCCGATTCAAAAAAGAAAGGATCGCCAGCCTCAACTGGACATTTCAGATTTCAATCTGGGAGCAGAGGACCTGGATTCTGTGTTTGAAGCAGGCGTTGAGGTCTTCGGACGTCCGGCAACTTTGCGGGAGATTGTAGATTCGCTTAATACAATTTATACAAGAAACATTGGTTTTGAGTATTTATACATTCGCGACCGCGAACAAAAGAACTGGCTTCGGAAAAAAATTGAAAAGGAAGCGCTCGATATGCAGTTTTCGATTGATGAGAAAAAGCATATTCTTTCAAAACTCAACGAAGCGGTCGTTTTTGAAAATTTTCTTCATACCAAATATTTAGGTCAGAAACGTTTCTCACTGGAAGGTGGGGAGACTACGATTCCCGCTCTGGATGCCATGATTAATAAGGCAGCAGAAATGGGTGTTGTGGAGGTGATGATCGGTATGGCACACCGTGGCAGGCTGAATGTGCTGGCCAATGTGATGCAAAAAACGTACGGACAGATTTTTAACGAATTTGAAGGTAATTTGCCTGATCAGGTTTGGGGTGATGGTGATGTTAAATACCACATGGGTTTTGCAAGTCAGATCACTGCTGAAAATGGCGAGAAAGTACATTTAAAACTTGCGCCGAATCCGTCTCACCTTGAAGCGGTAAATCCCGTTGTTGAAGGATATATCCGCGCAAGGGCCGATGCAATGTATGAAAGTGATTATGACCGCGTATTGCCCGTTTTGATTCACGGAGATGCGGCGGTAGCGGGGCAGGGCATTGTGTATGAAGTAACGCAAATGTCGGGCTTAAACGGATACTATACCGGTGGAACCATTCATTTTGTGATTAACAATCAGGTAGGTTTTACAACAGATTTTGCTGACGCACGGTCTAGTATTTACTGTACGGATATTGCAAAGATTGTTGACGCGCCTGTTTTACACGTCAATGGAGATGATCCGGAATCGGTGGTGTTCTGTATGCGTCTGGCAGTTGAATATCGTCAGAAATTTAACAAGGATATTTTTATTGACATGGTTTGTTATCGCCGTCATGGCCATAACGAAGCGGATGAACCGAAATTTACGCAGCCGGTTCTTTATAAATCGATTGAAAACCATTTAAATCCCCGTGAAATTTATCAAAAAGTTTTGGTTGATCGCGGAGATGTAGATGCGCAGTTAGCGGCTTCAATGGACAAAGAGTTCAAGCAACTTTTGCAGGAACGTCTGGATATGGTGAAGCAAAAATCGCTGCCTTATGTCTTACCAAAATTAGAGCAGGAATGGCATACCCTGCGTAAAGCAACAGCTGTCGATTTCGAGAAATCGGTTGAAACGGGTGTTCCTTTGGATATATTGGAAAAAATCGGGCAGGCTTTGATTAAAACGCCGGAAGGTTTTAACCGTCTTAAGCAAATTGATAAACTGCTCAAAGATCGTGAGACAATGATCTTTGACAAAAAAGAGGTTAACTGGGCAACTGCTGAATTGCTTGCCTATGGTTCTCTTTTGGTAGAGGGAAACATCGTTCGTCTGAGTGGACAGGATGTGCAAAGAGGTACATTCTCACATCGTCATGCAGTGCTGCATGACGTTGAAACAAACTATTCTTACAATAGTCTGGAATACATTGAAGAAGGTCAGGGACCTTTTATGATTTACAATTCGCTGCTGTCGGAATACGCTGTACTTGGATTTGAGTTTGGATATTCGATGGCCAATCCGAATGCTTTGGTTATCTGGGAAGCACAATTCGGCGATTTTGCAAATGGAGCTCAGGTAATTATTGATCAGTTTGTTTCTTCAAGTGAAACCAAGTGGGATCGCTGGAATGGATTGGTGATGTTGTTGCCGCATGGCTATGAAGGACAAGGCCCGGAACATTCCAATGCCCGTCCGGAACGTTATCTTCAATTGTCTGCCAATTACAATCTGATTGTTGCAAACGTGACAACACCTGCTAACTTTTTCCACATGATGCGTCGTCAGTTGAAGTCGCAATTCAGGAAGCCTTTGATCGTGATGTCGCCAAAGTCAATGTTACGGCATCCGCTTTGTGTTTCATCCATGGATAGTCTCGTTACCGGTTCTTTTCAGGAAACCATTGGAGATTCTTATGCAGATCCTGCAAAAGTGAAGAAAGTGCTGCTTTGTACAGGTAAGCTGTATTATGAATTGTATGAAAAGCAGCAGGCAGACAAGCGTGATGACGTTGCTATCATCCGTCTTGAACAAATGCACCCTTTCCCACAAAGCCAGATTGATGCGCATTTAAATCAATATGACAAAGCGAAGGTATATTGGGTACAGGAAGAGCCTTTCAATATGGGCGGCTGGACATTTATGCTTCGTATGTACAAAGGATCGAGATTTTTACAGGTAATAGCGCGTGAATCCAGTGCTTCTCCGTCAACAGGATTTTCGAAAATCCATGCCAAGGAACAAGCTGAAATCATCAGAAGAGCATTTGAATAGTTATCAAGATATAAAAGACACTTAATTCGAAAACAAGATTGCAGATAAAATGGCTGAAATTGAAATAAAAGTACCGCCCGTTGGCGAGTCTATTACCGAAGTTACAATAGGAAACTGGTTCAAAAATGATGGGGATTTTGTGAAAATGGATGAAGTCATTTGCGGACTTGATTCGGATAAAGCAACTTTTGAGTTAACAGCTGAGGCAGAAGGTGTATTGCACATCAAAGCTCAGGAAGGCGATACTTTGAATATTGGTGATTTGATCGCCACTATTGATTCTTCGGCTAATGGCGCTTCAAACGGCGCAGCTCCAAAAGCGGAGGCACCCGTTAAGGAAAGTGCTCCTGCGGTTGCACCGGAGGCGGCTAAAGCAGAAGAACCGGCAGCGGCACCCGTTGCGACTGCCAGTGCTGCTCCGGCAGCAGGAAAAATATATGAAATGAAAGTTCCTACGGTAGGAGAGTCCATTACAGAAGTGACCATTGCTTCATGGAGCAAAAAAGATGGTGATCATGTAGAACTTGACGAAATTATTTGTGAACTGGAATCCGATAAGGCTACTTTTGAACTGCCTGCGGAAGCGGCTGGTACACTTAGAATAGTTGGAAAAGAAGGAGATACGCTTGCTATTGGTGCTGTGATCTGCACGATTGAGGTAGGTGCATCAACCGGAGCGCCTGCTGCTTCTGCGGGTTCTGTTCCTGCTACTTCTGCTGACTCAGAAAAAGGGTCTGTGGAAAAACATGCTTCTCCTGTTGCAGCGAAAATATTGGCTGAAAAGGGCATTGATGTGAAGGATGTCAATGGTTCGGGGTCAGGCGGGAAGGTCATGAAGGACGACGCTCTGAAAGCAGGAAGCAAACCTGCCGAAGCGCCGCAACCTGCAAAAGCTGCTGTACCTGCAAAACCTGCCGCTGCACCAGCAGTTCCGGGAGCACGCGAACAACGCCGCGAGAAAATGTCTTCGCTTCGTAAGACAATCGCACGTCGTTTGGTTGCTGTAAAGAATGAAACCGCCATGCTGACTACGTTTAACGAAGTTGATATGAAGCCTGTTATGGACGTTCGGTCTAAGTTCAAGGATAAGTTCAAGGAAAAGCATGAGGTTGGCTTAGGTTTTATGTCATTCTTTGTGAAAGCGGTAACTGTTGCTTTGAAAGACTTCCCGGGAGTGAATGCTTCTATTGACGGCGATGAAATCGTTTATAACGATTTTGCTGACGTGTCGGTAGCTGTTTCGACACCCCGCGGTTTGGTAGTTCCGGTGATCAGAAATGCTGAAACGCTTTCGTTTGCAGCGGTTGAAAAAGAAATCGTTCGCCTGGCGGTTCGTGCACGTGATGGGAAATTGGGCTTGGATGAAATGTCGGGAGGAACTTTCACCATTACAAATGGAGGAACTTTTGGTTCAATGTTATCGACGCCGATTATCAATGCACCACAATCGGCGATTTTAGGAATGCACAATATTGTGGAAAGAGCAGTAGTAGTAGATGGTCAAATCGTAATACGTCCTATTATGTATGTAGCACTTTCATACGATCACCGCATCATCGACGGTAAGGATTCTGTAAGTTTCCTTGTTCGTGTAAAACAGTTGCTGGAAGATCCAATGCGCTTATTGCTTGATATGTAAATTTTGGAGTGATATAAAAGAACGAGGGAGATTCGAAATTCGAGTCTCCCTCGTTCTGTATAAAGCCTAAGAAATTTAACTATACAAAATTCTAATTAAAGCAAACTGTAAACTGTTGATTTAAAACTTACTGCAATTTCTCGTTCTCCTTATGCCTTTCTTTATCTCTTTCAGTCTTCTTGGCCATATTTCTTTCAAATGCTTCCGTTAAATTAATTCCCGTTTGATTGGCCAGACAAATTAAGACCCAAAGCACATCGGCCATCTCGTCACCGAGATCTTTCCCTAAATCTGATTTTTTAAAAGACTGGTCGCCATAAGTCCGCGCCATGATTCGGGCTACTTCTCCGACTTCTTCTGTGAGAATTGCCATGTTAGTAAGCTCCGAAAAATACCGTACGCCATACGTTTTAATCCAGTTATCTACCTGCTGCTGCGCTTCGTCCAGGGTCATAAATTTTATTGATAAATGATTGAAAAAATAAATTCTGGCCTTATTCCGGTGCAATATCAGATACGGTTTTTGGAATCGACTACGATGGTAACAGGACCGTCATTGACCAATGCCACTTTCATATCTGCACCAAATATGCCGCATTGTATGGGTCTCCCCAACTCTTTACTCAAAAATTCAATCATTTTCTCGTAGAGCGGAATGGCTAATTCATGTTTTGCCGCTTCAATAAACGAAGGACGGTTCCCCTTTTTCGTACTTGCATGTAAAGTAAATTGGCTGATAAGCAGTATGTTGCCACTAACTGCTGCAAGATCCAGGTTCATTTTACTCTCGTCATCGCCGAATATCCGCATCCCGATAATTTTACGGCCTAACCATTCCACGTCTTCCGTACCGTCACTCTGACCGATTCCTAACAACACCATGAAACCTGTACCGATTTGACCATGAACCCGCCCGTCAATGGTGACTGAGGCCTCACTTACTCGTTGAATTACTGCTATCATTTTACTACCTTGATATTGGAAGACCTTCAATTCCGGATATTTGAGCTTTCCAAATGTGTTTGACATTGAGAAAGCAAGAAGGAAAGAAAACGAAGATAGCTATTAAAACCAAACTCATTATCTTCGTACCGGACCAAAGGTTTGAACAAACTAATCAAAAAAGATAAAAGCAACTTGTCATGATAAAATCTTACATTCTTTTCATTTCCTGTTTTTTTCTAACAGCAAGCGTTTTTGCTCAAAAACCAACCATTTATCATCCTGAGGCTGATGCCAAAGCAGACATTGCCAAAGCGGTGGGTAATGCAAAGAAGAATGGCAAACACGTTTTGCTGCAACTGGGCGGAAACTGGTGCAGCTGGTGCATCGCATTTGATAAACTCGTGAATGCGAATGATACCTTGAAAACTTTCAGAGATCAGAATTATGAGATGCTGCATGTCAATTTTAGTCCTGAAAATAAAAACGAGGCCGTTTTTGCTTCGTTAGGTTATCCGCAGCGTTTTGGTTTTCCCGTCTTTGTAATTTTGGATGGTGACGGAAATCGTTTACACACGCAAAATTCTGCCTATCTGGAACAAGGCAAGGGGCATGACCCGAAAAAGGTTTTAGAGTTTTTTCAGAACTGGGCACCTTCTGCCATTGATCCCAGCACTTACAAGAGCAAGTAAATAAGACGTCATTCAGCAGGAATCGCCTGCTTGTCTGTGGTTTTTACAGGTGTTCCAAAGTTTGGCGTTCCATCTGCATTCCAGCTGAATCTTTGTGCGCGGGGCGAACGGAATCGTCCGCAGCCTTGACCAGATTCTTCGTTGGCATGATATAAAATCCAGTCTTCTTTGCCGTCCGGAGATTTGAAGAATGAATTATGCCCGGGTGCAAATACTTTATTTTCCGGGGATTGTTTGAAAACAGGTTGTGGTGACTTTGTCCAGGAAGCAGCGTTCATCAAGTCTGCCGTCGCAGAAGTTTGTAACATTCCCAATGCGTAAAAATCTGTCCAGCAGCCACTTGCTGAATAAATGATAAAAATTTTGTCCTGGTTTTTCAAAAATTGCGGACCCTCATTAACATTAACATGAGGTGGATTATTTTTGTCATTCAGGTCTCCGTGTTTTTCCCAATCGAAATCAGAACCTGAGATTTTGGTTCTGTTTCCTGAGATGGTCCATGGATTGTCCATTTTGGCTATGTAAATATTTTGCTGGCCATTTTTGTCACCTTCCCAGCCCGACCAGATCATGTAATACTGTCCGTTGTTTTGAAAAATATCGCCATCAATTGCCCATTTATCTTCCGGAGTTTTCACTTCTCCTTTGAAAGTCCAGTCTCCGACTAACGGATCTGCGGAGGCATTTTCGATCACATACATGCGGTGATTGTCATTTTTACCGTCGTCCGCTGCAAAGTACATGTACCATTTACCCTGAATAAAATGAAGTTCCGGAGCCCAGAGTTCTTTACTGTAACGCGTATTTGCAGGCGGTGTCCAAACCGTTTTATTTTCTGCCGTAGCCAGATCTGCAAGGTTTTTCGTCTTCCAGATCACCAGCTTATTTTGCGTTGTGTTTGTGTAATAATAGTACCCGTCTCTATAAATGCTATAAGGATCAGCTCCGGATGGTAGAAGTGGGTTGGTGAAAGTTTTATCTTTTTGAGCGTAAATATTGTTGCAGAAACAAAGGCAAATTATCGTCAAAAAACTAATTCTAAAAATGGAGTTCATTTGTTTGGCTTTATACTTTTATAATCGTCGAGATTACAAAGCCTGAAAACACCTGACTTTTACTTAACCCGTTTCATTTTTTTGATTCAACAAAATAAAAGCTTTTAAAATCCGGCAGTGGCAGATCCGCTTTGCCTGATTCTTTTTTAAAATTAACTTTTATCAAAGCAGTTCTTCTTTTACCAACCGAGGTAACCGAATTGTGTGTGTGAAAAACATAATTGAGATTTCCTTTTTTGTCGTGAAAAAAATCGCCGTGACCAGTTCCGTTAGCAGCAATGTCTTTCCGGCTCAGTATGGGATTCTTATTGTATTTTTTCCACGGTCCTAGCGGACTTTCGCTGGTTGCAAACCCAACGGCGTAGTCGGGGTTGCGGAAATCATTTGCTGTGTAAAAAAGATAGTACAGGCCTTTTCTCTTTAACACACTCGGCCCTTCTGCCACCGGCCAATTTGACCTGGCTGTATTCTCCCAGCTTTCGGTAGCGCTGATGCACTCAGTAAGGGTTTCCGGTAAAATTCCAGACAAGTCTTTCTTTAATTCTGCAACGAAAAGTCTGTTTCCGTTTTGAAGCCTTACATGATATAAATACGTTTTGCCATCGTCGTCGACAAAAACAAACGGGTCAATCTGCTTCACCGGCGCCTCGAGTATCGTTTTCTCTTTTTGCACAAACGG
>Ga0247807_10000722_pt1 | contig 20511 bp, 14 predicted proteins | sample UWRJL074202C1_FD_179931 | JGI IMG/M metagenome (GOLD analysis project Ga0247807, IMG submission 179931) | Plant litter microbial communities from Arlington Agricultural Research Station in Wisconsin, United States - UWRJ-L074-202C-1 | ecosystem: Environmental > Terrestrial > Plant litter >...
GCATACGATCATCAGTAATTGTAGCTAAACAATGGCACTACACCTACCTGATTATGCTGAAAGGTGAATTCTATCTTTCGAAATAGATTTCAGCAGAGCTCCTGATCTATTTGGTATTTGTATTCTCACTTTTATGGAGTTTCGACTGCAGAACAAAATCTGTAGCACTACCTAGGGAATCGGAGACGGCCGCGCGCGGGGTCTCCAGCCTTGTCCAAAAACTACCAAACCAACCAGTACATCCAAACTACACAAACTCCCAAATGGCCTAGAAATAACATTCAGCAAGACCTCTTAATAGTAAATACCTGACCTGCTCAAAAGGAGCAATCTAATATGTTAATTACGTAGGAAGAAAATGCGAGGCTACATACAGCCTTGCTTACCCCCCATGCGGCGGCGGGGCAAATAACACTAGTAAATTCAAGGAAGCTTGAAGTACGACGCAGAAGTGCAAAGAATACATTAGACACCCGAGTTACATCTTGACACGACACTGTATTGTGAAATATAACCGGTGGCCAGCTCCGACGCTCAGTTTCCAGTACCACAGCAATCATGTCATCAGCATTAATAGACCTCGACAATGATCAACTAGAGCCAACTCTCCAATCTATCCTGGACCAGAAGAGTCTCCGATGGATCTTCGTTGGTGGAAAAGGAGGTGTGGGAAAGACTACAACCTCATGTTCGCTCGCTATTCAGCTTGCAAAGGTCCGCAGATCGGTTTTGCTTATTTCAACCGATCCAGCACATAATCTTTCGGATGCCTTTTCTCAGAAGTTTGGCAAGGAAGCCAGACTGGTTAATGGGTTTACAAACCTCAGCGCAATGGAAATTGATCCCAACGGCAGCATTCAAGAGTTAATGGGGCAGGCAGATGAGGGAGAAGGCCCAGCTGCAGGAATGGGAGGTATGATGCAAGATTTGGCCTTTGCTGTAAGTTATGACGTTAACATTATTATTATGCAAATAGCTAATTGTCGTAGATTCCCGGTATAGACGAAGCAATGTCCTTCGCAGAAGTCCTTAAACAAGTAAAATCTCTCTCGTACGAAACCATCATCTTCGACACTGCCCCAACCGGCCACACTCTTCGCTTCTTACAATTCCCCTCTGTTCTCGAGAAAGCTTTGGCAAAGGTCTCCCAGCTCTCCACACAATTTGGACCCATGCTCAATGGTATTCTTGGTGCTAACGGCGGCTTGCCAAATGGCGCCAACTTATCAGAAATGATGGAAAAGCTAGAAAGCCTCCGAGAAACCATCACAGAAGTAAACACACAGTTCAAAGACGAAAATCTTACTACATTCGTTTGTGTTTGCATACCCGAATTCCTATCTCTCTACGAAACAGAACGTATGATCCAGGAATTGGCAGGATTTAATATTGATACTCACTGTATTGTGGTGAATCAGCTACTCTTTCCGAAGAAAGAGAGTGAATGTGACCAGTGTAATGCAAGAAGGAGGATGCAAAAGAAGTATTTGAAGGAGATTGAAGAGTTATATGATGAGTTCAATGTGGTGAAGATGCCACTACTCGTAGAGGAGGTGCGTGGGGTGGAGAGGCTGTCAAAATTCAGTGAGATGCTGATCAAGCCATATGTTCCACCCGCGGGAGGCTTATAGGGCATAATGTAGTTAGGTACAAAATCGACAGATACCCGAGCCTTCACGATTCTGATATTTTAGTAACTGAGGGAATTCCTTGGCATCTGGTATGTGAGTTAACAATGATGGGTAGCATGTATTATATACACTTGTGTGGGCTTGATTTAGCTCAACTTGTGCTCTTGTGTTTATGACCAAAGCCTTGGAGCTGAGTACAGTATGATGGTAAACTTACTTGACTTTTTGAGCGGCAATCTAACTATCTAAACCTGTTTCAGCGTAACCAATCTTATTATGGCAAAGATTCAAACAGTTATATAAGTAAGAGCCCCCGCCTGCAAGCCTTCACTTCACAGAATTGACGGAACATATAAATTAAAATCACCCTAATATTACTAAATTCTAGTTGGGAGGTGATGCCACTAGTTCGGCTTCATCAATACGATCAAAACAATTAGCTACCTAATGTATAGTCTTGTAACGTTCAGGTCAGCCAGCTAGTGGGCTGGCGCTCAAGATTCAATTTTGACAGCAAATGTAACTTAATGGCATAACCTACGGAATGTCTCGAGTCCAAATCAAAGCTATTTATGTACTACAGCTTTTATCAGTTCTTATCATTCGCACATAGGAGTGGTAGCATTCATATACGCCAGCCTCAGAAGTTAAACTTCGCGTCCACCTAATATAACATTAAGTAACCATGAGTTTGATGTCTCAGGAATTCAAGGAGAGTTTTTTGACTTCCACAGCACCGTGGGTAGACCGCTGTAAATTGGCGTCATAGCAAGTATAGCTTACTGAATCGACTTTAGCAAACGATTGAGCTATGAGGTGACTTCCAGTTTCTTGCGAATATTCCTAAAAAGAATGCTACCGTATATTTGGGATGATATCCACCTATAATTTTAAATCAGTATCCTACAAGACATGCTGACAATCTTTGCTGAAGAGCTTGACCTAGGTTTGAGGTCATAAGCAGCATGTCTTGAATTGAGTAGCTCAAAAGTATTATGACCAAGTTCAAAATAGCTCTCAGTTTAAACTTAATCGCGTCGTAGAAATTGAATTGACCTTACAAATTTACTCAGCAGATTTTGGGCAAGCCTTTCGAAGTAGTGGTCCAAGTCATAGCATACTTCTTGGTCTATCATAAATCACGTGTTGTGCTCTTTGTGGTTAGCCGAGCTAACTGATACTGACTCAAGCTGCTCAAGGTGCTGCTCCTCGACCACTATCTAAGGCGTCCTTATATTCGAATTCACTAAATAAATACTGTTCTTCTAAGCTGTACTGTCAAATAACTCCAACTCCACAAGACGCGTTCTTGGCAGCAAGAAATCAATAACCATGGGTCCTCTTGCCGTCCTCGCAACTTGCAATTTGAATCAATGGGCATTGGATTTTGAGGGAAATCGAGACCGCATTATTGAATCCATTCGTCTGGCCAAAGCGAAAGGGGCCACTCTTAGAGTTGGGGTACGTGGTTCCATTTCATATCTTCAAATACCGGTACCCACCACCAAGGATTTTCGGTGTTTTCGTGACCGATGCAAACTACACCTCAAAGCGAGTGTATCAAAAGCTATGATCCGCATGGAGAGATTCCAGAAGTATAGTCTGCTAGAATTCAAGTAGTTTTGCTAGTTGTTCAAAATTCTCAGCGTGCCACAAAAATGGACACAATCGCGAGTCTTGGTTATCCTCCTATTTATTGTCCATGAATTCGAAGACTCCTGGTAGACTCACTATGAATTCTGCTAATATTGGATAGCCTGAACTAGAGATTACAGGATATGGCTGCTTAGATCACTTCGGAGAACTCGATGTGACTGATCATTCATGGGACTCGTTGGCTGAAATTATTGGCCACGAAGACTGTCAGGATATTCTGCTTGATATTGGCATGCCTGTCCGACATCGAAATGTTCTATATGTGCGTTCTCCAATTCCTTATTCTCTATATAGTCATCATTCCTAGTACCACGTGGCGTATAGTTTTGTGGCCGAAACAACAGGTACAACCAAAGCCTGGTATTATGCTATCGTTCTGCTACTGGAGATTTGGAATATTGTCCTCCTCTTAATGTATCAAGGTACATGATATGATCGAATTTGGTAGTCTGTCAAAGCTATTTCTTAGATTGGAAATGGCCGAGAAAATTTTCTGGCACATCAGCTCAGAAGCCGAAATAAAGCGGTCTACTGTGCTGTTTGTGAATATTATGAAGTTTGAAGCGTTATAAGGGATGGCACAGCTGCTTTCAGTCTTAACATCATACCAGCACTGTTCCTCACTTATCTGCTACTGACTTCCCTCCTACAATTAGAACTGTCGAATGCTATGCCACAACAAGACTATACTTTTAATTCGCCCCAAACTATCGTTAGCACAGGATGGAAATTATCGGGAAATGCGATACTTTACGCCGTGGAAAGGCGTTCGGGTCGTAGAGGAGCATATTCATTTACCTCACGTCATTCAAAAGCTTACTGGGCAACAAAAGTGTCCCATTGGCGACGCAGTAATATCTACCGTTGATACCTGTCTAGGCGCGGAAACTTGTGAGGAGATGTTTACACCACAATCTCCCCACATCTCTCTTTCTCTAGATGGTATAGAAATCTTGACCAATTCATCTGGATCTCATCATGAGCTTCGAAAATTGGATACACGAATCGAATTGATCAAATCAGCTACCCAAAAATGCGGAGGTATTTACCTTTACGCCAACCAGCGTGGATGTGATGGTGATAGGCTATGTATGATTCCACATATTATTTCCAAAACAACTCTGCTGTACTCCCACTTGCTTCTATTTCTCTTGTGCGGCATAAGAACACCAAATGGCTAACTGCTCGACATTTAGACTACGACGGGTGCAGTATGATCATTGTTAATGGCAAGATTGTAGCGCAGGCTTCTCAGTAAGAATCGCCATTTATTTACTCTTTTCATACCGGAAGGGCTCTAAATTGCTGCTCAGATTGTGTGAAGTAATTTTCAAAAGAGAAATCTGACTCTATGTTATTTAGGTTCTCTCTCAAAGACGTGGAAGTCATCACCGCCGTAGTCGATTTAGACGAGGTTAGAAGTTACAGGTCGACAAAGTCTCGCGCAATGCAGGCTCGAGAAACACCTTCATACCATCGTGTTCCACTCGACTTTTCACTTTCAACTCGTCCCGAAATTTTTGACTCCACGGTGGCGCCATCTCCTGAGATTCAACCTTCCTACCATAAGCCCGAGGAGGAAATCGAATTAGGGCCAGCGTGTTTCTTGTGGGACTATATTCGTCGCTCTCGTCAAGCAGGATACTTTATCCCGTTATCAGGAGGTGTAGACAGTTGCGCAACGAGTTGCATAGTCTTTTCAATGTGCAAACTTGTCTTTGCTGAAGTCCAGAAGGCGGACAATCCAGAAGTTCTTAAGGACTTACTCCGAACTATCGGTGAGGATGCCGATAGCAAGTGGCGTCCTCAAACCCCACAAGATATTGCTGGAAGACTCTTCGTTTCAGCTTATATGGGTATGGAGAAGAACAGCTCTGCCGACACCCGGACTAGAGCACGTGAACTTGCTAGAGACATTGGCTCGTATGTACTCACTTGTAAAATCCTTCATCTTCTATGTAGCACTGCCTCCGCTCCTTGTATAACATTCAACTCACTGCGATACATCGCATGGAGTCATTTAAACGCTACACAGAACTGCCGAAACCGGTTTACTAACATCTTCCGGTCGCAGATATCACTTTAACTTCGACATTGATACGGTCGTTGATGCGATTCTGAAGCTCTTCGCTACAGTGACGCATGTAATGCCTAGATATAAGAACGATGGTGGCTCAGTAGCCCAAAATCTTGCCGTACAGAACATTCAAGCGAGAGTGAGGATGGTTGTAAGTGTCAATTTAATAACCCATGTCGAGCTAATTCAACAGCTAATATTTCTAGCTTGCGTATTTATTTGCCCAACTAGTTCCCTCAATATGTTGGGGACGCACTGCGTCTGGGTCACTTCTAGTCCTTGGTTCTGCGTATGTTTTTGTGGTTCATTTTCTTCTTTGTACCTGGGAAGATTTCTATCTCTAATTTGAAGATGTTTAACTTGCTAATATTGTTCAAATGAAAAGAAACGTAGATGAAAGCTTGCGCGGATACTTTACTAAAGTAAGTCATCAGAAACCGTTCCAATAATCTTTTTATTTGTAGACATCAGCCTCAGTGGTTAAAATACCCATGGTAGTAATCTCACAAGAACAATACTGACCTCAAAATGATAGTACGATTGCAGCTCCGCTGACAGTAAGTCAATTCAAGTCTTTCCCTGCATGTGTGATTTCATTCTGCCCTGATTCATTTGAAAGAGATACAAGAAGGAGACTGATAATCTGAATAGTTAATCCTATTGGATCAATTTCCAAAACAGTAAGTCTTAAAGCCAAAATACGTGTGAAAGACACGCTAGCCTGGGAGTATAGCTTCTCAAGAAGGATGCTGATCCCCTTTAGGATCTCAAGCGTTTTATCATATGGTGTGGGCAGAAGTGGAAAATGCCACTGCTTCAGACATTTGTTGATGCGCCACCAACAGCTGAGCTTGAGCCTATTACAGAATCATATACGCAGACTGATGAGGTAGACATGGTAAGTGAATCCCTCGAGAAATTAAACCCACTAAGAGGCAGGTCTACGAGGTTATTTGTAACAAATTCTGCTCTTAAAGACATGCTTTGAGAGTTTAAGCCTCTATTTTCTTCTAGAAATCTAATTGCTAATTGTATTCTGATAGGGTATGAGCTATGACGAGCTCTCTGTGTAAGTCAAATAATGCGTCTTTGTTGTCATAGAAATCGCCCTTCCCGAACGATCATAAGCGTACGAGGAGGGCAATCACTACTAGAGCCTTCAGTTCCGTTGCTGACATTTGCTAACTTTTTTCTAGGTTTGGAAGGCTGAGGTTAGTAGTCATCCTACCCCTTTTTTCACACAGGTGTGAGATACTCACACAATTATATCACCTGAGGAAGCATATTGTTGCACCTAAATTTCTTATTCTTTGAAGTTTGCTGACTATAATTTCTGGACAGAAAGATAGACAAGCTAGGTAAGACCTCCTGTAGCGCAACATTTTCATATTCAGTCGTTTCCAAACCTAAGGGGTTGCAGAAAGCACCCCCCTCCTCTGACACTTTGTTTTACCACTTATACTTATATTCTTATATTCTTTCTCAGAACTGCATAGCTGACCTCAAATTCCTAGGGCCATATGGAATGTTCATGTCGCTTCTTCATCTTTGGGGAAACAAACTTTCTCCGGCTGAAATTGCGGAGAAGGTGAAGAGATTCTTCTTCTTCCATTCTATCAATCGCCACAAAAGCAAGTAGTTCCTATATCATGCTGTTATGGATACCAAAGGCTAACATTTAGTTTAGTGACAACACTAACCCCGTCTGTGCATATGGAAGCTTGTAAGTGCTTTATTCTCTGTCATACCCTGTGCTGTAGTAATCACAATGCACTGGCATAGAACGTGCTATGACTATACATATAGAACTGACGCTAACACCGCGATAAAGACTCTCCTGACGACAATCGGTTCGATCTTCGCCCATTTCTGTACCCACCGTTCACTGCTGCCTATAAGAAAATCGAGGCCGTAGTCTCCAATATGGGAGCGGCCGGGCTCAGACGACCAGTTGTGGATGATAAAAAGAATGCTTAGATTTTCACAGACCATCATAGGAAACATGGCAAGAATGGGTAAAGTTGTATCCGGTGATTTGCAATGCATAATCAGGCGGTTCTCACTCGTGCGAAGCGATATCCTTGAATTGTCGGGCGTCGAGCAGCGGATTGAACATTTGCTTAAACTTGTAGTGAAATAAACGGGGAAGAATTACATCTAGAAGTAGACACAGACGCAAAGAGATTACTCTATCTTTGATAATTGTATTCTAACTCTAGACTTATTGTGTACTATATATCTAGAATCAAAGTTTCCAACAGCATGACTACGAACATTGCAAGTACCACTCATTGGAATAGGTGCATTAGGTGCCAGCGACACATGTTTTGCTTCCACTCTATCCATTACCCCCACACTGAGAATAGGCTGGTAACTTTCAACCTGTAGATGGCGTCCCTGTGCTTGTGGGCGTGGTAGTAGTAGGAGTTCCGGACCCGCCGCCGATTGCAGCAACGTGTTTCACGACAAGCGACTGATAGTCGTTGCTACCGTAATAGATCGTATGCCCATCGTTGTGAGTCTGTCCCGTGCTAAGGGTATCACCCCACTGCCAGAACATATCTCCAGCTACACCGTTGGTACTTAACGATGTTGCCTGCCATGGACTTTCGATCGCAACATGATCAGATGTTGTACCATACTCTTCAAGAATGCAAGGCTTGTTGGCGGCAGCGCACACAGTACCGTGGTTTTTGATCCAGGCGTTCGCCCAACTGTTTGAAACGCCCCCTAATGAATGAGCTTTGCTGGGTTTGAGTGAATAAAGGAAGCTTACAGTTTGAGGGGTAAAGGTGGAAAGTTCCGAAATCAAGGGTCTTGATTTTGAGATTGGCTTGAAAATCAACTCCTTCCAATATGGTATAGGGATAGCTTCCATCTAATGTTCAAAGGTAATAAGTTAATAGTGGGTTCAAACAGCTGGCCTCTAGATTCATGCAAATAAACCACCGGAGAGATACATCCTTTTTAAAAGAGGCTATCTCGGAAGTGAATAGATCTAGGTTCGAGAAATATGAGCTCTACACGTGAAGGCTTACTTACCACCGCCTCCATTCATAAATCCCTCATCACCAAGAGTTACCATATGAGTTGAGTCAAGACTTTTGATATATTCACTGGTTTTAGTGGCCCAATTTGTTATAACTGAGGTTAGACATAGAGTGCATCGAGGTTCGTTGGCCAACTCCCAGGCAAAGATTGCTTCACTAGTTTTGTAGCGGCTGACAACAGCACTGATATATGCTTTATACTGAGTCTGGACCCTTGAGTCTATTTGGTGATATTGGAGTCAGTTCAACTCTTCTAGTACAGCAAAGCTTTGGAGATAAGACCTAATTTCAAGTTGGTAGCTTTGAGTTTTCTATGTCCTGAAATCATATCTTGAAACTTGACGATTTCGAAGAACTACCATAGCAGGAAATTTTACACTCTCGAACTGGACATACCTGTGTACCATGTCAATTTTGTAGTACCATAGTAGGTATTATAAGCAGGCATTCCACCGTAGTCAGCCCAATTGTTGACAAAGTTGATGATGAGTTTGATGCCATGTGCTTCAGCACTTTCTACTACATAGTCGAGTCGCTGCAGACCATTTGCTCCGGTATTAATTTGTGGTTGTTGACCTCTGATGAAAGATTGAAACCAAACATCCGAGGTGCTTTTAGTAACATCGTTGAAGCCTATAAGTTGGTTATTTTTGAGTTCGCAAGTGAAAAGGAAAGGCTGTACCCCAAACTCGAAGTACTTTCAACCCCGAAGATTTGAGATGGCTCATAACAAGATCAACATCAGCATTATTAGTCAGAAATCCAATCCAGTACGAGTTAGTGCCAGCAAAGTACTGAGTGACTCCATTAATATTAAATTGAAGACCAGATATGGATGGGTTTGCGCGTGTCTCGATAGTTCGGCTGGTTTTCCCTTCTCGTGGTGTGAGGTGATCATTGGTCGGGGCAGAGTTTGCTACAGTCAACCATAAAATGGAGACGACAGACTTCCAGAACCTCATATCAAAGAATGAAGATTAATACAGAATTATGAGTTATCTAATAGCATGAACTAAATAACACACAAGTTTTAGAGATCTCAGTGATAGGCAGGCTTCATATATCAAACCCAAGTACAAGCATCAAAACTTGAAATCTACAACGGGAAAAGGGACGATTGACATGTGCACCAGTAATAGCTTGTAGCCTTTCGGCAATCGATACATTCATCCTCCAAAAGTGATACTTGGCTGCGCGGGCCTCGGGCCATTGAAAGTTCTTGAAGCTGCTCGTGTCCGTTCAGCCAAAGGACTACAGCTTTACGACGTATTGCTTAAAGATCGAACCAAGGAATCTTCAAAATAGCGGATGTTCAAAAGCCGTTCCTAGAAAAGCCTGCCAAGCATCACTTTTAGTTCTTTTTCCGTTCAGGTGGAGAGATTAGTGTGCGGGGTATTGGATTGCAAACGGAACGGATAAATCTGGAAGAATCTCGGAGATATAATGGTCCTCCTTCCAACTAATAACAACACCTAGAAGTGTTCGACCTGTTCTTAAATACAAGCCGTGCGTCACTTTAGGACACCGCGAAAACTTAACTGCTTGAGAGTGGCGCATCTTTTCAAGTGCTTTGACAGTAGAATGTCTACTGTCTATACGCTTTAGCAATCAATAGTCTTCATGGCTGAAATTCTGGAATATCATGCATTGCATAATCATAGCCAAATGAGCTTGTGTGGTTTTCAGAGCTGATTGACATTGTTTCGAGCCAGACTTTTGTGAGATATTGGGTTGAACTGGTGCCAACTAATCGCTGTAATCAAAGGTGGTGATAGTGCAAACTACCAAATTTCAACATTACAAGAATGGAGATGCAAGAGACATCAGTATCACCCTTGGGAATATTTAATGTGTTGCTTATAACAACCTCTTGAGTGAAGTCGCACCAACCCCATGAGGAGTCCATCTGTTGACAAATCTATCTAGGTCATGATGAATACAACGATTTGAGTTTCTTGTAACCCAGCTCTCAGTCCCTAAGTGTGGAGACTACCTAATATCAAAGAACATTGACTTAGATAAGTGCAAACCTCCATTACTTTCGCTATTTCATGGTGCACAAAAGACCAACTGGATAACTGTCACCTATAATTAAATGACAAGTAGAAGCTCACTACCCTGCTCAAACCTGATGCACACGATAATTCGAACAGACAACACCTGGAAGAAAACTGGTCATTCTCAAATCATTGCAAGGAGATACACAATGATTGATGAGTACCCTGATTTCTGGTGTGAAGCAGGAGCCAGAAAGTGACGAACCATTTTATGGAGGCTTCATCTAGCTCAAAATAGCTCTAACATGACCCTGCTCGCATACTTAGCTGCCTTGCAATTATCTGTACATGAATCCTTCCAATTTATGCCCACCATCGATCCTGCATCACAAGACGAACGGAAACTGCCATGAGCTGTACGGCACGGGCACTTGCCGAGACCAAAGAAATACATTTGCAATGAATGATAGGCAATTTGAAAATGTGGGACGTGGATTTCAAACTCCAGCTCGCGAGTGACAAAATGGAGTAAACTCAGTCATGATTGAATTATCTAATACGATCCTTCAAATCCAGACTTGGCTTACTTCCCTCAGCCACACGGCGTATTGGTACACAGTACAGTCTACCTCAATGACAGATATCATGCGAGTTGCTTCCCATCTTGAAGCCGCTCTCATCAAAGTAGCTATACTGCTCGGGACTAGCTGGCGCTAGTAGTTGTCCGAGGCTCCCTAGAAGCGGAGTGTGACCGAGTAGTCTATCTTTTCCCTTTACTATCATTTGCAACTGTTCTCTTGTTTGACTTCACCTGGCCCTTAGCTGGTTACTGCACTTGCAGTTCCTGATCGTACCTCCCAAGCATCAAGCATGACTCAAGCCGAGGTGATAATCGGACCGGGCCGATGATAGAAACTTTGGCGGCGGTAATTGCCACATCAAATAAGCTACAAATGTTAGCAAGTTTGCTGTGGATTGTTGAGAAGGAAGCTCTGGTTGGTGAGATTCACGAGTTGGGCAAGGAAGAGTCACGTGTAATGACACCCCTTCCTGTCTGTGCTAGCGTGGCTCTATATTTAACCTTATTAGATTAAACGCTAGTTCTCCCACTCCTGCATCCTTCCTTTGCTGTTCCTGAAAAATCAGCCTCACGCTCAAGCCTAATTGGGAAGTGAACATGCTCAATTAGGGCACAAACTGTCCCACAAACTATCTTCCGGTACCCGTTTGACTTGTAAAGGCAGCTGTGCTGCATGTCAGCTCGCCCAACATGTCATGATGCCACAGGGATGCATGGCAAATCTTGTCTTTATCTTGGAGTCCAGCGAGCCAATTAGTACATTTTGCTTTGCTCGGAAGTATACTTGCGCCAGTATCAAAGCTAGTCAATTAAATACGTAAGGCTGTAGAACATGTCTGCAACTCCGAATACCAACAGGTAGCTGATAGGGCTGAAAATACATGAACGTATGTGTTGGCAATTTGTGCCTTTTTTTTGTATTAGAACTCTGGATACGCTACCTTGTACCATGGCTATCTAACCCGTTCTCTACCCAGCTGCAATCTAGCCCACTATCCATAACTCGCTCTGGCGCATTCGAACCAACAGTATTCAGCGGCGTACTTATCAAGATACAGGGTACACACATCTCGAAACTACACGTTACGCGTTTCTTATTCTTATGACATATTCTTCAAACACACACCCCCAGGACAAAAAAGTGGCAAGGATGTGGAATGCCGCTCCCTTACTGTAGGTGTTGTTCTGTCCCTGCATTGCATACTAGTTTTTGTGATACCTGATACAGTTGTTTTTGTTTTGTATAATCGGCTTAAGATATAAGTAACTAGGAGAGACGGTCAGCTTTCTCACTCGTCACTGACACAATGAGCTTCGGTTTCTCAAATTTGAGACAATTGCACGTTTAACTTGAGCAGTTTGGGAACTCTATCGCAGTATCAAGTAGGAGAGATTTCAATCCAAGACCTTTGCTGGATCTAAAACCTTATGTCCTTCGGAATAAGCAGAAGATCGTGAAGTGCATCAGCGCCAACGTCAGCAACACAAATACCTTCTGGAATACCAAGCCTGGATTTGGCTTTTCTGGTATGTGGAGTATTCATGCCATATGAAATCCGTTTCTCTGACTTGCTCAAGTCCCAGCTTGCAAGCTTGTCTATTTGGGGAAAATTTCAAGACCTGTGTTCGAGTTTTGATATATCCACATCCGGCTAGAGTCTTCATGAAAACATTTGCGGCCCCTGGTGTGCGTATCTTCACAAAAATAATCGATTGCCGTTAAGAAATACACTCGGATCGAGCTGCTTAGCTATGAAACTTCACAATATTCTGATATCTTTGTCACGAAACCGTCGAATCAACTGTTGGAGTTTTAAGGAGTTTTAAGTCCAGATTCACAAGTACCCTTTAAACACGTAGGCCTCCGAAGTATTGAGTAGACCGGAACCCGGAGCATGTTATATCTTACAGGCCGTTATTTGGAATAGGATATTCCAGATGACAGTAACAAGTCTGTAGGACCCTGGAAGACTATGCAAGGCCGGGTCGGGTAACTCAAAGCCTTTTAATTCAACGTGGGTCTTGTGAATTTGTAAGATACACTGAGTAATTGAAGCAAGTCGATGAGGCGCAGAGAATATCGACCTATACCCAAGTTCGAGAGTGAGGGTAATTGTGACAGTCCCATGGTACTCGTCAGCTAGGGCGAAAGAAAAGCGCGGTCATGCGAAATAACGAAGCATGACGCGGTTATCAGTCGTATCTCCTGTTTATGGGTTATGATAGGTTTTCCGTATGACCACCAAGACGATCTTCTTACTCAAACAGCGCCACGGTTTTCCCCAGGTCTGAAATTCGAATTGCTGAATCGGTACCAGAGGAGCCACCACATATTACAGTGTGTTCGCGCTTGATAAATGTGTCGACTATGCATGATACTCCATTCATGACAACCAAGAAGAATCCTTCAGCTCGTAACGTTGCAATACTGAATATATAAAACAGCTGAGAGCCAGCAAGGAGAATCATATGGGGGTTCTCGTGGTGGACAGTTAGTGGCTGATACAGCCAATACCGAGTAGAGTATGATAAGTGAGTGTGGAGAGTGAGAATGACGGTGGAGTGGATCTGAATTTGGTAATGTTGCTAAACTTGTCCTCCCAGGGGGGGAAAGACTTGCCGACCAAATGGACAAATGAGGCATGAGGGAGTTTTCAATTATAGATCAGCCGCATGAAATACGCCTGATCTAACGGTTGTGCTGTGGGACCACTTTTGTAGAGAGATGAGCGTGGCTTTTATATCATGATTAAATATGATTATAGTGAGCTAGCACGCCCCGGTCCATGCGATGAAACCCCAGCTGCAGGGGCCAAGGCATCTTCTGAGGATGCCACCAGAAGCATATCTCTCAGATCTAAACCGTTCCGTAAAAGGTAGCCTTAGAACGGTTTTTTGTGACATAATGTAGCAGCGGGTTCACCGAAAGCCTGGCCTAACAAGGAATATTGGAATTGGCAGAAACTTTGTTCAATATTCGCATTTTCGTGTCTTAAGTCAGCTTCAAAATGTGGCTCCCCTGGCTGAATGTCTGAGGAATCTTCCCGGCGCCACGCTCAAAAACTCAGTCTGTGATTTTCACTATTAAGCCCGGGTGTCAATCGTTTCAAATTTGAGTAGATGTTCTTCTATTCTAATTTTGAGCTCAGATCCATCGAATGATTCGTATACAAATTATTCCAACCAAGAAAGCATGGGGTCATCTTCTCAGCGACCACGACAGCGTACATCTACTTCTTGCACGGAGTGTAGACGGAGAAAACAGAAGGTACCTAAGAAGTTCACATTGCCTCCGTTTTTTGATCGCGAGCTTGTTACTAACGTATTGTCCTTCAGTGTAATCAAGCCAAAGATCGACCTTGCAACAACTGTGCACGTCGATATCCTCCTGGTAAGCATTGGCAAGGATTCATAGTCATACAAATCACTTCTTCCCCTAACCAATACCATCCAATCAGTGAGTGACATGGTTGATGTCACAGAGCGAGATCGATGGCACGTGTTTCTAAGACTGAAGCATATCCGAGATACACAAATCGATAGCGCCCTTTGTTTGTCGCACGAAATCAATACTTTTCTTGACTATGTCGGCTCACACCCTACCCTGTCTTTTTTCATTCCAGTTCAACCAATTTAGAAGAGTTCAGCTAATTGAGGTACAGTGGCTTGCTTATATGACGGCGAAAATTCAAGGTATGGTTCCTCACGACATTCTTACTATACGCACCTGTACTAACTCTAGCGGCTGTAACAGAGACTCCACCGTGGAAAGAGTTATCGAATTACACGAGGAGGGCACAGCAATCGAAGATATCCCGTCTGGGTATGAGAGCCTATCTCAACGCAACCATTCGAGTTACATTCCTGTGTCAGACGTTCAATATGCAAATTCGTCTAGTACCTATTATGCGCCTGCGCAAACAGCCACTACCAGCTACTGGCCTGAACAAGATCCCACGTGGAACACTCAATATACCACGCCGTCATCCAGCAGTTACGATGCATCCTACTATAATAACAGCATGACACAGACACGTGGCGAATCCTACGATGCGGGGTACTATTCGACGGAATACTCTGCCACATATCCCCAACAAGGTTCATGGTACGCTACAGCATCTAGTGATGCAAGATCATTTGTGCAGAACGATACAACTTATGAAAATTTTGATGATCCCACAATCAGCTCATCTCGACAAAACAGTGACGGTGTCCATTACTCGTATCCAGGGGCAAGCAGTTCTTGAACGTATTTGGTGACTTTGGAAGAGGTCCGATCAATACGCTGGTGCGTTTATTGGTAAGAACTCGACAGATGCGCTTCTTGGATTGCATTAGATACCATAGATCTGAATTATCAGTGTTTGAGCTACTCTCACTTTTCTCCTATGTTACGACTTGAATGCCCTCGGATTAAGCGCTGCGAGACTCCCTGATTTACTTTCGACTTAGAGTTTACGTTGATACTTCATGTATTATGATTTAGGATGAAGGAAGACAAATGATGGAGTCAGGAGTTGATACAGTTACATTGTATAATAGTTGTTGACGAGTCAGACATAATAAATTTAGTGGCGCGGGGTAAGATGTAAGATACATTCTAGCGACTCCCAGGGAAAGAGACCTACCGGGAAATCTGTTTGTGCTCGAAGCTTTCTGTACAATTTTCCTCGCCATTCTTGGAATCTAATTTTGAGAATCCAGGAACAGGCGAAAGGTTCCAAGGGAAGTTTATTCGATGGTGTTTATGAAGAACAACGAACATATCGAAAATGGTCCGCTAGCTACAGACGGTCAACTAGCTCAGAAAATTTTCACATCCCATCTAAGATTTATTGAACCTGGTATAAAAGCCTATTACTTCCAGGGTCAATAAGGTAATGCCAAACTACAGATTCTAGGAACGATATCGGAATTTTAATGCAGGACACTTATATTGTATTGGCGTGCTGCAGTAAGAGTTACTCTCCTAATATTTTCGCTATAACCACAGTGAAATTTCTCAGTAATTTTAATGCTTTTAGAATACATAGTTATTGGTCCAGTACATTGGTAATCACCATGAAGTAATCATGCATGTTTCTCTGTACCTTAGTGTGCAGATCAGCTTTCTCTGGAATAGAACTGAAGAAACATTGTCTGATTGCCTTAACATTGATCGAACATCCGTGTAACTACTTTCTGGCACTGGAAGTGAGATTTGGATCATTTCAGATTCTCAATCTCGGCACCCGCCGAATTTGCTGCAACAGCGGTCGCTAAAATAGGGGTTACCCCTGATCTAAGCGAGTGACAATGTGACATACATCTATATGATCACACCATGTGGTCTAAAAGTAAACGGAAGAGTATTGATCTGGAGTGTGGAAGGCTAGTTTATAATATAAGATAAATAATGTATGGTCACGTATGTTCTCAATCATGTACATATCAATATTTACAAATCTTTTCTTGGTCATTATGGACTTACCACGGGCTTGTATTGATTCTCATATCTCATCGATAAGGGTTGGCGAACTGGCTTATCATGAACGCACACTTAAATCATGAAACTGTTCGAAGGCCAAGGTTCTGAATTGTACTATAGAAGTTTGCAAGACTACACCTGATCCAACGGCTTACCTTGATACATTTCGTCTTTCACAATCGACACGCCTATTTCATAACCTCCAAAGCCAGAACTGAGGAGTAAATCTGCAGATGGAAGTGCTGAAATTTTTTCGGGGCTAGAATAAAGACTAGTCAGGCTTACATAAGTTTGTCGGAAATTGCATTACATACTTCAAGAAGGTAGACACAGTATCTGCAATTTTTTTTCTAAAGGATGGTGATTATTTTAACATATACTTCAATCTTCTCAGAAACATAGTCTATCATCGTCGAAGAACTTATGTAAAATGCACATCACCCGTCAACTAAATTCCTACAAATGTGGTTCTAGTAAATCCCACCCTTGTTATCTAGGTAGGCCTGAAAAGGAGCTTGATAATTTTCTGTTCCACATTCAAAAACTGATATCTCTTCATATTATATCTTTTGTAACCCATAGATATCGATTAGGCTCTATGGTAGCTCTCACTGTATTTCATCTATTCCAAACCAACACAAACTTCTGGAATAGTATGATTTTCTCAGAACAGGGCAACCAGTGATTCTTGACTCTCTATCTAAATACTCGTTATTAAGGGGTAAAACTTTCGAGAGGTATTTTTGAGATCACTAATAGCCCTAAAACTATTTTGGTGTTAGTGATTGAAGTGGCCAGCGGCATACCCTATTGTTCGACAATCGCATCATCACTGAAAAAGACGAAAACTTTCTGGTACGGGCAAGCTTATACTAGGGAGAGACCTGAATGTATTGCCTCTAAATATTGGTAAAGTTCACCAATATTTATCGCCTGTTGTCCGGTTTTAGTGCCTGGATCGAGAATTCTTTTGGACTTTTCAGGAGGGGTACAACAATTTCGGTTCTAGGATGCGCATTTAGAGATCTCAGGTTGAGAAATTACTACATCAATCTCGATCACATCAACCGGTATGCCACTAAATCGTAAGTGCTTTAAAAGATGCCTAATAAGCTCGCTTTCATACCCTCCTTGCCAATGTTCATGACACGGTCACCCATCCTCCTTCGGTAAAATTTAGAGAGGCCGGATTCGTAAATGCTAAATTCCTTCATTATTTCCCTCGTGCAATATAAAGATCAATCCAGATTTTACTGTTCCAAAGACGACTCTGTTAATACATTATTTGTGGTTTTATACCTTGTGATACTGTTCCCGCACCCCTGTCCCCATGAAAACTTAGGCGAGCCTCAGACTTTCAGGGCCTCCTCCTTTCCTCTTGTGGTCAAGCTCGACTATTAGTAAACTTGCATGGAGGCAGGAGTATGCGATCAACCTTAGTCATCGTCGTCTGATCTGAGGAAGACATTACGTTTGAAGCTGCGAAATTCTGTTCTTAAATAGAATCGGCCTCCTCTTAAAAGTCTGCCTATCGCAAAGATTTTAAATCTTCTTGAGTTTAAGATTTTACGACTCGCCTAATTAGAGATTCATTCGTATCTCTCTACCTCTTTAACTTTACTTGTGGAAATTTGTGGAATATGGATTTCTCTATTGCTTCATCCTATACCAGAATTCGATCCATAGTTGATTCTACTTCTAACGATGCCCTCCCATCAATTGCAAACATACAGAATGCCATTACAAAACTTCCACAGTCTCTTCCCAAACAAGGTCTTGGCGATGCAGCAACGGAAGCTCACATTCTGTCAGACCTCACTCCCGGCTTCAATGGATCCAAAACATCCGCAAATTACTATGGGTTTGTCACAGGAGGAGTGATTCCCATAGCCGAGGTAGCTGACAATATTGTCACTGCTTTCGATCAGAATACAGCAGTACATCTTCCAGCGCAGGGCGTTAGCACTACTGTTGAAGTGAAAGCTCTAAGCATGCTGGTGGAGCTTTTGAATCTGGGAGATGGATGGGAGGGGAAGACTTTCACGACCGGTGCTACGGGAGCTAACATTCTGGGGCTGGCTTGCGGACGGGAAAGTGTGCTTACAAGCCGACTCAATGGAGCCAGCGTTGCCGAGCTGGGACTTCTGACTGCTTGTGTAATGGCTGGAGTGAGAGAAATCCAAGTTCTCACAACGATGGGACATAGTTCATTATACAAAGCTGCGAGTGTTGTTGGTCTTGGTCGAGCTTCTGTGAAGGATATTCCTGTCAGCAAAGACGAACCTTGGAGGATCGACCTGAACGCGTTAGAGAAGTCATTGAATCAAGTGAATAATGGAATCTTGAGTGTAGTTGCGCTTAGTGCCGGTGAGGTTAATACAGGAAAATTCGCCATAGACGGTTTGTCAACGATGCAGAAGATCCGAGCTCTTTGTGACAAATATGGTGCTTGGCTTCATGTTGACGGAGGTATTTCATTTCTCTTCCGATACAAACATATTGCTGATAGTCTTCAGCTTTCGGTATCTTCGCTCGTTCGCTGCCAAAAACAGCTGAGTTTGCCAGCTTGAATGAATCAGCCGCCGGTCTCGAATTAGCAGATTCAATTACGGGTGATGCACACAAACTGCTGAACGTAGTAGGTCTTTTTGTGTTTGTCTTCGTATTGTTGCATACGCTAATGTAACAAAGCCTTACGACTGTGGATTCTTCCTCACCAAGTCTCATTCTACTCTAAACTCTGTGTTTCAGAATGTCAATGCAGCATATCTTGCTACTGGAGTATCCGATATCCCGTCCTCTCACAACATTGGACTAGAAAATTCCCAGCGCTTCCGAGCTCTTACTGTCTATGCTGTGCTTCTATCGCATGGATCCCAAGGTCTATCTGAAGTGTTTGCTCGACAAGTCCGACTTGCACGTGGCATCTCTGAGTTCTTGGATACCCATGGAGAATATGAGTTACTGGCACAGCCACAGAAAGGAGAAAACACTTTCCAAAAAACACATATCATTGTCATCTTTAGAGCGAAAGATGACATGATCAATGCGGAGCTGGTTGAGCGCATAAATGGAACTAGGAAAATGTATGTAAGCGGTACAAAATGGGATGGAAAGCCTGCCGTACGCATTGCTGTCAGCACTTGGAAAGTCGACGTGGAGCGTGACCTGAGTTTAATTTCAAGCGTACTGTTGGGAGTCCTAACAAGATAATTCCTCTTCTCTATTCGTTTCGATGATGAATTCTCAAATACGATCATCTTCCCAAAGTCTTCTCGAATCGTCACATAATTGCCTATATAAAATATATACTAGAAGCTAAATATATGGAGCATTCTACCATGGACTCACACGGCACATCAAAAACCATAGATCCATCTTACAGATTGTCACAATAATTTGCAAAAGTATTTGTTCGCTACATTTCAATAGGATATTGGGCAAGATTCGCGTATATCGATTTGCATGCTAGTAGCGACGAGGATTTCACATGTCATCATTCTCGACTGTGCACAAGTACTTCTCTAAAATCACGCCCATGGTGTAAGTCTTCCATGCTCGTTCGAGAAGATTCTTTCCTTGGTAATAATAAAGAGAATTGGGTTGAATGGCGTATTCGATACTAATAGAACCTATGGCCCCGTCTTCATCATTCAAAGTAAATGGTCATATTCCAAACTCCAAGCCTGGAGTTGATCCTTTTAGCTACTTCTACATATGTGTATGTATATATGTTGAACTACAATGATTTCACCCATGGAGCAGGTCTTGGCTAACCAGGTAACTCACTCATTACAGCTAGTCTAGGCAAGTTAGAGGCAACTAATATGAGAACCTGATGTTTCCTATGCCAAAATTTGTGGTTTCAAGTTACAAAGAGCAAGGTGTTATCACTCATTGGCCAACAGGGAGGTTTGAACCGATAGTCACTCAATAATGATGTAGATCTGAACAAGAATTGTTTCCCCGACTCCGATCCATGAACCCTCCATATTTAATATAGTCTTCTATCTAATTTATGACATTCCAATATCCTGCTTGTCAACCCAGTTG
>Ga0247807_10000724_pt1 | contig 20507 bp, 21 predicted proteins | sample UWRJL074202C1_FD_179931 | JGI IMG/M metagenome (GOLD analysis project Ga0247807, IMG submission 179931) | Plant litter microbial communities from Arlington Agricultural Research Station in Wisconsin, United States - UWRJ-L074-202C-1 | ecosystem: Environmental > Terrestrial > Plant litter >...
TGATGACCAATCTTTTTGCCTATTTCACCAATCCAAAACATGCTGTTTATTTTCCCGGAGCACCATTTATACTTGCTGCCTTTTTAACCCTTATCGGCTTATTTATTTGTTCAGCCGCATTAAAAAAACATCATTCCTGACCTGATTAACTATATTCGGCTGTTTCGGTCAGATTATTGTTCAATTAAAATATTAACCTCTGCAAATGTTTAATCGTCCAATCAGAAGCATACATGATTTTTTACTGAGCACCTATTTTGCAGATGGGCTGCGTATAACTTTTGGCGTACTGCTCCCTTCTTTAATTTTAGCGCAGTTCGGTCTGTTAAAGTATGGCATGACACTATCTTTAGGTGCACTATGTGTAAGTGTTGTTGACACACCTGGTCCTATTGTTCACCGTAGAAATGCAATGCTGGTTACTACAATATTAATTACAGTTTTGTCTGTGATTGTAGGTCTGACCAACAAGAACCAGTATTTCATAGCCATATTACTGGTAGCCTGTAGCTTTCTGTTCTCTATGTTTTTTCTTTATGGTACAAGAGCTTCTTTAGTCGGTACAGCAACATTATTGATTATGGTGCTCAGTATCGATGATGTACGTCCATGGAAAGAAGTTTTAATCTATTCTGCACTGGTCCTCTCCGGAAGTTTATGGTATGCCGTTCTGAGTTATTTCTTTTATCGTCTCAGGCCTTATCGCCTTGTTCAGCAAACGCTCAGTGATTCTATCCATGAGGTGAGCGAATTTTTAAGGTCAAAGGCTAAGTTTTATCATGAAAGCACTGATTACGATGATAATTATGTAGAATTATTACAGCTGCAGGTTGCTGTCCATGAAAAGCAGGATGCTGTAAGAGAAGTACTGTTTAAAACACGCGAAATCGTCAGGGAATCTACTCCCGAAGGCCGGTTCTTATTATTGGTTTTTGTAGATATGGTTGATCTGTACGAACAGGTCATGTCAACCTATTATAATTACAAACAACTCCATGATCAATTTGATAAAGCCGGCATTTTATCACGTTATGAGCAAATCATTAAAAGGATTGCATTGGAGCTGGATGAAATCGCATTTGCACTCAAGACCGGTGGCACTCCCCGCCCGCCTGCAGTGCTTACAGATGATGTTAAACGTTTAAAAGAAGAGATCAATGCACTTGAAAAAGATAATACTGATGGCAAGTATAATACCCTTGGGCTGATTGCGCTGAAAAACATAGAAGTGAACATTGAAAATATAGCCGCCAGGGTTAAAACTATCAATGGGTATTTCAATAAAAAGGAAAAAAAGAATTTGAAGAATACCGGCGCAGTAGATACCGAGCGTTTTATTACAAGACAGAAGTTCGATACTAAATTATTTTTTGATAACCTGACTTTTAGTTCTTCCACTTTCAGACATGCCATGCGTGTATCTATTGCCATGCTCATTGGATACGTGGTAGCTAAAATGCTGAATTCATCTCATAGTTACTGGATTCTGCTTACTGTACTGGTCATTTCCAAACCAGCTTTCAGTTTGACTAAACAACGCAATTACGAACGTTTAATAGGAACCGTAATTGGTGCACTTATCGGAATGGGTATTCTGATCTATATCCATGATAAGCATACCTTATTTTTTATCCTGTTGTTCTGTATGATCGGAACTTACAGCTTTCAAAGAAAGAATTATATAGTGAGCGTATTATTTATGACTCCATATATCCTGGTTTTATTTGATTTCCTTGGGATGGGCAGTTTATCATTAGCCAGAGAAAGAATATTTGATACTTTAATAGGTTCTGCAATTGCACTTTTAGGTAGTTATACCTTATTTCCAAATTGGGAAAATAAGAACTTAAAAGAAGCAATGATAAGTACATTAAAAGCTAATATGGCTTATTTTGAACAGGTCACTCTGTTGTACACCACTACAGCGCATAATCTGACCAATTACAGGCTGGCCAGGAAAGAAGTCTATGTAACTTCTGCCAATTTATCATCTATCTTTCAAAAGATGTTCTCAGAGCCTAAAAGCAAGCAGCGGCTGATGACCGAAATGCATCAGTTCACCGCGCTTAACCATTTACTTTCTTCTTATACTGCTACACTTTCACTTTATTTTAAGGAACATTCTTTATCACTGAGTAATCCGGATGAGTTAAAACCGATTGTCAACAACACACTTTACTTATTAAATCTTTCAGTGGAATACCTTGTTAAAAACGATGGAGAATTGAGTAACGTACCACTGATCAAGAGTATACAGGATAATAACAAAATAACCAATGCTGATGAAATGATGATTATTGAGCAATATGATATGACTCAGAAGGTAGCTTATGATATCTTTAAATTATCGGAAAGGATTAAAATCTAAAACTTAAGGCTTTATTTTTTGTTGTAAGGCTATAAACATTAAAATATGGAAAAGTTGTATACAGCTGCAGTACTAGCTAAAGGAGGTCGTGACGGCCATATAAAATCAAGTGACGGGACTATTGAATTTGAGGTTAGAACCCCTAAAGAAATGGGCGGCCAGGGAGGAGCAACAAATCCTGAACAATTATTTGCAGCAGCATGGGGCCCGTGTTATCTTGGTGCATTAAATGCAGTTGCTAAAAATGAAGGCGTAGAAGTTTCAGAGGCTACAGTGAATGTACAGGTTTCATTTAATCAGGATGGTAATGCTTATGTTTTATCTGCTGAGCTGGATGTTCATATACCAGGTCTTAGCCATGAGGAGACACAAAAACTAGCTGATAAAGCACATAAAGCATGTCCTTATTCAAAAGCGACAAGAGGTAATATAGAAACAAGAGTTACCGCAATATAAAATCTAATTGAATGCAGAACCGTCGCTTTTTAATGAAAGCGACGGTTTTTTTTATGGTGTTTTAATGAAAAATCAGCATTAAAAATTTATTATACAGATTAAAATAAAAGATAATGGCAAAAACATTTTGGGTAAGTGAACCAGATACCTTAACTATTTACCCTGCAAGGATTGCCCGCAGGCTAAGTATAATTTACTTTATTGTATTTACAGCGCTCATCATTTTTCTATATACCAGTAAAACGCTGATCAACACTACTCATACGTTATTAATTTATGAAGGATTTATCTTACTGGTTAGCCTGATAGTCTTTCTGATGGGTGAGCGTAAAGTTATTTTTGATGCCGATAACCGCCAGCTTACCGGCGAAATATTTGGAATTACAACAAGCACTACCCCTTTTGATCAGATTGCAGCCATTACACCATATGATACCATGGGGGCTATAAGTTATCGTGCATTTACCAAATCTGACAGACATGGAAAAGGAATTCTTTTGTCTTGTGGTTATGCTAAACAAAGTAACCCAAATTTGATTACCTATGAACAGGAAGTTTTGCCAAGAATCAATGAGCTGGTGTTTTCGAATCGTCCGCTTCACGTTAAACAGGTAATTTATGATTTTGAGTTTTTTAAAGAAGAAAACGGTATTTATAAAATAACCCACAATAAATTAACCGGTCTGATATCCGGTATTTTATTAATCGCACTGACTGTATTTATACTATTTCATCCTGGTTTCATGGATGACAGAGAGAGTTATAAAAGGATAATGGTTACTTATTTCCCTGCTGTTATCGGTTTAATACTTGTAAATGCATTCTTCTCTTCGGTTAGTTTTGACAAAAATAACCGTCAGATTATCGATACTACAATGGGAGGGCTTATCAAAAAAGTTTACTCTTTTGATGATTTCATTCAGTTTCAGATTGTTCGTAAATCCACTAATTTCATTTATACCGATACAGAAGTAAAAGCGATGATAGACCTGCCTGGTCAGGGCAAAACAAGACATCTGTTACTGATTAATTTCAGAAGAACCAAAAAGATAGAGCGTTTCATAGATGAAGCAAATACTATTCTTGGGCTTTACGAGATTAATCCGGTTTAGAGCAAAAGTTTACTGGCCATTCCTAGTAACAGCAGAAATCCGAATACATCTGTAAAGGTCGTAATAATAATAGATGAAGCAATTGCAGGGTCTATACCTACCCTTTTTAACATCAGCGGTATTCCTGCTCCTGTTACACCTGCAATGACCAGATTTCCTGTCATTGCGAAAAAAATAACAAGGCCCAATAATGGATTTGCATCAAACACAAGCGCAAAAACGAAGACGATTAAACCAGTTACTGCACCATTTATCAAACCAACTGTAAACTCTTTTAATACGGTACGGTAAGCCTGGTTATCTGTCAGATCATACAAAGAAATTCTTCTTACCGTTACAGCCAGTGCCTGGGTGGCAGCATTACCTCCCATTCCTGCAATGATCGTCATATAAGCAGAAAGTACAGCAATCTTAGCTATAGTCGGTTCAAAATGCCTCACAACTGCCGAAGCAAGAAAAGCTGTACCCAAATTTATAATTAACCAGGGTAATCTTGATTTAACTGCTTCTACCCAATTACCACTCAGCTCTTCATCTTCAGAAACCCCGGAAATTTTCAGGATATCCTCCGTATTCTCATCTTCCAGCACATCGATAACATCATCAAAAGTTACTCTTCCAAGCAATTTCATCTGATTATCCAATACCGGGATACTTGTAATATTATATTGAGAAATCAATCTCGCTACTTCTTCCTGATCTGTATCCGGGCTTACCCATGCTACATCAGATTTAACTAATGAAGTAATTTCTACATTCCCTTTAGCTTTGATAATATCTTTTAAGGATACAATTCCCTGAAATACATTGTGTTCATCTATGACAAAAATAGTATAGAATTCTTCAATTTCTTCACTCTGCCTGATGATCTCGTCAATCGCATCCTTTTTTTTCAGATGGAGCTGAATACGGATAAACTCCGTGTTCATCAGTCCACCCGCAGTATCTTCGTCATAGCGCATCAGGTTCCTGATATGAGAAGCATCGTCTTCACTCAGATCTTCCAGAATCTCTTTTTGCTCATGTTCCTCGAGCTGCGAGATAATATCTGTTGCATCATCATAATCGAGCTCTTCTACAATCTCTGTACGCTTATCAGGATGAAGCTGGAATAATAATTCTTCGGGGTGTGCTTCCTCATGCATTTCTGCAAAAATCTCGGATGCAGTTTCAACCGGAAGCAGGTTGATAATACGCTGTCTGTCCTCTTTAGTCAGGCTCTCAAACAAGATGGCAATTTCGGACGCATGATATTCGTCCAGAATTACAGCTAATTGATTATCGCTGCCATTAAGGGCTGATTTTATTCTGGTAACATCTGATTTATCTAGTTCATAAGATTGCATGCCAGGCTAAGGTAACTATATTTTCTGTTTTATAGCTTCCTGCTCTTACTTAAACCAACCTTTTCTCCAAAAATAGATCACCTGAATAATCGCAATAATAACCATGAGGATCATCGTATATAAATATCCATGCGAAGCATATAATTCAGGCATATTATATGGCATCAATTTATGAGTAACGGGGTCCTCTTTAGCAAAATTCATCCCATATACGCCTGCGATAAAGGTAAGTGGAATAAATATGGAAGATATAATCGTTAAAACCTTCATAATTTCATTCATGCGGTTGCTGATTATTGATAAATACATATCAATATTACTTGCCGAAATCTCTTTCAGAGACTCTACAATATCAATGATTTGTATACAATGATCATATGCATCACGAATGTATAGTTTAGTCTGATCTGTAATGAGGTGACTATCACTTCGCAAAATATCATTCAGCTTATCCCTTTCAGGCCATGCAACCCTCCGGATATTGATCAGGTTTTTTTTAATCAGCTGTACGTCAAACATAAAACTCTTATCTGGCTTATCAAATAAACGGTCTTCTATCAGATCCAGCTCTTCACTCCAGATACTCAGTATTTCAAAATACTTATCTACCACGATATCCATCAGCGCATACATGATATAACTGCTGCCCGCAATTCTGATATTTCCCTTACCAGCTTTCAATCTTTGAATTACCGGCCCAAAACAGTCAGAATAGTTTTCCTGCAAAGTGATCAGGGCATTATCTGTCAAAATAAAAGATAGCTGTTCGTTTTCAAGATTTTTCTCCTCATCCAGCAAAAGCATTCTGCTGACTGCAAAAACATAATTATCATACTCTTCAAGTTTTGGCCTTTGATAAGATCTGGTAATATCTTCCAGGATGAGCCGGTTTACATGAAGTTCACTGTTTAGTGTTTCAAATAGTTCAACCGAACCAAATCCTTTTATCTCTATCCAAAAAGTAAAGTTCTTATCTGCCAGCAACTGAGAAATCTGACTAATATCAGGCAGATCTTTTCTCTCATACGTTTTTTCATTGATCTTATGAAGCGTAATTACCGGCTTTAATGAATTTTCGTCAATATATACAACCCCAGGGCTGGAACCAGCCAGCGGTATTTTTAAACGTTCTTTTTTCTTACGGGATTTGTTCTTCTTATCCATACCTTTTATCCGTGTACTAGAGATAGTTTTTGGTCTGAGGACCCTGGTTAAACAACAAATCAACAATGCTCATGTTTGGCATAAATCCCATTCTATCTTCAAATACTTGAAAATAAGGTTTTGCCGGAATGATCAATTCAGCTTCTTTAAAATGATTTTTTGTCCTGTAATCATTTTCAGGCGTTATTTCCTTAATATATGCTGTAGTGAAATTAAATTCGGCAGGTTTTTTTAACTGTTTGAAAATCCACTGCAGCATTTCCAGGTTATAATCGAACAGGAATTCGAATTTCTTATTATAAAAGACCGCCAGCTCATCTTCGTAGTATTCAAAATAAGCCGAATTACGATAACAGCTTTCTAAACTTAGCCAATGCAGACGTTGCCACTTGAAATCATAACTTATTCTAACATCTTTAACCTTAGTATGGTATTTTGATCCTTTAATTACTGGTAAAAACAAGTCTAAAGCTCCATTAGGTGAATAAATCTTTGTTCTGTTGCGGTAAGTCTGCTTTGGAAAATGTTCTTCCTTTTCCAATAGAAATTCGTAATTATGAGCATTTAAGGCAGAGAAATAACTTACGGGCGGAAGATAAAAAAGAGGAAATATAGCTAAATTGTGCATTGGTTAATTTATGTTTGCATTTTCAATCAGGCAAAATAATGATAAAAAAGGCTTTTTTCCTATTTGATCTCCATTTTTTTATGAACGTAAACGAGAAATTAAACTAATGTCAGAGCCGAGTGTAGCTGTTGTAATCCTGAATTGGAACGGAAAACAATTATTGACTGATTTTTTACCCAGTGTAATTAAAACCAGGTACAGCAATCTTCAGTTGATTGTGGGCGATAATGCCTCAACAGATGGATCTGTTGAGTATGTAAAAAGCAATTTTCCTGATATTCAAATTATTAAGAACGATCGCAATTATGGCTTTGCTGAAGGTTATAACCGTATTCTTAAACAAGTAAATGCTGACTATTATATACTCCTGAACTCTGATGTGGAGGTCCCTGAAAACTGGATTGAACCAGTCATTAAGGCTATGGAAGCTGATGACCAGATTGCAGCAGCACAACCTAAAATAAAATGGCAAAAAGATAAATCGCAGTTTGAATATGCTGGTGCTGCAGGTGGCTTTCTGGATATTAACGCTTTCCCATTTTGCAGGGGAAGGATTTTTGACCAGATAGAAGCCGATTCAGGGCAATACAATGAAGGTATGGAGATTTTTTGGGCAAGCGGAGCAGCCTTCTTTATTAAAAGAAAACAATGGGAAGAAACCGGAGGATTAGATCCTGATCTTTTTGCACATATGGAAGAGATTGATCTTTGCTGGCGGTTAAAGAACCTTGGATATAAAATCATCTACTGCCCTGATGCTGAAGTTTATCATCTTGGCGGTGGCACTTTAGCTGCAAGTAATCCTTATAAGGTATTTTTGAATTTCAGAAATAACCTGATAATCATGCAAAAAAATCTGCCAGCCGCTGAAGCAGCAATAAGTATACTGATCAGGATGAATATTGACTTCATCGCCTGGGCACAGTTCCTGCTGAAAGGAGAAACCAAATTTGCATTTGCAATCAACAAGGCACATTACCAGTTTTTAGCCAATCTCAGAAAGACTCGTTCCAAAAGAGGTGCCAGGCAATTAACTTACTCCAAACACACCGGTGTATATCATTCCAGTGTGGTCTGGAGCTTTTTCATTAAAGGTCTAAGACAGTTTAGCCAGCTAAAAGACTTTCAATAGCCAGACGATAGCCGTCTAATCCAAAACCAGTTAATACACCTTTGCAATTTTTCCCTGTTAGTGAAACATGTCTGAATTCTTCTCTGGCGTAAATATTGGAAACATGTACTTCTACGACCGGTGTATTAATACCTGAAATTGCATCAGCTATCGCTACAGAAGTATGTGTATACCCACCACCGTTTAAAATAATCCCATCGAATGAAAAACCAACTTCATGGAGCTTGTTAATCAGCTCCCCTTCAACATTACTTTGGAAATATATTAATTCTATATCTTTATATTTTTCTTTTAATTCTTTAAAATATTCTTCAAAACTTGTGTTTCCGTATACCCCTGGTTCACGTATGCCCAGCAGATTTAAATTTGGTCCGTTAATAATCTGTATCTTCATCTATTCAAACTTAACCTTAAAAACTAATAAATAAAAATTCGTGTGCTAAATTATCCTTATCATCATGCTTTCAAAGCTTATTTAAAGCTGGAACGCGGACTTTCTGAAAATTCAATTGACGCCTATCTGAATGATGTAAATAAACTATTTCAATATTATGAAGTTATAGGTGAGGAATTTATAGTTAAAAATATAACAGACAGCAAATTACATAATTTCATAGCCTGGTTAAGTGAGTTGGGTATGTTAGCGAATACACAGGCAAGAGTGATCTCAGGATTAAAATCATTTTTCAATTACCTGATGCTCGAAGAGCTGATCAGTATAGATCCTTCACAACAACTGGACTCTCCTAAACTCAGCAGAAAGCTGCCTGATGTCCTTAATCTTATAGAGATTGAGGCATTGATTGATGCGGTAGATGCCTCTAAGCCAGAAGGCATGAGAAATAAAGCGATTTTAGAAGTACTCTATGGCTGTGGCTTAAGAGTAACAGAGCTAATCACATTAAGGATCTCCGATCTGAATCCAGCACAGGAATATATTAAAGTGACCGGTAAAGGAAATAAGGAAAGGATTATACCTGTCGGAGAAACTGCTTTAAAATTTATTGACATTTATCTCAGCCAGGTGAGAATACATTTATCAGTAAAAAAAGGAAATGAAGATTACATTTTCCTGAACAGGCTGGGAAGCCGTTTATCAAGAATATCAGTATTTACAATGATTAAGGCACTCGCTACAGCAATTGGTCTGCAAAAAAACATAAGTCCGCATACGTTCAGACATTCCTTTGCAACCCATTTAATTGAAGGTGGCGCAGATCTACGTGCAGTACAGGAAATGCTCGGTCATTCAAGTATTACAACTACAGAAGTTTATACGCATCTGGACAGGGATTATTTAAAAGGTGTGATCACTCAGTTTCATCCCAGGACATAATTCTTTTACACACCACAGGAAATCATTCTGTCTTTTCCTTGCATATCGCTTTTCAAAACTATATTAGTAAAGCCTTTAGCACAAAGCATATCTACTGTTTCTTTACCTAAATATTCATTGATTTCAAAGAATAGCCTACCCTTTGGCTGTAAATTTACCAAAGCAAAATCCGCTATACTTTTATAAAAAGCCAATGGATTTTCATTGCTTACAAACAAAGCCAGATGCGGTTCATAAGCTAACACATTCTGATGCATCTCTTCTTTTTCACGCTCAGTGATGTAAGGCGGATTACTTACAATCAGATCGTATTTCAAAGGACTGCTGTAGGTGAATATATCAGAATGAATAAAATTTATAACAGCAGAATTTATATCCGCATTTTCCTTTGCGATATTTAATGCTTCAGCAGAGACATCTAATGCACTTACTTCAACTTGTTCCAGGTTCTTTTTTAGTGTTATAGCAATACACCCACTACCGGTACCAATATCAAGTATACTGGAAACTGAAATTGTTTTTACAGTATCCAGAATCCATTCAATTAATTCTTCTGTTTCAGGTCTGGGAATCAGAACAGCCTCATTCACTTTAAATTTAATACCGCAGAACCATGCTTCTTTAAGAATATGCTGTATAGGTCTTCCCTTCTTAAGTTCCAGCAAAATATTTTCGTAAGCTAAGAATTGTTCAGAGCCTGATGGCTCCGTTGTATGTATCAGTAATTGAGCACGGTTCCAACCGGAAACATCTTCAGCTGCCAGATAAAACAATTGTTTTGCTTCTTCCCCATCATATAATGCGGATAGTTCACTAATAAAGTATTTTTCCAGTTGCTTAATATTCATTAAATGCAAAAGTATTAATAAATGTTACATCTCTGTGGTGGAAATATTTCAATAGCTCATAAATTGAAGCTATTTTTGCCCATATGAGCGATGAATTGTACATGAAACGCTGTCTGGAGCTGGCAGAAATGGGTAATGGTCAGGTAAGCCCAAATCCTCTGGTAGGTTGTGTAATTGTAAGCGGAGGAAAAATTATTGGCGAAGGTTATCATCAAAAATTTGGTGAGGCACATGCAGAGGTTAATGCTATTCGTTCTGTAACAGACAAATATGGAGAAAAGGCGGCAGAATTATTAAAAAATGCCACTGCTTATGTAAGTCTTGAACCTTGTGCTCACTTTGGAAAAACCCCTCCATGTGCTGATTTGCTCATTCGTCACCAGCTTAAAAAAGTTGTAATTGGTAACCGCGACCCTTTTGCAGATGTGGATGGTAAAGGAATTGAAAAGTTAAAAAATGCAGGAATAGAAATTGTTTCTGGTATGTTAGAAAAAGAGTGCGCTTTTGTAAACAGACGTTTTTTTACCAGGATTGCTCAGCAGCGTCCTTATATTATACTAAAATGGGCCAGAACTGCTAACGGATTTTTCGCTCCTAAAAACTCTGTACAGCAATGGATCAGTGGCCCATTAGCGAAAAAGCTTGTGCATAAATGGAGAACGGAAGAAGATGCAATATTAGTAGGGAAACAAACTGCAATTGCCGATAATCCTGCATTAAGTGCAAGAGAATGGCCTGGTAAAAATCCGATCAGGATAGCAATTGACCGCAAACTGGAAATTCCTTCAACAAATCAGTTATATAATACAGACGCTAAAACCATTATTTTTAATGAGCAGAAAACCAGTGTAGAAGGCAATATCCATTTCATTGAAATGGAGGACATGCAATACTATCTTCCTCAAAAAATCGCTTATCAATTGTATTTGATGGATATACAATCTATTATCATTGAAGGCGGTGCGAATATACTGAACCAGTTCATTTCCTCCGGACTATGGGATGAAGCAAGAGTTTTTAATTCTGCAGCAAGCTGGAATACAGGTATTAAATCTCCGGATATCAATGGAAAGATCACATCAGTTACACCAATAGATAAGGATCAATTAACTATATATGAAAATTACGATAACCAATGATATATATATTACTCAGCATTAGCTGCAGTGTAACGGTTGCGGTTCTGCTGAAACTTGCAAAACGTTATAAAATTCATGTACTGCAGGCGGTAATGTGGAACTATATGACCGCAATTATATTGAGTTATATCTTCTTTAGACCAGAATTGAACGATATTACTAAGGTACCTTCTACACTCCCTATTTCTATAGGTGTGTTATTACCTGTATTATTTCTGATTCTGGCAGCTTCTGTAAGAAATATTGGAATAGTCAAATCAGATATCGCTCAGCGCTTATCTCTTTTCATTCCCATCGTGGCATCCCTGTATCTTTTTGGAGAAAGCTTTAGCGGACTAAAGATCGCTGGATTAACAGTTGGTTTTATTGCTATAATTTTAACCCTTTCCCGCAAATCAACAGTCAAAACTGAAACAAGTTCTTATGTCTACCCTATTTTAGTATTTATAGGCTTTGGTTTGATCGATGTCATGTTTAAAGAACTGGCTCTGGATAAATCTATTCCCTATACCAGTACGCTAATGGTAATTTTTTGTATTTCATTTGTAGTTGCAGCCCTTATTTCAGGATATGTCGTTCTTGTTAGAAAGAAGAAAATTGAATTGATCAATTTCCTTTGCGGTGTAGTACTGGGTTGTTTTAATTTTGGTAATATTCTTTTTTACATGAAAGCACACCGCGCCATGGCAGCTAATCCTTCAACGGTATTTGCAGCAATGAATATGGGCGTAATCATTTTAGGAAGTATTATAGGCATCACACTGTTTAAAGAAAAAGTAAGTAAACTGAATTATATAGGTATTGCAATGGCTTTGACAGCCATTCTCCTGATTACATTAGCACAAAAATATGCTGTTTGATGACACCTACAAAACGATAGAGTATCCTGCAGAAGGAACCTTTAAAGATAAAGGAAGTAAATTTATCGCTTTTGCCTACCCGCTCCTGTCAGAGAATGAAGTTAAAGCTCATCTGGTTAAACTAAAAACTGAACATACAAAAGCCAATCATTTCTGCTATGCCTATCGTTTAACACCTGATAAAAATGTTTATCGTGTAAATGATGATGGAGAACCATCCGGCACGGCCGGAAGACCGATTTTAAACGCTTTATTATCAGCCGGTCTGACTAATATACTGATCGTTGTTGTTCGTTATTTTGGGGGAACATTATTAGGAGTACCAGGTTTAATTAACGCTTATAAATCTGCTGCTGCTGAAGCAGTTAAAATCTCAGAAATCGTAGAAAAAACAGTTAATGACATTTATGAAATCCAGTTTGATTACCTGGTCATGAACGATGTAATGCGTATAGTTAAAGAGCAGCAGCTGACTATACTGGATCAACAGTTTGACAATGCATGTAAAATCAAGTTTGAAGTTAGAAAATCTCAATTGAATCAAGTTTTACAAAGAATCGAAAAACAGTCAGGAGTTGAAATAAAATACCTTGGCACTGTTTAAAACCTTAATTTAGAATATCATTAACCCAAATACCATGCAAAAATTATCAGAAGCAGACTTAGTCATCAATCCTGATGGCAGTATCTACCATTTAAACTTACTTCCTGAAGATGTAGCTGATACAGTAATTACTGTTGGTGATCCTGACAGGATTTCAGAAATAACCAAACACTTTGATCGCATTGAGCTTAAAAAAGGAAAAAGAGAATTTTTAACTCATACAGGTTATATAGGTACAAAACGTATTACCGTAGTGTCAACAGGAATTGGTACTGACAATATAGATATTGTTTTCAATGAACTGGATGCGCTTGTAAATATAGACTTCAATACACGCGAAGTAAAAGAACAACTGACTTCATTAGATATCATCCGGGTAGGAACATCTGGTGCTGTGCAATCTGATCTGCCTATGGGTACTATCCTTGCTTCTACTTTCGGATTAGGCCTTGATGCTTTAATGCATTATTATGTACATGAAGTGCCAGATGAGGAAAAAGGTCTTTTTGAACATATTAAAGCTTATTTTGATGATCTGCATGCTGTTAAACCTTATCTGACTTCTGCAGATCCCATACTACTGAATACTATAGGAAAAGGGATGGAACAAGGCATTACGGTAACCGCACCAGGTTTTTACGCACCCCAGGGCCGTCAGGTAAGAGCGAAGAATGCTGTACCCAATTTCATTCAGAAACTGAATACTTTCAGCTATGAAAACTATAGAATTACAAACCTGGAAATGGAAACTGCCGGTATTTATGCATTGGCAAAAGTACTTGGACATAAAGCACTTTCTGTAAATGCAATTTTAGCAAGCAGAGTAAACTATCAGTTCAGTAAAGATCCGAATGCAGTTGTAGATAAGGCAATTAAACTTGTTTTAGAAAGAATTACAGCTTCCAGTTAAGAACAAACAGATGACTAAAAGCAAGCACTTCTTCCTTATTCTACTGTTAGGTTCATTAACTGCATTGGGCCCATTTTCTATTGACATGTACCTGCCGGGTTTTCCTGCAATCGCTAAAGATCTGCATACTTCAATAGCGAGTGTTTCACTTTCATTATCCGGTTTTTTTATCGGGATTTCGGTTGGACAGTTACTTTACGGGCCATTGTTAGATCGTTTTGGAAGGAAAAAGCCATTGTACATTGGACTGGCTATTTATATTCTCGCTTCTTTAGGTTGTGCTTATGCAAAAAGTATAGATGCATTAATTATACTCAGATGTATACAGGCTTTAGGCAGCTGTGCGGCTGCAGTTGCTTCAATTGCAATGGTAAGAGACTTATTTCCGGTTAATGAAAATGCTAAAGTCTTCGCATTATTATGGTTGGTAGTGGGTGTTTCCCCCATGATTGCACCAACAATCGGTGGATATGTTACTTCTACCTATGGCTGGCATGCTGTATTTTTAGTCCTGATGGTTCTGGGTGTGTTAAATCTGGTAGCAAGCATTTTCGCATTACCTGGCTCATATAAACCAGACACTACCATTTCTTTAAAGCCAAAACCAATTATAAAGGGCTTTATAGCTGTTTTACGTGAGCCACAGTTTTATACTTATGCACTTACGGGAGCAGTGGCATTTGGAGGTTTGTTTGCTTATATTTCAGGCTCCCCTCTTTTGTTTATGAAGATTTTCGCTGTAACTGAAAAAACATACGGCTGGATATTCGCGTTTTTATCCATAGGCTTAATTGGTGCCGGCCAGGTCAATACACAAATGCTTAAAAAATATAGCAGTGAGCAGCTAATCTTTGGTGCTCTGATTTGCCAGGCCATAACTGGCGTTGTATTTCTTATTGGCAGTATAAATGGCTGGTTTGGTCTGGCAGAAACTATTGGTTTATTATTCATCTTCCTGAGCTGTCTTGGTTTTGCCAGTCCAAATGCTTCTGCACTTACGCTGGCTCCGTTTACTAAAAATGCAGGCAGTGCATCTGCTTTAATGGGTGCAATTCAAATGGGGCTGGGTACACTAGCTTCTGTTGCCGTTAGTTTGTTTGACACCCATTCTTCAGTACCCATGGTTTCCATTATGGCATCTACATCAATTCTTGCTTTAGCTATTCTTTATTATGGAAGAAAGAATATCAAACATAAAGTCGGATTAGACAAAGATAATGCAGGAATTTCTTTTCATTAATTATTTGGGGGCAATGCCAGGAAGCTGAATGCCCCCATTTTTAAATGCCCGTAATAATTTCTCCTGAAAGATCAGTTTAGCATCATTGAAGCCATGAGAATTTAACCATACACTGATCATTACTTTATAACCAGTTTCTTCAAGTATAGAAATACCTATCCGGTGTTCAGGGGTTTTTAAGATATCTGATGAAGCAACAATTGTTTCAGTAGTGATTTTAAATAACTGATCATAATCAATACCATAGCTGAATTTCAGTTCAAGATCTAATCTACGGCTTCCTTTTTTACTAATATTTATAATCACCTCATTAGATAATTTACCATTGGGTACAACTACCGTCCTGTTATCAAAAGTCGTAACAGTTGTATAAAAAATCTCAATATTGGTGACTGTTCCCTCCTGTCCCTGTGCAATAATATTATCACCAACCCTGAAAGGTTTAAGCATCAGAATAAGTACCCCGCTTGCAAAGTTTTGTAAAGTACCAGATAAAGCCAATCCTGCTGCAACACCTAACGCTCCTATCAATGCTGCAAATATTGTCATTTGAATACCGATAAACTGCATGACTGTAAATACCAGTAAAATGCGCAGTACGGTTACTGACAGACTTATAAAAAATGGTTTAATTGAAGGGTCGACATCTTTTTTATAAAGCCTTTTCTTAATCCATCCGGAAAAAACTTTAATCAGCCATAATCCGATAAATAAAGCCAGTATTCCGATAAGAATATGAGGTCCTTTTTCAATAATCCAGGTAAATGCTTTATCGTAAAACTGCGCTGTATGGTCTTGATTAACTGGCTTCATAATTTAATTATCTAAAAACAAAACATCATTAAATGAATAATAAATAAACGCAATCTCACTTAAAAGGTTTAAGATTTTACTGAATTACAAAACAAAAAGATGGCACGGATGTTGAATTTATAGAAATAAAAAGCAAAGAATATGTTAAACAAAATCACTCATAACCTAACTATTTTAGCCGCCAGAAAGATTTTGAATACCAATAATGCCGAAAACCTAAGTACTGCTAAACGGTTGGTGTCCATTATAGCTGGCGCTTACATTTTTCAAAGAGGAATCAAATGCTTACTTAAACATCCGATAATTGGTATGCAGGAAACCTTTCTGGGTGGGTTTTTAATGTATGATGCCGTAAAAGGTATCAAGGACACTTATCCTGTGAAACCATCACACCCTGCTGAAGTAAGAAGGAACCAGATTCAGGGTAATGACCCGAATTCTGCAGTTCCTGCTTTTGTTTAGAGACTAATAGTATTTAAGGATTTAACTTGTCTGTGATATGAACAGGTAAATTAGCTGATTGTTAATTTACCTGTTTTCAAATCCCACTCTCATTTTGCCAAGTTTCTCATAAAATACAGCCAGCTTTCCCATTTCTACATGTAATATGGTACAATGCTTATAAATATAAGTCTCCTTCTCACTTAAATACAGTTTATCCCTAAGATATTTCAGTATATCTATTACTCTTATCTGTAAACCATAAACCAGGCAAAGATGAAAATTCAGATACTGATCAGCATGGGCACCAAAAATCAGAATATCCCTGCATGCTGAAATTCTTATACGCTGTAATTCAGTAGTGAGATAACTTTCTTTATTGAATTCTTTTAATGGTCTTTCGATATTTTCTATTTTATCAACTAACTGAGTTAGCAGATCAAGTTCATTATAGCTTTCTGCTAAATATAAATAAGGCATAGGATCTTTTTTTTAATTTATATATTTCTTTTATATTTTTTTTCTCTGCGCAGCTTTTGTCTTAGCTTCTTTATTCCGCCATCTTTTAACTGCCTGATCCGCTCTCTGCTTAATTTAAATACCAGTGCAATATCATCGAGTGATAAAGGCTGCATTCCGCGCAGGCCAAAGAAAAGACTCAGCACTTTTTCTTCTCTTTTAGACAGTATTTTTAATAACTGGCAAACTTCTATTCTATCTGAATCCATGATGAGTATATGATCTGCTGAAGACTGGTGATCTGGTGTCATATCGAGTAGTGTATTCCCAAAATCAGGCCTGATGATTTCATCAAGGGAAATACATTTGCGGACTTTGTCCAGATAGCAGGTTACCTTTTTAAGTTCAATATCCATCTCTCCGGCAATCTCGTCCATAGTTGGCCGTCTCTCCAGCTTCTGTTCTAAACAACCTATTGTTATATTTATTTTAGAGATCGAATTGATAAGATTAAGTGGCAAACGAATAACACGTGTCTGCTGGGAAATAGCCAGCATGATTGCCTGCCTGATCCACCATACAGCAAAAGAAATAAATCGAAATCCTTTAGTGTCATCAAAGCGTGACGCTGCTTTAATAAGCCCTAAATTACCTTCATTAATCAAATCTCCCAGACTAAGTCCGCGGTGCTGATACTTTTTAGCCACAGAAATTACAAATCTTAAATTTGTCCTTACTAAACGGTCTAAAGCAACCCGATCTCCATTTCTGACTTTTATGGTGAGCTGAATTTCTTCTTCAATCGTTAATAGTGGTATTTTCCCTATTTCGTGAAGATATATATTAAGTGATTCTGTGTCTCTGCTGGTTATAGCATAATCAATCTTTAATTCTCGCATATGTTTAGGTTATTAAACAAATTTGGCTATAAGAATCAAATAAAGAAAGTAAACCATATTTATCCGATAAATTAACGATTTTAAAGGTATAATCCGGATATAATTCAGTTCTGATGTATTTTAGCAACAATTAACCGAACAATAATATGTTTATTTGAAATTAAAATATTTAATTAGAAATAAATGTCAATATGCTATATTCACAAATTATAAAAAAAATAATTATGGAGAAGAAGCTTGACAGATTAGATATTTCTATTCTTAAACTTTTACAGGAGGATAGTTCACGCCCACACAAGCAGATAGCTGGAATTTTAAATATATCGTCTACTACTATTTGTGATCGCATCAAGAGATTAAAAACAGCGGGTTATATAGTTACATCAGTTGCCGTATTAAACCGAAGAAAATTAAAACAGGAAGTACTGGCTTTTATTCATCTTAAACTTAGCCATTGTTCTGATGACATTATTAATACTTTCAAAGATGAGATTTCTGGCATAAAAGAGGTATGTGAATGTTGTACAATCACTGGGCAATACAATATTAAACTTAAAATTGTCACGACAGATAATACATCCTTTTCAGGTATACAAAGAAATATAGCAAATATAAAAAATGTGCAGGCACTGGAAAGCTATGTTGTACTTGACAATATCATTAATGATACTGGATTCAGTTTTTAGACAAATTTACCAGGTAATAATTAAAGAAAAGGGTTCTTGATAAAAAAGCACCCTTTCTCTTAACCCTTTACTCTCTTTAATCAAAAGAAAATAATGAATTTTATCAAAATCTAACCAATAAGGGTTAAAAACAATTAAATTTGTACTCTAATCCTAGTTAATGTTAAATAAGGCCTTTTCCTATATCGGGATCTTCTTCATATACTTGATCTCTCTGGTACCACTACCTGTACTTTATGCATTCTCTACACTTATATATGGGCTGGTATATTATGTTTTTGGATACCGTAAGGATGTAGTCCGGACTAATTTAAAAAATGCCTTCCCCGAAAAAAGTCAGGAAGAGATCAAAAAAATTGAAAAGAATTATTATAAATATCTTTCAGGACTGATATTTGAAATCATTAAAATGTCTACAATTTCAGAGCAGCAGATGCGAAAACGATTCATATTCAAAAATATAGAATTAATCAATTCATATTTTGAACGTGGAGAAAGTGTTCTTGCCTGCTCTGGTCATTATGGAAATTGGGAATGGGGTGCATTATCGATGGGACTGGTTTTGAACTGCGACTGTTATGCGGTATATAAACCTTTGTCAAATAAAGTATTTGATAATTGGTTTTATCGGGTCAGAACAAAGTTCGGCAATAAGATGATCCCAATGAGACAAACTTTAAGAGCAATTACTGAACATAAAAAAACACCGACCGTATTCTTATTTGGTAATGATCAGGCTCCGCCAAAAAGTGAATCCCATTATTGGACCACATTTTTAAACCAGCATACTTCCGTACAGCAAGGCATGGAAAAAATTGCTATAAAAACTAACAGGCCAGTATTTTATATTAAACTAACCAGCCTTAAAAAAGGATATTATCAGGTTGAATGTATCCCCATTTGTCTTAATCCAGCCGAAACTCCGATTAATGAAATAACCAGGAAGCACACTCTTTTATTAGAAAAACTAATAGAAGAGGAGCCTGCTTACTGGTTATGGAGTCATAGACGATGGAAACATCAGCCTACTCAGTAATTTGAAGATTAAGTGCATGTGTAGTCTGTGCACGGATATTTTTACAAAGCTGAGCATCGTTACTTAAAGTATTACCGTATGAAGGAATCATCTGTTTTAATTTATTGTGCCATTCTTCGGTCTCCATCTGATCTTTAAAACAACGTTTCATTAAGCTGATCATAATAGATACTGCTGTTGAAGCACCTGGTGAGGCACCTAATAAAGCAGCGATTGAGCCATCCTGAGCAGCAACTACTTCTGTACCGAATTCAAGTATTCCACCATGTTTTTCATCTTTCTTAATAACCTGTACACGCTGACCAGCAGTTTCAAGTTCCCAGTCTTTCATTTCAGCTGAAGGAAGATATTCTCTCAGCGCTTCCATACGGTCTTCAGGTGATTGTCTGACCTGATCAATTAAATATTTGGTCAAAGGAAGATTATCCAGACCAGCTGCAATCATCGGTCTGATATTATTTGCTTTAATAGACAAAGGAAGATCAAGTAATGACCCATTTTTCAGAAAACGCGTAGAAAATCCTGCATAAGGACCAAAAAGCAAAGCTTTTTTACCATCTATCATTCTGGTATCCAGATGCGGAACTGACATAGGTGGCGCACCTACTGATGCTTTACCATATACTTTAGCGTGATGATGCTCAATCACAGCTGGATTAACACATTTTAACCATTGTCCGCTAACAGGAAAACCACCAAAACCTTTTCCTTCCGGGATATCAGATTTCTCTAACAATGGAAGAGAACCACCACCAGCACCAATAAAAACAAATTTTGCTCTTACTGTTTTTCTCTTGCCACTTTCTTCATCCTTTACTTTTACTTCCCACAAGCCATCTTTCTGTTTCAGTTTACGTACTTCCTGATTAAAATCCATTGCTACATCAGGCTTACCTTGAAGGGTGTTCAGCATCATCCTGGTTAATGCTCCGAAATTCACATCAGTACCAAGCATCATCCTGGTTGCAGCAACTTTTTCTTCAGCATTTCTTCCCTCCATTACTAAAGGCATCCATTCTGCCAGTTGTTT
>Ga0247807_10000726_pt1 | contig 20488 bp, 23 predicted proteins | sample UWRJL074202C1_FD_179931 | JGI IMG/M metagenome (GOLD analysis project Ga0247807, IMG submission 179931) | Plant litter microbial communities from Arlington Agricultural Research Station in Wisconsin, United States - UWRJ-L074-202C-1 | ecosystem: Environmental > Terrestrial > Plant litter >...
ACCACTATTCAAGATTTCATAACCAATTCAAAAACATATATTGAAAAATTAAATGCTTTTGCTGAAAAAGGGAATTTGGCAGGAATCGTTGTTGTTGACCATCTCGGCTATAAATGTGGATCGAAAGAATCATTTGAAAAGATGAGAGAAATGTTTGAAAGTCACAGTGAATATATATTTCAATCCATTATCTCACAACGAAGAATTTCATATATAAAATTAAAACAACCAATTGTAACCGGCTTGGGAGATCTTTGGTTTGTCGAGTTGCAGGATCAAAAACCAGACGGCAGCCAAATAGAAAAATTTGATCATGTTGAAGGATATTCTGTTGGAATATCATACGGGGAAATGGTTGAAAAAATAAGTGGATTTGAAACGATTGTTGAATCAAATAAATCACACCATCCAACACATGACGTTGATTTGGGCGATGGATTTTCATTCAAATGTACTTATGGTCCACTATTAGATAAAATCAAAGATCAAGAAATGATATAAATAAAAAATATGAGCATTCAAATTACAACCCCGCAACCAGAAGATGCCCGAGGAATTACGACTCTTCTATATAAAACATGGCTTGCTACCTATCCAAACGAATCTTTGGGTATTACCACAGAAGACATTGATGACGTATATAAAGACGCTTTTGATGATGAACGCATAAAGCGTGGCGAAGAACGCCTTCGTGCTATTCCCAACAATCAAAAAAGATTGGTAGCTAAAGACGGTGATCTTGTGGTCGGCACTGCAACAATGATAAAAGGCGAGGATAGCACTATGCTTAAAATAATTTACGTATTACCTGAATATCAGGGAAAGGGGATTGGTTCTATGTTGTGGAATGCGGTTAAAGATTTTGCTGATCCGAACAAAGACACAATCGTGCAGGTTGCTGATTATAACACTCAGGCAATAAAATTTTATGAAAAATTAGGTTTTGTCGATACGGGTAAAAGGTGGAAGGATGAGAAGTGGAAAATGAAAAGCGGGGCAAGTATCCCTGAGATGGAAATGGTTCTTACAAAATAATTTCTATTCCTTTCTCAGAATCTTCTCCATCGTTTTTCCTTTCGCCAACTCATCAATCATCTTGTCGAGATATCTAATCTCTCGCATCGTTGGTTCTTTGATATCTTCCACCCGAACTCCGCAGACAACACCTTTAACCAAAGATCGTAATGGATTCATTTTCTTTGCTTCACCAAAGAATGTTTCAAAGTCCGTTTTCTTTTTTAACTTGCTTTCAAATTGAGTTTTGGTATATCCAGTCAACCATAAGATGATCTTATCAACTTCTTCTTTAGTTCGACCTTTTCTCTCTGCCTTTGTGATATACATTGGATATACATCTGCAAATGGTACTTTGTAAATTCGAGTATTCGTCTTCATATAGTAAGAATAGTACACCCCACAAAACACGTCAAATATAGTATACTGGTACAATGAAATTAATCTTTTTAGACACTGAAACAACGGGAAATGACGTAACCAAAGACAGATTGTGTCAGATTTGTTATCAAGTCGATGATACGCTAAGAACAGAATTTTTTAAACCACCTCTGCCGATCTCAATTAAAGCGATGAGTATTACTCATATCACAAATAAAATGGTTGAGGACAAAGAACCATTCGATGGCAGTCAAACTAAAAAAGATTTGCAAGACCTTCTAAATGAAGGGGTGCTTATCGCTCACAATGTAAAATTCGATGCTGCTATGCTTGAAGCTGAGAACATGGTTATTCCAAATAAGATTTGTACTTTGCGGGTTGCCCGACACATTGATTCGGATGGAAAAATCCCAGAATACAATCTTCAATTCTTGCGATATTATCTTGGTCTTGAAATCGAAGGAAATGCTCATGATGCAGAAGGGGACGTGAAAGTATTGAAGGCGGTATTTGATCGGCTTTTTTCTAAAATGAGAAAGGACGAAGAAAGTGATGAGGCGACAATTCAAAAGATGATTCAGATTTCAAATAATCCTTCACTCTATAAGCAATTTAACTTCGGCAAGCATAAGGATGCAAAAATCGAAGATGTTGTAAAGACTGACAGGGGATACCTTGAATGGCTTTTGAAATCAAAGCTTGAAGCGGATGACAATGACGAAGATTGGATTTATACCTTACGGCATTTTTTGGGAATTAAATAATTGCTATACTATATCCATGTCATCACTAACATCAGGTCAGCCGTTCTGGACCACAAAAGACGGGATACCAAATTCATATACCGAACTAGACCAATCACTCGAAGTTGATGTGGTTATCTTAGGTGCGGGAATTTCCGGTGCACTTATAGCCCATTCATTTGCTAAAGCCGGAGTAAAAGTGGCAGTTATCGATAAAAGAAGAATTGCTCATGGAAGTACCTCAGCTTCAACTGCACTTTTGCAATATGAAATTGATACACCATTATCTGAACTAAAAGAAATGATAGGAAAAGAACAGGCGGAACGAGCATATCAATTATGTGGTGAAGCGATTACGAAAGTTGGACAAGTTGCACAAACGTATCAGCACGGCTGTACATTTAAAGAGGTTCCAAGTATTTTCCTAGCTGCAAAAGAAAAGGATTTTAAATTTTTACAAAAAGAATTTGAAGCGAGGAAAGAAGCGGGCTTTGCAGTAAGCTGGCTAACCAAAGAACAATTACAATCTGAATATAACGTTAATGCGTATGCCGCAATTCGCTCAGAGCTTGGGGGACAAATCGATCCGTATATGCTATCTCATTCAATTCTGGAGGAGCTTCAAGAGGAAGGGCATTATGTATTTGAGAGAACTGATATTGATACCGACAACATAGAGACTGAAAATGGAATCATGTTAATTACAAAAACAGGATATACCATCAAAGCAAAAAAACTTGTCTTCGCAACCGGATATGAATCACAATCATTTCTAAAAGAAAAAATTGTAACATTGAAAAGCTCGTATGCATTTGTTACAGAAAAAATTGAAGGCGAAGAAATATGGAAAGATAATGCTCTTTTATGGGATACAAATGAGCCGTATATCTATGCCCGTACAACCCATGACAATCGAATCCTTATTGGTGGAGGGGATATCATTTCTAAAAATATGTTCATTCGAAATTTCCGGATGAAAAGCAGAATTAACAAATTAATCAAAGATTTTAAAACGTACATGAATCGCGATGATATCAAAGTTGCGTTTTCATGGACGGGAACGTTTGGCGAAACGAAAGACGGTTTGGCGTATATCGGTGAATCGCCAGAATGGAAGAATTGTTATTTTGCACTTGGCTTTGGCGGAAACGGGATTACGTATAGTGCCTTAGCTGGAGATTTTCTGGTTAAACTATATAAGGGTGAACAACCAAAAGATTTGGAACTGTTTCGATTTGGCAGGAATGTAAAATAAATAATGATATAATTACTATATGGAAAAAGATATTCAAAAATATAATAACGCACTCACTAAAGCCGATAAAGAAATCTGTAACATGTTAGCTGAAGAAATAAATGCCAATTTGAAAAAAGCCGAAAATAAAATCTGGCACAGTAATCCCGTTTGGTTTCTAGACGGAAATCCTGTGGTTGGATACGATAAACAAAAAGCGTCAGTACGATTACTTTTCTGGAGTGGTCAGTCATTTGAGGAAGAAGGTTTGAAAAAGAGCGGAAGTTTTAAAGCGGCCGAAATAAAATATACCGAAGCTTCGCAGATCAATAAAAAGGATTTAAAGCGGTGGTTAAAAAAGGCGAAAGAGATTCAGTGGGATTACAAGAATATTGTTAAGAATAAAGGTAGGCTTGCAAAAATAACAGTATAATTTTTGACCCGTGTAGGGTATAATGGGGTATATGAAAAACAAAACACTTTATACACTATTATCAATCGTTATATTATTGGCTGTTGCGTATTACACATTTGTATCAATACGAAATAATCCGCTTATGACAAATGAAACTCCTGCAACATCAACAGACGTTGTGATGGTTCCAGAAACGCCCGCAACTTCTACACCTGCTGCTCCGGAAGAATCAAGTCATCCGCTTCTTGGAAAAAGATGGGCATGGGTACGATCAACTGATCCGTTGGTATCTTCAACAACAACAATCAAAGCGCCAGAAGATAAATTTATCATCTCATTTGGCACTGACAAGAGATTTACAAGTTCAACTGATTGTAACGGGTTGTCTGGAGGATTTATTATCGACGGTGAAGTGCTAAGCGTTGGACCTATCGCTTCAACAAAGATGGCATGTCCCGGAGGAACATTGGAAATGACATACGCAGCTGAACTTGGGAGAGTTGCATCATATGTAATCGTAGGTGAAGAGCTAAGACTCAATCTGATTAAAGATACAGGAACAATGATCTTCAAACGAATGAATTAGGTTGTGATATAATTGGGATATGACTTTAAAACAATTTTACACAGGAAGAGCAATAGGTTTTGTGATCGTTATATTGATCGCGGGTCTTGTTGCTCTTTTCTTTAAATATACTAAAAGCGATGTTACTATTCCAACTGTTATTCCAGTTGCCACAACAACACCAATTGAAGATGTTCAACCGCAGCAGATAACTGTCAAAGGATCATATATCGGCTGTTTGCCACGTCATGATAATTTTTCACCTGATGAATGTATTGAAGGCGTTAAGGCAGAGGACGGTTCATATTATGCGCTTGATTTTAATTTGCTTTCAGAGACTCGTCCGTTACTTAAGGCTGAACAAACATTTACCGCATCAGGTATGTTTACGCCAGTTGAAATGCTGAGCAGTGATCGTTTGCGAGGAGGGGTCGCAAAGGGAATTTTCTCGGTTACAAAAATAATGGTAGAACCAGCAGTTGTCAAAAAACCAACAGAAAAACCACCAGAGATGTCGAATCCTTTACCTGCGCCAAAATGCTTTGTTGGCGGATGTTCAGCCCAGATATGTTCTGATCAGCCCGACATGGCTTCAACCTGTGAATACCGTGAGCAATATGCATGTTACAAAACCGCTAAATGTGAACGACAAAAGGATGGTCAATGCGGATGGACTGCGACGGCACAACTGAAGGCATGCCTTGCGTCATAATATGTTAGAATAAATATATGATCTCAGACGTCTCAACATTAAAACTGCGTAAGATCTTTAATTTTTTTGGATTTGGCCAGCGACCATCAATACTTAAAGATTCTGACTTAAAATCTTTTCAAAAAGTTTTTAACGAGCGTTTGAAAAAGCATTTGCATGACAAATCTTCGGGATATGCAAGACTGGCAGATGAGTCACTCGCGATTGACGCAATCAATCATTTTGCTGATCTTGTAAATCATGGTGGAAAACGAGTTCGTCCATACATGTGCTTTTTGGCTTACCATACAGAGGGCGGAATCAATCATGAAAATATTTTTAAGGTAGGTATCGGATTGGAATTATTCCATGCATTTGCACTTGTGCATGATGACATCATGGATGGCGGAAAAGAACGCCATGGAATGCCAACTGTGCATGAGTATATGCAAAAGAAATTAGATGCCCGCAGAGCCGAGGGCATGGCTATCCTTACGGGAGACTTGGCATTTAGCTGGGCAGGAGAAGTGATGTCTAAACATGGAAATCAAAAAGCTCAAGAATTGTATTTTAAAATGAATGAGGAAACGGTGGCCGGACAAATGCTAGACGTGTCACTTATGTTAAAAGATAAGGTTGATTCAAAAACATTAACGAAAAAGAATGAGCTGAAAACAGCCCGATATTCTTTTGTGAATCCGATGCTCATTGGGGCGGCTCAGGCAAACTCACACAACAGAGATGGGATGTATACCAAGCTTGGACTTGTTCTTGGACAAGCATTTCAAATTCAGGATGATTTATTGGACATTGTTGGTGATTCAAAAGACATAGGCAAGACCCCGATGCTTGATATTCAGGATGGACAACATACACTTGTTACGCAATATGTGTTTGAACACGCTGTTCCTCGTGATCGGGAGATTCTGGCATCGTTGTTTGGCAAGCCGGTTGATGAAGCGGCTCGAAAAGTGCTGCTTCGGTTATTTGCGTCTTCCGGCGCAATCAAATATGCAGAGACTGAAATCGCAAAACTCTTTACCGAGGCAAAATCGATTATTGATCATTCAGAGATGAAAACTTTAGATAAGAAGAAATGGATGGCATTTATTTCATTGATTGATAAGCGAACCTCATAATATGACACCATATCCCCAATACCAACAAGATATTTCTCTATGCAGGGAAATTCATAAAAAATATGGCAAGAGTTTTTATTTCGGAACATTTTTATTCTCCCCTGAAGAGCACGATGCCATTTGCGTCTTATATGCATTCTTTCGATTGCCTGATGAATATGTTGATACTGACTTTAGCGATAGGAAAGATATAGCGTTGTCTAAACTTGAAAAATGGAATCAGTCGTGGCATGCGTTTTATGAAGATGATTCGAAAGAAGCAGTTGATGACGAGTCACGAGTTCTTAAGGCAACCTCATATATATTTCATGCATACAATATCCCGTTTGAATATAGCCAGTCATTCTTGGCGGCTATGATTCAGGATACGCATAAGGAACGGTATGAGACTTATCCAGAGCTTGAGGATTACATGTATGGCTCAGCATCGGTTGTTGGACTTATGGTGACGCATGTTATCTGTAATACGGATGCAAAATTTTTACAGGATGAAATATACAGAAAAGATGTTTTGCTCAAAGCGCAAAGACTCGGTGAAGCATTCCAAATGACAAACTTTTTGAGAGATGTCGGAGAGGACATGAAAATACGTGGAAGGATATATTTGCCCCTTGAAGATTTGAAAAAGTTTGGAGTTTCAGAAAAAGATATTGCCGACAAAAAAGTCACTTCTGAATTTATTTCCCTTATGAAATATGAAATTGAGCGAACGAATGAATTATACAAGCAAGCTGACGAAGGCATACAAATGCTTCCTAAAAAAGCGGGAAGGGGGGTACGAGTTGCTCGAGTGCTCTATGCGGAAATCATAAAAAAAATAAAGCAAAATAAATATGATGTATTGCACACGAGGGCGCGTGTATCATTTATCGGAAAAGTATCATTAGCAGCACAGACATTAATATATAAAAAATAAAATCATGAATAAAAAAAGCGTAATAGTAATAGGTGCCGGGATAGGGGGGCTAGCCAGTGCCTGTCTTTTAAGCAAAAAAGGCTACGATGTAACTTTGATTGAAAAAAATGACAAGCTCGGAGGACGAGCTAACATCTATTCAGAAAAAGGATATACCTTTGATATGGGTCCATCGTGGTATATGATGCCTGATATTTTCGAACACTTTTTTAATTTAATGGGTGAAAAAATTACCGACCATTTAAAACTGCAAAGACTTTCACCTTCTTATCGAATTTTTCTAAAGAGCGAAAAAAAACATTATGATTTTTATTCTGATTTGCAAAAGACGGTTGATACGTTTGAAAGCATCGAACCTGGGGCAGGCGAAGTATTGAGAAGCTATATGGATACAACAAAGATGCAATATGAAATTGCTCGTGACGAGTTCATGTTTAAAAACTATGATACGATTTTTGATTTTATAAATAAGCGCGTTATGACTGAAGGAAGAAAGCTTCCGTTGTTCTCAAAAGTTGAAACGATTATCAATGCAAAATTCAAAAGCGAGATTTTGAGAAAGGTGATGCAGTATCAAACTGTGCTTTTGGGAACATCTCCTGGAGACGCACCGGGGATTTACAGCATGATGAATTACGTCGATTTTGTGCAAGGCGTATGGTATCCAGAAGGGGGAATTTACAAAGTGATTGAAGCGATGGAAAAAATTGCTCGTAAAAATAATGTAACCGTATATACGGGTAAAGCCGTAAAACGAATAGTCGTTAAAAACGATGTCGCGCAAGGCATAGAATTTGAAGACGGCACGCAATTGCATGCGGATATCGTTATTTCAAATGCCGACATCGTACATACTGATCAAAAGCTTTTGGCACCGGAGCATAGTCAAAAAAGCATGAGATATTGGAATAAGAGATTGATGGCACCTTCTGCATTTATTCTGTATCTTGGCGTTGATGGAATCATTCCGTCACTTCAGCATCACAACCTTCTGTTCTCAGAAAAATGGGAGGAAAATTTCAAGCAAATTTTCAAAAAAGCCGAATGGCCAACAGATCCGTCATTGTATGTTTGTGCACCGTCAAAAACTGATCCAAATGTAGCACCTGCCGGAAAAGAAAATCTTTTTGTACTTGTTCCGATTGCTGCTGGACTCGAGCATGATGATGCACTATTAAAAAAATATGCTGACTTCACTATCAAGCAAATGTCGGAATACATGGATATACCTAACTTTGCCGAAAGAATCGAATATCAAAGAATCTATGCGGTTCAAGATTTTATCAAGGATTACAATTCGTTTAAGGGGACTGCACTTGGCCTCGCTCACTCATTAAGTCAGACGGCAATTTTCAGACCAAACAATATTCATAAGAAAATTAAAAATCTGTATTATGTTGGAGCGGGAACAAACCCGGGAATCGGAATGCCGATCTGCTTGATCTCGGCTGAGCTTGCCTATAAAAGAATAGAAGGAATAAAAGATCCAGCACCGCTTACAGAGCTTTAAACAAAAGCGTAAAGAAAATAGCCATTCCGGAAAGCGTGTTGATGATAGGAAAATAGGTGTAGATCTTAAAGAATTTATCTTCTGTGGCCGAGAGGGAAATCAGCATAAAGAATACATATACCGTTCCTAAGATCGCACTTACAGCTCCAAGATATGGATATGAAAGAATTCCCGCAATTGCATATAAAAGAGCACAGAGAATCACTGTGCTCTTTTTCTGTAATACCGTTGCGATTGTTTTGAGTCCGGCATCACTATCGGCCTTGATGTCAGGTACGGCTGAATAGGCATGCATGGCAATAGCCCAACACATAGCAGCGGCAGCGCAATACATAACCGTTACCCATGATGTTGATTTTCCAAGCAAATCCATAATGAGCGAATATGAAAAAACTCCGGTAGCAACATAATGTCCCGCACTAAAGATGCTGTCTAAAAATGGTCGTGCTTTTGCACGAATTGGTTTTGCAGAATAAAATCCAGCGAAGAAGAAAAAGGCCAGAAGAGAAATATATGTCGGTGTTGTAAAAATAAAACCAGCATAGATGAGAAAAGGTAAGGTCACAAGCACAATATGTCGCAGCAATCCTTTCTGCTCATCGGGCATTACTAACGATTCGTATGATATTTTTTTAGGATTTAATTTATCCGTATCATAATCATACACATCGTTGATTCCATAAATATAAATATTTGCCGGATACATAAAAAAGAAAAAGAAAATAAGAACGGCAGGCAATATCCAAACTCCGTATTCGCTTTGTGCTGCTGCGATTATTCCTATAACGTACGGTCCGAGTTCATATATCCAAAAACGCGGCCGGCTAATTTTTAATAGTCTTTTGAGCTTCATGTTGACAGTATAGCAAGAAATTTAGGCCATTGTGGTATATAATTAACTGATGAAATCTTTTACGAAAATAATCGCATTATCAATATTTCTGTTTGCTTCATATGCAGCTCAAGCCGCAGGTACCTCAACAGACAATCGCGCCTATTATGAAAATACTCAGGAAGCTAGAAATGCTCGACGCGAGCGTGTTCGAAACTACCGAGAGCAATCAAGTGATTTACAGCAAAAAATAAATGCATTAGGAACGGTGGCGAGTCCAACGATTTACATCCCTATTCTTTTCGGCGTAAATATAAATAGCATTAGTCCCAACTTTGGAGATTACCGCGCGGTAAATAGAATCCATGAAGGAGAAGATATTATGGGTGTAAAAGGGACTCCGATTATTTCGCCTACATCAGCGGTTGTGTTGCGTGTTGGAACAGGAGAGACTGAGGGATTGTATGTGTATACGGCAAACCCGGGTGGTGAGACGTTTGTGTATATGCACCTTGATAAGATTGGTGAAGGAGTGACAGAAGGCAGTGTATTATCTCAAGGCTCACTGATCGGATATGTTGGAGATACCGGAAACGCAGCTAATGGTCCAGCTCATTTGCATTTTGAAATTCACAATACATCTGGTGATCCAATGGATCCATATCCTCGATTAAAACAAGAGTTGCCGATTCAGGAAAAAATAAATTACCTGACAACAATTTTAAATCAGACATCAAATGCAAATACACTCTCAGAATTTTTAGTGAAAAATTTTAGAAGTACATTCACCGCAGCGGTTAATGCGAATATTGTTTTGCCTGCACCAATTTTAAATGCAATGATTTCGATTCCCGCAACAGTTACGCCATCTTCAGCTAAAGTTGAATTGCCTGCAGGTGACATGACTATCGGTTCATCGGGGATTGCAGTTACGACTTTGCAAAAGCATTTGATCAATGCCATGTCAGGCACATCAGCGGCACGATTAAAAACCGCAGGAGCAACTGGATATTTTGGAGCCGTAACGCAATCAGCTCTTCTTGAATACCAAGTAAATAATAAGATTTACCCGTCAAACGGATATTACGGTGCATCAACCAGAGCGTATATTGCATCTCTGGCGAGCGTTCCTGTAACCGCACCTGTTGCATCGACAACACTCACATTGCCGCCGGGAGTTAAGACCTTATTCCCAAGAAATCTTTCACAAGGTATGAGTGGTACAGATGTTCAATCTTTACAACAATTGCTTAATGGCTTTGGTTTTACAGTTGCAACTAGTGGCGCGGGATCGGTAGGAAAAGAAACAACATTCTTTGGCCCTGCCACGACGGCAGCAGTTATCAAATATCAAAAAGCTAACAGCATTTCTCCAACAGCAGGATTTGTCGGGCCACTTACAATTGCCTCATTGATAAAACGATAAAACTAATGAAATACTTTTTTGAAACACTTGGAAAAAATATTGTACATTCTTTTACGGGAAAGAATGTACTTTTCCATATTCTGGCTATCATCCTTACGTATGTTATTTTAATGTCAGGATTTGATTGGTATTATTTCGGATTGGTTAGAGATCCATTGTTAAATCAATTGGCTTTGCCCGCGCTTATTGGCGGTGCTTTGTTTCCGATAATTGTACCTATAATTCTTATCATGATCGCCAGAATAAGAAAGAATAAAAATATTTCAATCTTAGGATGGTGTTTAGGACAGGCTGCTTTTATCGGTTGGCTTGTTTCTTCAACCTACAAAGCCTTTACCGGAAGAGTTCAGCCAAATCTTATCGATCTTGCAAATGACTCGAGTCACAGTTTTAATTTTGGATTTTTAGAGCACGGCATATTTTGGGGCTGGCCGTCATCGCATACAACAGTCGCATTTGCTATGGCATTCGCATTAATCTTTTTATATAGGAAAAATATTACGGTTCGAAATTTTGCGCTGCTCTATGCATTCTATGTTGGCATCGGAATCTCATTCTCAATACATTGGTTTTCAGAATTTATAGCAGGTGCGTTGATCGGCTCGGTTATCGGTATGACAGTTGGAAAATCATTTTCGAAGAGAGTATAATTAGTACATGACACAAATACATAAAACAATTTTTATTACCGCTCCCAAAGAAAAAGTTTGGGACATAATGTTGGCTGAGCAAACATATAAAGAATGGGCAGGTGAATTTCATCCAGGATCGTATTATAAAGGTGAATGGAAAGAAGGAGCTGAAATAGATTTCATTGGGCCAAACAATGACGGGATGGAATATGGTATGAGGTCTCTCATTAAAACGCTTCGTCCATATGAGGTTGTTGAAATGGAAACATTGGGTAGTTTGGTAAATGATAAATTAGACACGGAAGATACGAAATGGGTAGGAATCCCTGAAAATTATTACTTTGTTGAAAAGGACGGTGGGACAGAGCTTGAAGTTAAAACCGCAATGCCAGAAGATGTGTATGAAGATATGAACATGGCATGGGACAAGGCATTGGCAAAACTTAAGGAAATTGTAGAGAAATAATATGAAATACTCTGATTTCGTGAAGGATAATCCCAATCATCTGTGGTTTAAACGCAAGTGGTATGGATGGGGATGGACACCTGTTACTTGGCAAGGGTGGCTTGTGACGCTGGTATATATTTGTTTAGTTATTTTGTGTGCATTAACTATTAATGAGAATTCACCAGCCAAAGAAATTGCGTTTACTTTTCTCCTGCCTGTAGTTCTTTTGACCGCGGCATTTATTCGCATAGCGTACAAAAAAGGCGAGTCTCCAAAATGGCAGTGGGGAAATAAAAAAGATGTAAATTAGATTAATTATTTGGTATACTATTTCATATATGAAAATATCAAAAATAGTACTTTCTCTCGCATTATTTTTTCCACTCCTTCTTATAACAAATTCGGCTCGTGCCGCAACGTACTGGGATTTGACTGGTGCCACTTCGACCGTGGGAACTGTTGGAGCATCTATGCCCATTTCTGACATTCAAGTTACAGGATCAACAACGCCTACAATCCCGGTTAAACTCCGCGTAACAAGCGGAACGCTTACTATAGCAACAACTACTGGTTTGACGTTTACGAATGGATCGTCAGCTACAGGCGGAACAATAACTTTTACCGGTAATTTTGTTGATGTTAACAATGCACTTGCGTCACTTCGATATACGAGAGGTGGCATTGGAAGTGATACACTTGAGGTTTCTTTGGTAAATCCCGGAGAAGTATTTTTTTCAGACAATGGTCACTTATATGAATACATCTCAAGTTCTTTGTCGTGGACAGATGCAAAGATCGCGGCCGCACAACTTATACGATATGGTGCTGTTGGATATTTGACGACCATTACATCTTCTGCCGAGAATGCTTTCGCCGCATCACGTTTAACGGCTGCGGGATGGATGGACGGAAGTGACTCATCAGTTGAGGATGTGTGGAGGTGGACAACTGGTCCTGAAGCTGGAACTATTTTCTGGAATGGGGGAATAGGGGGATCTTCGCCAACGTATGCCAACTGGAATGCGAGTGAGCCAAACGATTCAAGTAGTAATGAGGACTGTGCACAGTTCCTGTCAGGTGGATCAGGTCAGTGGAATGACCTTCCGTGTTCTGGATCACTGCTTCCTGGATATGTGGTAGAGTTCGGAGCTCCAGGTGCAAACCCGACTGTAGTTGCGAAAAATGTGGCCATAACCACTCAAGCAAATCCAACTATATCAAGCGTAACGCCTACAAATGGGGCAGTGTCAGTTTCAACGACTACAGACTTGATAATCAATTTTTCTACATCTATAAATCGAGGTGCCGGAACGGTTACGATTAAAAGAACTTCAGATAATGTGACGGTGGAAACTATCAATGCTTCAAGTAGTGTAGTTATAGGAGATGGTGCGAGTGTTATTACTATTAATCCTGTTTCAGATTTGGCCTATGATACGAAGTATTCAGTTCTTGTGAGCAACAATGCCTTTACTGATTTGTCGGCAAATGCGTTTGCCGGAATCAGTTCAACTTCAACATGGTCATTTACAACAATTAAAAGTCCATATGCATTAGCGATTATTAAATTGCAGAATTATGCAGATTCAAACGGAACAACAACAACGCCGACAATAAGCGATTACCTTGATGCTGGAATTACGACTGTTACTGCTGATACTATTTTGGTTGCCAATACTACAGTATTAAATAGCGACGGCTCAAAACTCGAGGATACGGCCGAAATAAAATCTGTTATTGCACAGCCGGTTGCCATTCAAAAAATTAATGCATATGCTGTTACCGCAAGAGGAGATTTAACTCCTACCGTAAGTGATTACGTTGATGCCGGAATATCTGGCGTTACTGATGCCAATCTTTCGCAAACAAACGCTGCGCTGCTTCTTGTTGTAGATATAAATACAATTTCATCAACTGCCGGAATACAAGGTTTGGTTACGGCCAAAATTGCATCAACAAGACCTGTAGCAACTCCAGGTTCCTCATATGCGACTTCACAGCCTGGTTTTACAACTCAACAGACTCAACAAGTTGCGACAGTGTCAACCTCAGTTTCAGGTGCAATCGTACGTGATCTTTCTACGGGCAAGGCAGGAAGCGATGTTCTTGCACTTCAGAAATTTCTTAATGTAAATGGATATGTAATTGCAAAAAACGGAGTAGGATCACCAGGAAAGGAAACGAGTTCGTTCGGATCTTTAACAAAAGCGGCTTTGATTTCATATCAAAAGAAAAATAATATTTCTCCAGCTGTGGGATATTTTGGTCCTGCAACTCGATTGAAAATGAAAACTCAAGGATTATCCGGACTCTGGTGGTAAAGATAAATATTGGATGTTGATTATCGGTTCATGGTATAATGGGTGCATGAAAAAAAACATATCAATAACATTTTTAATTCCATTAGTAGCAATTATTCCTTCTTTTACTTCTGCTGAAGAGGTTAAGGGGGATATCGAAGTTAACACTGGCGTAATGCTCCAGGCAGATGCTCCGGCACCGCGTGCTATGCTTATGGCAGAACCTGCAGCTGCTCCAGCAAGCGCGGATATGAAAGCTCGCGCTGAGGTACGACAAGAGTTTAAAGCCCAACGAGTTGAAGTTCGTCAAGCAAAAAAAACTGAACTTTTTGCATCATCGTCAGAAATTAAAAAGATGAGAGAAGAGAACAAGGCTGAGATTTCAAAAATAAGAGCGGACTTTAAGGCTGAATTGAAAGATAAAAATTCGAGTACGACTGAGGTTGTAAAAGAAAAAAGAAGAGCATTAATTGAAGGAATACAAGAAAAAAGAGATTTGTTTAAAAAAGAGCTTGATGCGAGACGCGACGCGATCGCCAGTACAAGTATTTCTATCAAGGCAAAATTTAAAGCGGATTTGGCGAAGATAAAAGATGAACGAAAAAAAGAAAAAGCTGAGAACGTTGGAAATAACCTTATTGAGCTTAATGCAAAAATTGTAGCCAATACATCAGAAAAGGTAAATAAAATAGAGGAGGTTCTTATCACAATCGAGACTCGAGCTGATAAAGCTGCTGCAAACGGAAGCGACGTGGCTTCTGTTCGTGCGCTTATTACTACGGCAGAAACTGCGGTAGCAGAAGCCCGCGTTGCGATATCGGTTCAGACAGGCAAAACATATACAATAACAGTTACCGAAGAGGCAGCTGTTAAGGCCTCACTTCAGGCAACTCGTGATGCATTAAAAGCTGATGTTGATACCATGAATGCAAAAATTAAGGCTGCCCATGATGCGACAAGAAAAGCTGCTGTAACATTAAAAGAAGTTCCGAAAGTTAATGCAACCACCACAGTTCAGGTTTCTAATTAATAGCTATAATCTAACCTACATATATGAATAAAAAAAATCTTACAATACTTATTATCATTGCTGCGCTCGTTTTGCTTGCAGTAGTATTTTGGCCAAAAACTACAGGAAATACCATTCAGCAATCTGACCAAGAGACACTTGATGAATCTACTCGGATGGATACGACTGATGATATTGACAAAGACCTTGACAGCATAGACGTTACCGGAAGTTCTTCTGCTGAATTTGAAAGCATTGATGCTGATATCAGAGAGATATAACCACATAAGAAAAGCCATAAAGGGCTTTTTTTGTTTTCATACTGTGATAAAATAAAGAGCATGAAATTCATTAACGTAATTACACTATTTATTTTATCAATAATAATTCCTGTAACACTGAACGCGTCAGTTTCGAGCGGAACTATTGATCCTTCAAATAAAAATGCCTTGGTGTGTCACTCGGTTGATTGTACAACACCGGCTCCAGGAGTTATAAACTTTATGCCAACTGGTGGAACACCCGTAACGATTGATGACGCAAACGGTATTGACGGTGTTGCATGGGGAAATGAAATCGGCTGGATTAACTTTGATCCAACAGGGGCAGAAGGCGTAACTATTGACCCGGCAACAGGAGTGATTTCAGGCAAGGCCTGGTCACAAGTTTCAGGATGGGTTAATTTCTCAGTAACCGGACAAAGTGTATCAATCAACGCGAACGGTGAATTCACTGGATATGCCTGGACGGGAGGTCCAAACGGGGGATGGATTCGTTTTGATTGTTCATTTGCAGGAGCATGTGTGAAAACAGATTGGAGACCGACAAGTGCACGACCTGCAACTAGTGGAGGGGGAGGAGGTTCAGCTGGAGGCGCTGGTATAGGTTCAACTTCAGGAACAAGCAATCCAAGCTTTTCAGAGAATGACATGTGTGTAAATATTGAAGGAGTACAATCAACTGTCCCTACAAATTATGCAAAAGATGAGGGTGGTATCTGTGTTCTTGATGTTGATTATTGTAAAAATATTGAAGGAAAACAGTTAACGATTCCAAATAAATATGTGTTGAACGGTTCAGGTCAATGTATCTTGCTTACGAAAGATAATCAGAGCGAATATGTTCCAGACCCAACCGATACGACAACAGAATATACTGATTTTTGTCCAAACCTATTCGGTGTTCAGTCACAATTGCCATCAGGATATGCGATGTATGAAGGAACTTGTGTTCCTGAAGAATCTGATTATTGTCCGAACATTATTGGAAGCCAATATGATGTCCCTTCTGACATGAAGATTTCATCAACTGGTGAATGTGTGAAAATGACTCCAGAGGAAGTGCAGGCAAATAATAATGCGGCAGTTGGTGCAGGTGTTGATGAGTCAGCAGAAACAGGCGAGATTACACATTATCCGTTTATTCCAGATATGTTCCTAGTTCCGATCAGTCTTCCGTTCTTGGATAATCCAGTTGATTTGATGTCGATTGTGTTTACGTTGGTAATACTAACGTTGATTGCGTTGGCGATACGAGTTAAGTTTTTTATCTAAATATAGGTTTTAAAAACCGCCCACAAGGCGGTTTTTTCATATGAAGAAAAGCGCAAGTCAGAAAAAATCTGCTTGCGCTTAAGGTGGGGTTTTTGGTTGAGGGTTCATTACATGAGGTAGTTCGCCCGGACGGATTTCAGATACTCGAGTTTCTCCGACTTGTTTAAGTCGAACTTGTAGTCTGGTCCTTTGTACAGGATGACGGTGAAATTATCCCATGCTTTAGTGATGTCCCCATTCGAAGAGTGGAAATCTAAAACCAGGGCTTTTGACTCAGGACTGTTTTCGCTGTATCCCTTTTGACGGGCATACTGCTTAGCAGCTTTGCGACTCACAACTGCAGAGCCTGTATCGACGGCGACACCAACTATTTCTTCTCCATCCTTATTTTTTCCAATAATAACACTCCCATAAGGGATTACGTTTGGATCGACGGCGACTGCTTGAAGACCAAGCTGCTTCACAGTTGAAATAGGGGTGAGGGAAGAGGTTTTGCCTTGAGCGCTGTCCACATCACCGGAGTGATAACTGGTTGCTCGTGCAAGAATCTCAACTTTGTTTGAATTGTTAATTTGTGTGGAGTGATTTTTTTGTCGGTCACTGGCACTCTCTTTCGAGAATACACTAGTAGTGATCAGTAAGAAAATAACTCCGATAGTTTGCGGTATTCGTTTATTGTTCATGAATTCTGTATTACGTTCTGGTAGTGCCAAGTGCTACGTTGCCTTGACCTATATATCTTAGCATATTTGACAGACTTGTCAAGTTTTTGGCGTGTCAATTAAAAAGTCAAGGTCATAAATTAGAAAAAAAATATCTTTCAAGGAAAGAAAGAATTATTTTTCTAATTTATTCAGGATTGTGGTATCATATATAAATATGAAAATAAGTTCTACGCTACAGACTGATTTAAAAAATGCATACCTTACTCCAAAGATCGGAGTGTCATCAACAGCTGATGGAAGTTTTCTAAAGCAAGATTCATATCAACTTGCCAAAGATTTGGGAAAAGAGATTGTTGACCAAGGGGGTATTGTCGTAACTGGTGCATCTTCAGGCTTTCCGTATTGGGCTGCACAAGGCGCAAAGCAAGCCGGAGGATTGTCAGTCGGATATTCTCCAGCCATTAGTCCAAAAGAGCACACTGATATCTACAGACTTCCACTCGATTATATGGATTTGGTAACATTTACCGGATTCGGATTTCCAGGAAGAGACCTTATTTTTACACGATCATGTGATGCCATCATTATTGGTCCGGGAAGAATAGGTACAATTCATGAATTCTCTATAGCATATGAAGACGGAAAGCCATTAGGAGTACTTGAAAGCGATGATTGGGAAACGGACGAGATTTTAAAGATGATTATTGAAAAAAGTCACCGACAAAATCCATACATTGTCTTCGATAAAGATCCAAAAGTGCTTGTTCGAAAAATGATGGACATGATTCGACAGCAAAGAGGGGAGCAAGTGTAATGTATTGCTTAAAAAATGACCAAAATGGTCATTTTTTGTTTTATAATTCACGTCCTGTACTTTGTAAAGTTGACTCAACTTCAATTTCACAAAAGTTCTATATATAAACACTTTTTTGCAGGGGATTTGCATTATGAAAAGTTTCTGTTGTACGAGTTTTTATGCAGCTTTTGTGTTAACAAGTTGTCAACATAGATGGTATTATATATACACTATGATTAAAAACCAAAAAGTAAATTTTATTCTAAAAAGAGATAATTCTATTGTTGATTTTAATTCAGAAAAGATCGTTACCGCTATATCGAAAGCGCTTAAAGAAGCAGGAGAGTTTGAGAAAGCCGTTGCACATGATTTAGCTAGAAAAGTTGTTGAACGAGTAGAGTCAGAATACACCGAAGCGGGGCACATTCCTTCAGTTGAAAGTATTCAAGATACTGTTGAGATCGTATTGATGGATTCAGAATTGCACCTTACGGCTAAAGCCTATATTTTGTATCGTGGAATGAGAGCGGAACTACGAAAGAAGGATATTTTCAAGAAAAGAGTCGCTCTAAAGCCGTATGAATATCCAGAATTACTTGAATATGTTGACGGTATTCGTCACTCATATTGGGTACATACCGAGTTTAACTTTACATCAGATGTACATGACTACATGGCCAACATTAATGATAAGGAAAAGTCAGTTATCAAGAATGCCATGCTTGCCATCGCTCAAGTTGAGGTATCGGTAAAGACATTCTGGGGAGATGTGTATAAGAAAATTCCAAAGCCGGAGATTGGATCAGTAGGTGCGACGTTTGCGGAGTCTGAGATTCGTCACGCTGATGCATATGCCAACTTGCTTGATATTCTAGGTTTGAATCATGAGTTTGAGAATATTAAAAACATTCCAGCCATCATGGATCGAGTAAACTATATCGAAAAAGCCATCTCCCATTCGCAATCCGACGATCCTAAGGATTATTCGAAAACATTGCTCCTATTCTCTTTGTTTATCGAGCACGTATCACTCTTCTCACAATTCTTGATTATTATGTCCTTCAACAAGCATAAATCAATGTTTAGAGGAATGTCGAATGTGATTGAGGCGACCTCAAAAGAAGAGCAAATTCACGGATTGTTTGGAATCGACTTGATGAAAATTATTAGAAATGAAAATCCAACGTGGTTTGATGAGGAGTATGAGAAAAGCGTGGTGGATATTTGCCAAGAGGCCTACGCTGCAGAAGAAAAGATCATCGATTGGATTTATGAGAAAGGGGACCTTGAGTTCATGCCAAAGGCAACCGTTAAAGAATTTGTAAAAAATAGATTCAATAACTCCCTTAAATCTCTTGGATTCTCAAGCATATTCCCGATAGACCAAGCCGTATTGGAGCAAACAGACTGGTTCGATGATGAAATTATGACAACAAAGCATGGAGACTTCTTCGTGAAGAGATCGGTAAACTATAACAAGCGAGTGGGAAGTATTACCGGAGACGACTTGTTCTAACAATTAATAATTAAACAAACATACAAAACACATATGAAATGGTTAAACGAAAACAGTAGAAAATTCCTAGCGAAAGATTATATCAATGACGGATCAACAGCAGAGGAAAGAATTAGATTCTTGGCAGAGCATGCGGAGAGTATTCTTAAGATCGACGGATTTGCAGACAAGTTTTATGATTATATGGGACGAGGATATTATTCATTGGCGACACCGGTTTGGGTTAACTTTGGATTTGCCAAAGGTTTGCCAATCTCATGTTTTGGATCATATGTGGGAGACACTATGGGAGACATTTTATACACAACAGCTGAGGTTGGAATGATGAGTAAGAAAGGGGGTGGTACTTCAGCGTACTTTGGGGATTTGAGAGCCAGAGGTTCACAAATTACAAACAATGGTACTTCATCAGGTCCAGTTCACTTTATGCAATTGTTTGATACCGTAACAAACGTGGTATCACAAGGATCAACACGAAGAGGTCACTTGGCAGCATACCTAAACGTAGAGCACCCTGACATCGAAGAGTTTCTTGATATTGGAACAGAAGGTAATCCAATCCAAGGACTTACAAACGCCGTGACGGTAACTGATGCATGGATGAAAGAAATGCAAGCCGGAGATGAGAAGAAAAGAAATATCTGGGCGAAAGTTCTTAAAAGAAGAACTGAAATTGGATATCCATACATCATGTTCTGAGATC
>Ga0247807_10000728_pt1 | contig 20471 bp, 20 predicted proteins | sample UWRJL074202C1_FD_179931 | JGI IMG/M metagenome (GOLD analysis project Ga0247807, IMG submission 179931) | Plant litter microbial communities from Arlington Agricultural Research Station in Wisconsin, United States - UWRJ-L074-202C-1 | ecosystem: Environmental > Terrestrial > Plant litter >...
GACGAGCTCGTCGACCTTCTTCCGTCAGATCGGTGGAACCGCGGGAACGGCCGTACTGTTCTCGGTGCTGTTCACCGGCATCCCAGACGCGATCAAGTCCGCGTTCTCGAGCCAGTCGGTCAAGGATGGCCTTGCGGCCGCGGTTGCCGACCCACAGGTGCTCGCGGACCCAGCCAACAAAAAGATCCTGGAACTGCTTCAGCAGGGCCAGAGCGGCGGCTCGATCGGCAACGCTTTGGACGGCGACACCGCCTTCCTCAACGGCGCCGACCCGCGCCTGAGCGCTGGCTTCCTCGAAGGCTTCTCGAACGCCACGGTCACGGTCTACTGGGTTGCCCTTGTGGTCGTGCTCATCGCTTTCGTGCTGAGCTTCTTCCTCAAGGCGGCGCCGCTGCGCGCCAAGTCAGCCCTGCAGGAGAGCGCCGACGAAGACATGGCGATTCTGGCTCAGGAGGCCGCGGACCTCGCGGGCGCACCACTCGCGCCGCCCGCGGATGACTCCTCGAGTGAGACCGCCAAGCCCTCGGCATCCACTCCCCCAAAGGCGTAGCCGCTCGCTCCACAAAGGCCCGTCCCGAGACTTCGGGGCGGGCCTTTTCGCGCGCACCCAAGCCCCACATGATTCCGTTTTCGGGCCGACACGGCACTCGGCTGGCCACCCCCTCCACGGTGATCTCAGCCTGAAAACGGGGGCACAACCTTCGTGATGAGAAATTGTTATGAGGCAATTTCTGGATGCCTTCTCCCGCGGGTTTACGGGGGAGCAAGCGGTTACAGGGGAGAGACGCTCATGGGAGCGCTCTCATGAACTGCTTGACACCGTTCGAGGGATGTACCTAGTCTGACCTTCGATCGCGTGAGAGCGCTCCCATGACCCGAACGTGAGAGCGCTCTTACCTTCCGCACAACACCACCCACGCACACAAAGGAGTGACCGTGAGAAACTCACGACGCACAATCGCCGCGGCAATCGCCGGCGCAGCAACCCTCGCCCTCGTAGCGACCGGATGTGCCACCGGAGGAGGTGACACCAGCGACCCGAACGGCAAGGTCGAGCTGACCATCGCAACCTTCAACAACTTCGGTTACACGGACGAACTGCTCCAGGAATACATGGACGCCAACCCGAACGTGACGATCGTGCACAACAAGGCAGCAGAGTCTGGCGACGCGCGAGCCAACTACTTCCAGAAGCTCGGCAAGGAAGGCCTCGCCGACATCGAAGCCGTCGAGATCGACTGGTTCGCTGAAGCGATGCAGTACTCCGATCTCCTCGCCGAGGTTCCCGCGAGCGCCCAGGGCCGTTGGCTCGACTGGAAGGAAGCCGGCGCGACTGACGCTGACGGCCGCCTCGTCGGCTTCGGAACTGACATCGGCCCGCAGGCGATCTGCTACCGCGCCGACCTCTTCCAGGCCGCTGGCCTCGTGTCCACTCCCGATGAGGTCGCCGCGCTGTTCGACGGCGACTGGAACAACTTCTTCGACGTTGCGGACGCCTACAAGGCTGCAACGGGCAAGCCGATGATCGACGCCGCCAACTCCGTGCTCCAGGGCATTGTGAACCAGATGGAGTACACCTACACGGAGCCCGACGGCACGGTCATCGCCACCGAGAACCCCGAGATTGCTGACGCCTACAACCTGGTTGTTGAGCGCGCCATCCCGAACTCGGCATACTCGGGCCAGTGGAGCGACGACTGGAACGCCTCGATGGCCAACGGCGAGTTCGCCACGATGCTGTGCCCGGGCTGGATGCTCGGCATCATCTCTGGCAACGCACCTGACGTCACCGGCTGGGAGATCGCTGATGTGTTCCCCAACGGTGGAGCCAACTGGGGTGGTTCTTACCTGACCGTTCCTGCCAACGGCAAGAACGTTGAGGCGGCACTCGCTCTCGCTGACTGGCTGACCGCTCCCGAGCAGCAGGCCAAGACCTTCGTCAACGCTGGCCAGTTCCCGAGCGCGATCGAGGCACAGAGCGACCCCGCCATCACCGACTCTACCAACGAGTTCTTCAACAACGCACCCACCGGCCAGATCTTCGCCGCGCGTTCAGAAGCGATCACGGTCACCCCGTACAAGGATGCCGATTACTTCAAGTACCACGATGCACTCCAGAACGCGGTAAACCGCGTGTTCGACGGCACCGAAGACCAGACGACGTCCTGGAACACCTGGGTCGCCGAGGTCGAAGCCTTCTAACGATCTGAGCGAGTGCGGGCCACGGCTTCTGCAGCGTGGCCCGCACTCTCCATTGACCGAACACAGCCGATACCGGAGCACCACGTGACTGCGACTAAGCCCAGCGCCAGGACATCCACCCCACCCCCCGCGTCACCAGAACGCAAAACGCATGTGCTGTCGTTCAGCCAGAAGCTGAGCCGGTGGGACCTCAAGTTCTCGCCCTACCTGTACATCTCTCCGTTCTTCATTCTTTTCGCGATCGTGGGACTCTTCCCCATCATCTTCACCGCGATCATCTCGTTCCAGGATTGGGACTTGGTTCGCAACTCGGGAACTAACGTCGGCTTCGACCAGTACCTCTGGATCCTGAACGATCCGAAGTTCTGGACGGCTCTGCGCAACACATTCAGCATCTTCCTGCTCTCCACGGTGCCGCAGCTGGTGCTCGCGATTTTCATTGCCGCACTGCTGGACCGCAACATCCGGGGCAAGACGTTCTGGCGCATGAGCGTACTGCTCCCCTACGTCATGGCACCCGTCGCTGTCGCTTTGATTTTCAGCAACATGTACGGCGACAACCACGGCCTCGTCAACAATCTGCTCTCCGGAATCGGGCTCGAACCCATCCCGTGGCACAAGGATCCGTTCTGGAGCCACATCGCTATCTCCACGATGGTGAACTTCCGCTGGACCGGATACAACGCGCTCATCCTTCTCGCGGCCATGCAGGCCGTGCCTCGCGAGTACTACGAGGCAGCGACTGTTGATGGCGCCGGCGCCTTCCGTCAGTTCTGGAGCATCACACTCCCCTCGCTACGACCTACGCTCATCTTCGTAGTCATCACGTCGACCATCGGTGGCCTTCAGATCTTCGACGAGCCGCGCATGTTCGACAACACCGGCCAGGGCGGAAGCGCCCAGCAGTGGTTGACGATCACTCTGTACCTGTACAACACGGGTTGGGGCGAGTTCAACTTCGGCAGAGCTGCCGCTCTCGCGTGGATTTTGTTCATCATCATCCTCGTGATTGGACTCCTCAATCTGTTCATCACCCGGCGCCTCGTGCGCGACGAAGGCAGTCGAGGCGGATCTGTACCGCGACGCGGCCGGAAAGGAGCGCGTCGATGAGCGCCCTAAATACCCCTCCCCTGGCAACGATCGAGGAAGGTATCCCGAACGCCAAAGACCGGCGTCGCGGAGAACGAACGACCAAGATCCGGGGAATCCGTGCCGGGTATTGGGTATACGTCGGACTCGGTGTTGTCGTGGTCTCGGCGATCTTCCCCTACTACTGGTCGTTCCTGATCGGCTCAGGTGACGCTGCGACCATCAACAACCCCAACATGTCGTGGCTCCCCGGTGGCAACTTCATCGCCAACGCCACGAAGGTGCTCAGTGACGGCGCGGTCAACTTCTGGATTGCTCTCTGGAACTCGATCTTCAGTTCGACCGTGATCGCCACATCCGTTGTGGTGTTCTCCACCCTCGCCGGCTGGGCGTTTGCGAAGCTGAAGTTCCCCGGAGGCAAGGGCCTTCTCACGTTCGTCGTCGCGACGATGGCCGTACCGATGCAACTCGGAGTCGTTCCGCTCTACATCCTGTTCTCAGATCTGGGCTGGACGGGAAACATCGGCGCCGTCATCATTCCGGCGCTCACGAGCGCTTTCGGCGTCTTTTGGATGACGCAGTACCTCAGCCAGTCGGTGCCCGACGAACTGATCGAGGCGGCACGCGTAGATGGGGCGACACAACTTCGCACCTTCTGGACGGTTGGGGTCGTCGCAGCGCGCCCCGCCGCGGCAATGCTCTTTCTGTTCACTTTCGTTGGCGCGTGGAACCAGTTCTTCTGGCCATTCATCGTGCTCGACCGTCAGAGCCCGACCCTCCCTGTCGCTCTCTCACTGCTCCAGGGCAACTACTTTGTGGACTACTCGATCGTGCTCGCTGGCGTGTTGCTTGCGACCATCCCGCTCCTTCTGCTGTTCGCGTTTGCGGGTAAGCAGCTCGTGAGTGGCATCATGGCCGGTGCGGTCAAGGGTTAGTTGGCATGAGCATCAGCATTAGAGAGGCCCCGGTCCAGATGAGCACACCCCGAGTTTTCCCGTCGAACTTTCTGTTCGGCGCGGCGACTGCGGCGTACCAAATCGAGGGCGCTGCCCACGAAGATGGACGCACCGATTCGATCTGGGATGTGTTTTGCCGAGTTCCCGGTGCCGTCGTGGGCGCAGACAACGGTGACGTTGCCTGCGATCACTACCACCGCTACGAGGGCGACGTTGAACTCATGGCCGATCTCGGTCTGCAGACCTACCGGTTCTCGACCGCGTGGGGCCGGGTGCGTCCCGACGGCGGCGCCGTTAACCAGGCTGGCCTGGACTTCTACTCGCGGCTCGTTGATCAGCTGCTCGAGAAGAACATCAAGCCCTGGCTGACGCTGTACCACTGGGATCTGCCGCAGACTCTCGAGGACGCCGGCGGCTGGACCAACCGCGACACCTCGTACCGGTTCTTGGACTACGCGCTCAGCGTGCACGATGCGCTCGGCGACCGGGTCACGGACTGGACCACGCTCAACGAGCCGTGGTGCGCATCCTTCCTCAGCTACATCGGTGGCGAGCACGCACCCGGACGCCAGAACCCTGCTGACGGTCTCGCGGCAGCGCACCACCTGCTGCTCGGCCACGGTCTCGTGGTGCAGGAACTGCGGCAGCGGGATCCCGACTTGACCCTCGGCATCACTCTCAACCTCACTGTGGCCGACCCCGTGGACGCGACGGATGCGGGAGACCGTGACGCGGCCCGCCGCATCGACGGCCAGTTCAACCGCTTCTTCCTCGACCCGATCTTCCGCGGTTCGTACCCGGTGGATGTGCTCGAGGATGTCGCGGAGTACGGCTTTGAGTCCGTCGTGCAGCCCGGCGACCTCGAGATCATCTCCACGCCGTTTGATGCGCTCGGCGTGAACTACTACCACGGCGAGGCGGTGAGCGGGCATCCGACCACCACCGAAATGTCCACCGCCGCCCCGTCCGTGCGCCCCAAGCGGTCCCCGTTCCCGGCGGCCGAGGGCGTGCACTGGAAGCTCCGCGAGGAGCTGCCCGTCACCGCGATGGGCTGGGAGGTACAGCCCGAGGGCCTCACCCGCCTCCTCAAGCGAGTGCACGAGGAGTACACCGGACCTGCGGGCGTCTCCATTGCCGTCACCGAGAACGGTGCTGCATACAACGACGTCGTGAGCGACGACGGTGCCGTTCACGACTCCGAGCGCGTGAACTTCCTCGAGGTTCACCTCGATGCGATTCTGGATGCGATCGACGAGGGAGTTCCGGTCAGCGGGTACTTCTACTGGTCCCTTTTGGACAACTTCGAGTGGGCCTGGGGATATGACAAAAGGTTCGGTATCGTGCGCGTCGACTACGCCACTCAGGAGCGCACGCTCAAGGACAGTGCAATCGCTTACCGCCGCATAATTACTGGGCGCGCGCTGTAAAGCAAAGTCTGAATAGACTTCACCCATGACCCTAGAAACAACCGGTCGGCGGGTGGCCCCGACGCTCGAGGCTGTCGCCGCCGAGGCCGGTGTCTCGCGCTCAACAGTGTCGCGAGTCGTCAACGGCTCGCTGCACGTTTCACCCGATGTTCTCGAGACAGTGCAGGCCGCGATCGCGCGACTCAACTACATCCCGAACCGTGCCGCCCGCTCGCTCGCGAACCGACAGACGATGGCGATCGCGCTTGTCGTGCCGGAAGACACCAACCGGTTCTTCGGCGACCCGTTCTTCGCCGAAATCGTGCAGGGCATCACGCGCGGACTGGAGCACAGCGACTACGTGCTGAACCTTCAGCTCGCGAGCCCCTCTGCCCCGTCCGAAAAGACCAGCCGCTACCTGCTCGGCGGTAACGTCGACGGCGCGATCGTCGTATCGCATCACTCGGGCGACGATTTCTACACGACACTGGATGCCACGCTACCGGTGGTCTTCGGCGGTCGCCCGTACCTGCCCGAGCAGCACCACAACAACTTCGTCGACGTGGACAACACCGCGGGTGCGGAGATGGCAACCAAGTACCTCATCGACCGGGGCACCAAGCGCATCGCTCACATCGCGGGCCCCGCCAACATGCAGGCAGCCGTCGATCGCACCGATGGCTTCCACCACGCGGTTGAGAAGAGCGGACTCAGCGGCGACCTGGTCGCCTACGGGGACTTCACCCTCATGAGCGGTGCGCGTGCCATGAACGAACTGCTCGATCGCGACCCGACTATTGACGCTCTGTTCGTCGCGAGCGACCTCATGGCGAACGGCGCCATCTCCGTGCTGCGCGAGCGCGGCATCCGCGTTCCCGATCAGATCGCGGTGGTCGGATTCGACGACAGTGCGGCCGCGACGACCGGATCGGTCGCCCTCACGACAGTGCATCAGCCATCGCGCGAGATGGGCGGCGAGATGGCGAGCATGCTTCTGGACCTACTCAAGGGTGAGAATACGGTTGCCCAGCGCATCCTTCCCACCAGGCTGGTGATACGCGAGAGCGCGTAGGCTACTGGGATGGCCAGCGAAGTTATCCAAGATCCCTCGATGAACCGATTCGAACTGCTGATCGACGGCGTTCAAGCGGGCATCGCTGATTACCAGATTCGCGACAACACCATTGTTTTCGTGCACACCGAGATCGACCCGTCGTTCCGCGAGCACGGCCTCGGCAGCGATCTGGCTCGCGGTGCCCTCAACCTCGTTCGTGCGGATACCGAGTATCGCGTCGTCGCATCCTGCCCCTTCATCAGCAAGTGGATCGGCGAGCACGCCGAGTACCAGGACTTGCTTTCGCGGTAGCCTCACCGGTGGTCGAGTAGCGCCGTCTGCGGCGCGTATCGAGACCAAGCGATCGGACACCCGATTTCGATACGGGCGCTAGAGCGCCCTACTCAATCAGCGGAGAATTCGAATTCAGCGCTCGTTCGTCAGGTCGATCTTGACTTGGCCCTCGTAGATGCCCTTATCGCCATCGCCAGGCATCGGGGCCGGTGCAGGCAGAACGGCCTGACGATCCATCTCGATCTGGGCTTCGTGGCGGGTGGGATGAAAGACCTCGTCACCGATGCCGAGGGCGCTGCCACCCGAACGCCCGGTGGTCTTGCTCTTGTTGCTGAGGTCGATCCATCCAAATCGCTGCGCCGCATACAGGACGACAATGATGCCGGCGACGACGATTATGACAACAACCCAAGGCTCCACGCGTCAAGTGTACGCGCGCGCTGTTAACGGGTCGGGACGACTACCGGGCGGCCGGCGACGAGGTGCAACTCGACCGGGAGGCCGTAGACGCGCTCAACTCGTTCCTCGGTGAGCACCTCCGCGGGAGAGCCGATCGCCTCGAGTGTGCCCGCGGAGACAAGCGCCATGCGGTCGGCGTATGCGCTCGCGAGTGACAGGTCGTGAAGCACAACAACGACCGCGCGACCCTCGCTCGCGAGCCCGCGCGCGATGCGCATCACGTCTTCCTGATGACGTAGATCGAGGGATGCGGTGGGCTCGTCGAGGAACACGACCTGCGTGCTCTGCGCGAGCACGCGGGCAAGCGACACTCTGGCTTTTTCTCCACCCGACAGCTGGGTGTACCGGCGCTTGGCGAGATGCGTGACGTCCGCGGCCTCCATTGCCTGCGACACGACCGCGACGTCGTCCCGGCCCTCGGGCGTGCGAGCCCAGGGAGCACGGCCCATGGAGACAACCTCGACGACACGGAAGGGGAAACTCACCGCGTTCTCTTGCGTCAGCACGCTGCGGAGGCGCGCGAGTTCGGCATGCTTCATCCCTGCGAGATCACGCCCATCAACGACCACCGATCCGCGCGACGGAGTGCGCTCACCGCTCAAGACGCCCAGCAGCGTGGACTTGCCCGCACCGTTGGGACCCACGAGCACCAGAACCTCGCCTGCCACGACCTCGATCGAGATTCCATCGAGCACGGGGCGGCCGTCCAGGTCGACGCCGATTCCAGTTGCGCTGATGATCGCGTTGGTCATGCCCAACCTCCGCTCTTGCGACGCTGGCGGAAGAGCAGGAAGAAGAAGAACGGCCCACCGATGAGCGACGTCAGCAGCCCGATCGGCAGGTCGGCGCCGACAACGATCGAGCGGGCGAGAAGGTCAGACAGCACCATGAGCGCTCCACCGCCGAACGCGCTCGCGATGATGAGCGGGCGATGCGATGGCCCGATGACCATACGCACCATGTGGGGAACGACGAGTCCGACGAAAGCGATGATTCCCACGAAGGCCACCGCGACGCCGGTCAGGAGCGCGACGATGACGATGGATCCCACCCGCAGCGCTTCGACGTTGACGCCGAGGTGGCGGGCGTTGCGCTCGCCCAGGGCGAGGAGGTCGTAACGGCGGCCCAGGACCACCGCGATAGCCGTACCGATTGCCGCCACGATCACGACGACGAGCACTTCGCCCCACCGAGATCCGTTGAGGGATCCGAGCTGCCAAAAGACGATCTGCTCGCGACCGCCCGAGTCGGCGATGAACAGCAAGAACGCGAGGCCGGCACCCGCGAAAGCGTTGACGGCGATTCCGGTGAGGAGAAGGGTCACGACCTCGGTGCGCCCGTTCGCGCGAGAAACGAAGTAGACGAGGAGCGTTGCCCCGAGGGCTCCGAAGAAGGCGAAGAGCGGCAGGGTCGCGGTACCGAAGACCGAGACGCCCAGCACGATCGCGACGGCGGCACCGAGCGCACCACCCGAGGAGACACCGACTACGCCCGGCTCGGCGAGGGGGTTACCGAAGATCGCCTGCATGATCGCGCCAGCGACCGCGAGAGCTGCTCCGACCGCGAGTCCCATCGCGATGCGGGGGAAGCGGACGACCCACAGGGTCGATTCGATGATGGGGTCCGTCGGTGCCCAGGAGTTCTGGATGCCGAGCCCCCGCAGTATCGAGCCAAAAACCTCCGCGGGAGTGATCGCGAGTTGTCCGAGCACCGAGGACGCGATGATCCCCCCGATGAGCAGCACCGCGAGGCTGACTGAGAGGATGACGGATCGGCTCGCGCGGTTCACGGAACCCGCTGCAGCCATTCCTGCGTTCCGAACTTCTCGGTGACGAGCTCGGCCGCCTGACGGTACTCGTCCTCGGTGATCTCGCTCGGCGTGAGCCCGTAGAGACCCTGGAACGTCGCGACCATCTTCTCGATGATCTCGGCGCGCGGGAGTCCCGTCTGGCTACGGAGCGGATCGACGCGCTTGGCCGCGCTCTTTGTGCCCTTGTCGCTCATCTTCTCGCGCCCGATGCGCAGCACCTGCACCATCTTGTCGCCATCCATGTCGTAGCTCATGGTGACGTGATGAAGCACCGCGCCGCTGCCGAGTCGCTTCTGGGCGGCGCCACCGATCTTGCCCGTGGGGCTCGTGATGTCGTTGAGTGGCTGGTAGCTCGCCTCGATGCCGAGCGACTTGAGCGCGACGATGACCCACTCGTCGAGGAAGGCGTAGGAGTCGGCAAAGGTCATGCCCTGCACGAGCTCGCTCGGTGCGTAGATCGAGTAGGTAATGGCGGAGCCGGCCTCCATAAACATCGCGCCGCCTCCCGAGATGCGACGAACGACCTGGAACCCGAACTTGTCAGCGTTCTCGAGATCGACTTCGTTCTTCAGCGACTGGAAGCTGCCGATGACAACAGCGGCACGATCCCACTCCCAAATGCGCAGAGTTGGGCCGCGGCGTCCAGCGCCCACTTCTTCGGCGAGCACCTGGTCGATGGCCATCTGCGTGCGGGGGTCGAGAGCAGGACCCTGGATGATCGACCACTCGTAGTCGCGGAATCCCGTCGCGCGCTGCAGGGCACGACGGATGGCGGTGGCAACCGACTCCGGAGAGAAGCCCAGGAGTGTCGCCCCCTCGGGAAGGGATGCGCGGATGGCGTCGGCGATCGCGCGCTGGTCGAGGTCTTCGGGGAGCCCGTTGACGGCGGCGTTGATGTTCTCGAGCGCTGAGTCTGGCTCGAGGAAGAAGTCGCCGGCGAGGCGGAAGTCACTCAGCTTGCCATCCACGACCTCGAGGTCTACGACGACAAGCTTGCCCCCGGGAACCTTGAACTCACCATGCATAAGGTAAGCCTAACCGTTGGCCTTCGCGGCGGCTCGTCCCTGGATCTCGGCAGGCTCGATTGGTCTCGACAAGCTCGACCCACCCAGGTGGGTTGAGCTCGTCGAAACCAGCTGAGCCTGTCGAAGCTGCGGCCTATTCGACCAGCGGTGGGGCGAAGTCTGGGCTGCGCACGAACTCGGCGTGGCCGTGCGCGATGAGGCGGGCGCGCAGGCGCTCGGCCGCGGCATCCAGATCGTCGTGATTGGCGTTGCGCACGATGCCCGTGTGGCTGTACTCGTAGACCGTCCACGACGGCCAGACATGAAGGTGCGCGTGCGGCACGACGTAGCCCTCGTACATGAGACCCACGCGCGTGGCATCCCACTCCTCTTGCTGAGCGAGCCCGATGAGGCGCCCCACCCGGAAGATGTGCATCGCGTGCTCTTCCGAGAGGTCGGTCCACTTGTCGACCTCTTCGCGGGGGATGACGAGGGTGTGGCCGGGCTTGCGCGGTTCGATCGTGAGGATGGCGAAGCACACGTCATCCATCCACACGAAACGACCGGGGGCGTGGCCGTTCAGGATGCTGGTGAAAACCGAACTCATCGCGCCAGTCGTGCATCCAGCCAGGCGATGAGGTCGGCGATGACCTCGTCGCGGTTGGTTTCGTTGAAGACCTCGTGGCGAGCATCCGGGTAGACGATGGCCTTCACATCCGTGAGTCCGGACTTGGTCGTGTACGCGTTCGCGAGCTTCTCGATGCTCTTCTCGCCACCGAGGGGATCTTCGCTGCCGATGAGGATGAGCATCGGCAGGTCGTTGGCGAAGTTCTTGGCGGGCCGACCCATGAGGCGGAGCCCGTCGACGACACCGAACAGCTTGAGCACATCGGCGTAGAACGTGAGCGGGTCGTCCGCGAAGGCCTGATGCACGGCGGTGTCGCGACTCAGCCACTCGTTGCCCGTCGTGCCGAGGTGCTTGTGCTTCGCGTTGAGGTCGCCGCTGTTCATGCTGCCGAACGCGCGATACGCGGTGCCCGTGAGCACAACCGCGTCGAAGTCGGTCGAGTGCTTGTTGAGGATGATCTGCAGCATGATCGACCCCCAGCTCTGGCCGACAGCGGCCAGCGGGATCTCGGGATTCTCTGCGCGCACGATGCTCGTGAACTGACGCACCGCGGCGACCGTTGCGGGCATCCCGCCCGGGCCGAGCTTGCCGAGCTTCGTGACGTCCCCGCCGTGCTGCTCGAGTCCGGTCTGGCCGTGACCTCGGTGGTCGTCGGCGTAGACGGAGTAGCCGTTGCGCACGAGCTCCTGGGCGAGTTCCTCGTACCGCAGGGCGTGTTCGCCGAGTCCGTGCACGATCTGCACGACACCCTTGGGCTTGGCCGCACTCCACGAGTAGTAGTGGATGACGACGCCCTGAGCGTCGGTAAACGTGCTCTCATCCCGAATGACACTAAATATCGGCACCTGAGCCTCCCTAGTGCCTATAGTACGGCGGCAGCAAGGGTTCGAGGCGTTCGCGAGTGCTCAAAAAACGCCCTTATGCGCGCTGATAAGGGCGCTTTTTGAGCACTCGCGAATGTCGCTGACTGTGGATGTGGTGGGCGCCTCGGGAATAGTTAGCACGGCTAATTTGCTAGGCTAAGTAATATGACTGACGCGACGCGAGATGACATGCATGACGGGCTTCGGATATCCGTCATGCGGCTCGCGAGGCGAATGCGGCTCGAACGCGTCGTCGGGGACGTGAGCGACGGGCAGTTGTCCGCCCTGTTCGTGATCTTCAAGCACGGGCCCCAAACCCTCAGCTCGCTGAGCGAGCACGATCGAGTGACTCCCCCCTCCATGAACCGCACCGTCAACGCCCTCGTCGAGCGCGGGTTCGTCGAGCGCAGCGGGTCTCCGGATGACGGCCGCAAGGTGCTGATCGATCTCACGGATGCGGGGCGCTCGGTGGTGACCCAGACTCGCGATCACCGAGCGGCCTGGTTCTCACACCAGCTCGATGTGCTCACCCCAGACGAACTCTCGACCCTCGACGCGGCATCCTCGATCCTGCGCAAACTCGCCGACTCATGAGTGCAATGTTCCGAAGCCTTCGGGTGTTCAACTACCGCTGGTGGTTCGTCGGTGCCCTTGTCTCAAACACCGGGGCGTGGATGCAGCGCACCGCCCAAGACTGGATCGTGCTCACCGACCTCACCAACGGGGATGCAGCGGCGCTGGGCATCACGATGGCGCTGCAGTTCGGTCCGCTGCTGCTGCTTATGCCCGTCGCGGGCCTCATGGCCGACCGGTTTGACCGCAAGCGCATCCTGATCTGGACGCAGGCAAGCCAACTCGTGCTCGCCCTAGGCCTCGGCACACTCGTCGTGCTGGGGGTCGCGACACTCTGGCACGTCTACGCGTTCGCACTGCTGCTCGGGGTCGCGACCGCGATCGACGCGCCCGCTCGCCAGGCCTTCGTCTCGGAGATCGTCACAGACACCGACCTACCCAACGCCGTCGCCCTCAATGCGATGTCGTTCCAGAGCGCGAGGCTCATCGGCCCCGCCGTTGCGGGTGTGCTCGTGGCCGCGATCGGGGCTGGGCCGGTCTTCTTCGTCAACGCGGCATCCTTCGCCGGTGTGCTCGTGTCGCTCGCCATGATCAAGCGCAGCCAACTGCATTTCGCGCCGCGACTCGTGAAAGCGAAGGGCCAGATACGGGATGGCCTGCGCTACGTTCGCGGCAGACCAGACATCGTTGTTGTGCTCGTCATGGTCTTTCTCGTCGGTACGTTCGGGTTCAACTTTCCGATCTTTATCTCGACGATGTCGACGGTGGAGTACGGCGGCGGTGCCCAGGAGTTCGGCATCCTGTCGTCGGTCATGGCGGTCGGCGCTGTCGTCGGCTCGCTGCTCGCCGCGCGTCGGGAACGAGCACGGTTGGGTGTCGCGGTTGCGGCCTCGGCGGCCTTCGGACTCGCGTGCATCGGCGCGGCCCTGTCATTCAACGCGGTGAGTTTTGCGGTTGCCCTCGTGATCGTCGGAGCGACATCGCTCACGATGATGAACACGGCAAACGCCTACGTGCAGACGACAACCGAACCATCGATCCGTGGGCGCGTGATGGCGATCTACCTCGCGCTGTTTGCGGGCGGAACCCCGATCGGAGCTCCCGTTGTCGGCTGGGTCGCGAACGTTCTGGGGCCGCGGTGGGCCCTCGGCATCGGTGCGTTGTCGGGGTTGGCTGCGGCATCCGTCGCCATCATCTGGCTCGTGGCGGGACGCGGGATGCGAGTGGGTCGCACCGCATCACGTTTCGGCCTCGAGCTGCGATTCTCGGACGCGCGCGACAACGCCACCCAGGAGATCGCGATAGTCGAGTCGACCGCGAAGCGCGTCTCGTAGGCAGTCGCCGGTCACTGAGCGCGTCGAAGTGCCCCTTCGACGAGCTCAGGAAGCGAAAGGAGCTCAGGGACGGTGCGACCTAGCTCTCGCGCGTGATCTCCACCTTCACGAAGAGCGTGCTGCCGAAGGGACCGGCGTAGACACCGCGCAGCGGAGGCACGTCGTTGTAGTCGCGACCTCGGCCAACGAGCACGTGGCGGTCGCCGATCTCAATGAGGTTCGTCGGGTCGAAGCCGCGCCAGGTGCCGCCGCAGAACCACTCGACCCAGGCGTGAGACTCGCCCGCGACCGTCTCACCGATCTCGGCGGACGGCTTAGGGTGCAGGTATCCCGAGACGTAGCGGGCCGGGATGCCGACCGACCGCAGGGCGCCGAGAGCGAGATGCGCGATGTCTTGGCAGACACCCTTGCGACCGGCCCAGGCTTCCTTAGCGGTTGATGTGACGGCGGTGACACCCTGCATGTACTCGACAGCGTCGCCGATGGCGATGCAGATCTCGAGAGCTGCGGCGCACACATCCGACTGACGCCCGGCGATCTCGGCAGCGAGTTGCACGACCTCTTCGGGCGGAGCAGTGCGGCGGGTCTGCCCGAGGTGCTCAACGGATGCCGTCGTGCGCTCGACGGCGATAGCGAGTTCGTCCCAGCCGATGCCGGCATCCTCGTGCGCGCGCGGACGCACCTCAACGAGACTCGTCGCCGTGAGCGACAGCTCCTTGTGCGGCGTGAGGATCTCGAACGACGAGACCCTGGAGCCCCAGTAGTCGACGTAGTTGTGCTGGCTCGAGATCGGCAAGATCTCGAGATTGGAGAACAACACGAGCTGACCATCCGTCGACAGCGGAAGCATGCGCGCCTCGTTGTATGACGCTGTGACGTCACCGCCGTAGTGGAACCCGGTCATGTGCTTGATACGAAGGCGGTTCATGAGCTCTCTCCCACCCAGCTCGGGGCGGCGTTGGTCGGGAAGTAACGCTGACGGATGGCCTCGGATGCGGCGCTCGTCGCGGCTTGCACGTTATCCATGTGCAGGGTGAGATCTTCGAGGATCTCGGCGATCGGGCGGTACTCGAGCTCGCTGCGGATCTGACCGAGTAGGCGCTGCGCCTGGTCGGAGACACCTACGCGGTCGGCACGCGGCTCGATCTCGCGCATGCACTGCTCGGCGCGAGAGACGGAGAACAGGATGCTGCGCGGGAACAGCCGGTCGAGCAGAAGGAACTCGGCGGCATTGCGAGCGCTCGGCACGCCTCGGTAGGTGCGCAGGTAGGCCTCGTAGGCACCGCACGAACGCAGGATGGTGGTCCAGCTCGGTCCGGATGCTTCGGTGAGCGACCTCGTCGCGAGCAGTCGTGCGGTCATGTCTGCGCGCTCGATACTGCGACCGAGCGTGAAGAACTGCCACGCCTCATCCCGACTGGTCGCGGACTCGATGATGCCCACGGCGAGCGCCGAACGCTCGCGAACCCAGCCGAAGAACTCGTGGACCTTTTCGCCAGACACCCGCCGCGGCATGCGTGCCCGCGTGGTGTTGAGGCACTCCCACAGCTCGGTCGAGACGATCTCGCGAGCGCGGCGGGCATTCTCGCGAGCCGCGTTGAGCGAGTACGCGATGGACGCGGGCTCCGCTCGATCGATAGCGAGAGTGTTCAGGATGTCTGCACGGCTCAGTTCGCGCTCGTCGGGCACCTCGGCACCCATCACGCTCAGGAGAGAGCGGCACGCGAGGTCTTCCTCGATCCACGGGTCTTCGAGAAGGAGCTGCAGGTGAACGTCGAGGATGCGGGCGGTTCCGTCGGAGCGCTCGATGTAGCGGCCGATCCAGAACAGGCTTTCGGCGATGCGGCTCAGCATGATGCACCGTCCTCGGGGACCTCGACAGGCTCGGTTGGCCTCGACGAGCTCGACCCACTGTGCTCCGCAGCTTGTTGCTGCTGCTCCTGCTGGCCGTGACCGAGCGGACGTTCGTTGGGCGCGTGATCTTGCAAGTGGGCCTTCAACATTTCCGGAGTGATGATGGTGATCGATTCCGTCGCCGCGGCCTGATCGGCGACGAGACCCTGGATGGAGTGGCGCGAGACCTGAAGCGGGTCTTGCCCGACAACCCAGGTGTCCTTCGATCCACCGCCCTGCGAACTATTGACGACAAGCTCGCCCTCGGGGAGCGCGACTCGGGTGAGCCCACCGGGCAGAACCCACACGTCGCTGCCGTCGTTGACGGCGAACGGGCGGAGGTCCGCGTGGCGTGGCCGCATCCCGTCATCGACGAGAGTCGGGATGGTCGAGAGCTGCACCACGGGCTGAGCGATCCAGCCGCGCGGGTCAACCAGTAGGCGCGCGCGCAGCTCTTCGAGCTCTTGCTTGGACGCGGCCGGGCCGATGACTAGGCCCTTTCCGCCCGAGCCATCCACGGGCTTGATCACGAGTTCGTCGAGGCGGTCGAGCACCTCTTCGAGGGCAATAGGGTCTTCGAGTCGCCAGGTGTCGACGTTCGGCAGGATGGCCTCTTCGCCGAGGTAGTAGCGCGTGAGATCGGGCAGGTACGTATAGACGAGCTTGTCGTCGGCGACGCCGTTGCCGACCGCATTCGCGATGGTGACGTTGCCGAGGCGCGCGGCGAGCATGAGGCCCGGGCTGCCGAGCATCGAGTCTGCACGGAACTGCAGCGGGTCGAGGAACTCGTCATCCACGCGGCGATAGATCACGTCGACACGCGTCGGGCCGGCGGTTGTGCGCATCCATACCTTGCCGCCGGAACAGAACAGGTCGCGCCCTTCGACGAGCTCAACACCCATGAGACGCGCGAGCAGAGTGTGCTCGAAGTAGGCCGAGTTGTAGACACCGGGGGTGAGCACAACAACCGTGGGGTCTTCGACGCCGGATGGGGCGGATGCCCGGAGCGCACTCAGCAGCTTGTGCGGGTAGTCACCAACGGGGCGCACCCGCATCGAGACGAACAGCTCGGGGAGCGTCTGTGCCATGACGCGCCGGTTGGAGATGACGTAGCTAACTCCACTGGGCACGCGCACGTTGTCTTCGAGCACCCGCCAAGCGCCCTGCTCATCGCGGATGAGGTCGATACCGGAAACCTGGATACGCACGCCGTTCGCGGGATCGATACCCGCAGCTTCACGATGGAAGTGGCTCGAGCTCGTGACGAGGCGGGCGGGGATTACGCCGTCCTTGATCGCGTTCTGCGGTCCGTAGATGTCGGCCAGGAAGGCCTCGAGCGCGCGGACACGCTGCTTGATTCCGGCCTCGACCTGAAGCCACTCCGTTTGATCGATGACGCGAGGAACAGCATCCAGAGGGAACGGACGCTCCTCACCGGCGAAGTCGAACGTCACGCCCTGAGCGAGGTAGCTCGCGCCGAGCGCCTCGGTGCGACCGCGCAACTCTTCCTGCGTCATCTGGGCGAGAGCGGAATGGATCTCCCGGTACGGTTGGCGGGTTGCCCCCGCCGACGCGAACATCTCGTCCCAGGCGGGCGCGCCTGTGCGTTTAGTGGCGGTGGCGCCATAGCCGTCGAACAGGTCTGCCATGAGATGACTCTAAGCCTGTTGTGTTGCGGCGGTGTTTCAGCGCGGCGGTGGTGGGCGAACGTTCACCACCGATCGCAAAATTTCACCCGGCGGGCGACAATGTCATCCATCTAGCGGCCCGGAAAGCCACGATGAAGAACCCAGCGGAGCATTTGCTCAAGAACGTCTCTGACCAGCACTTTCTTACGCAAAAATTGGTTGACCAATTTGACGGGTCCGTCCGACCCCGTTAGCTTGTAGGAGGCCCGCAAGGGCACAGCACACACCAGGCCGCGTTGTTTCACAATGAAACAGACGTAAGGCTCGGTCCCACCGGAGACGCCCATGCGTTTCCCGCTCCTAGTGTTGCCCTGTTTACTCGGGCCGCCTGGAGCCGGGTGGTTCCAGCCCGGTCGCAACCGAATGCGCAGCGTTCAGTGAACGCTGTGCGCCAGGAGCTCAGTCACGTGTCTGACGATGTCATTCTCAAGTCCACCCAGCTCTACAAGATCTTCGGAAAGAACGAAGCCGCGACCGTCGAAAAACTTCGACGGGGCGAAAACGACCTCCCACCAGACACGACGGCGGCGGTAATCGACGCCTCGTTCGAGGTGCACCGCGGTGAGATCTTCGTGGTCATGGGCCTCAGCGGTTCGGGCAAGTCAACGCTCATCAGGATGCTCAACGGCCTGCTCGAGCCCACATCCGGTTCAGTCGAAGTGCTCGGCACCGACATCACCGCGATCTCGCCCAAACAGCTTCGCCAGGTGCGCAAGGACCACATCTCGATGGTCTTCCAGCATTTCGCCCTACTTCCCCACCGCAGCGTCATCGACAACGTCGCATACGGACTCGAAATCCAAGGCATGCCCGCCGCCGCTCGTCTCGAGCGCGCTAGCGAGGTCACGAAGCTCGTCGGCCTCGCGGGCTGGGAGCAGCACCTGCCCGGCGAGCTCTCCGGTGGTATGCGCCAGCGCGTCGGACTCGCTCGCGCCCTCGCGGCGGACACCGACATCCTGCTCATGGACGAGGCCTTCAGCGCCCTCGATCCGCTCATCCGGCGCGAGATGCAGGAGCAGCTCCTCGAGCTGCAGTCAACACTCGGCAAGACGATCATCTTCATCACTCACGACCTCAACGAGGCAATGTTCCTCGGAGATCGGATCGCCGTGATGCGCGATGGACGCATCGTGCAGACCGGCACGCCAGAAGACATCCTCACCGACCCCGCCAACGACTACGTTGCCCAGTTCGTGCAGGATGTCGACCGCTCGCGGGTGCTCACCGCGTCCAGTGTCATGGAGGCCGTGAGCGCGGTCTCGCCCCTCTCGGCCGGATTGCGCGGAGCCTTACGAGTCATGCGCGACCGCCAGGCCAGCACCGTGCTCGTCACCGATCGTCGAGGGATGCTGCTCGGCGGCATCCGGGACCGCGACGCCGTGAGCGGTGTGCGACGGGGTGACCGCGACCTGCAGGCTCTGCTCGACACCGACCTCCACACGGTGTCGCCAGACGACCTGCTCACCGACATGCTCGAGGCGAGCATCGAAAGTCCGTACCCGCTCGCCGTGGTCGATCCCGGTGGGCGACTGCTCGGGATGCTGCCGCGCGTGACGCTGCTCGCGGCCCTCGGCAACATCGACACAACGACCGGCCCCACCCCCGTTGTTGACACCTCGACGATCTCGCTGGATGTCATCAGCCAGACGCTTGACGCCATGCCCGCTGCAGAGCAGGTGACCCGATGAACGACTTCCGCATCCCGCTTGGCGACGTCGTCAAGGAGTTCACCTCGTTCCTGCTCACGAATGTCGCATGGTTGTTTGACACCCTGCGCGGATTCTTCAGCAGCTTTTACGATCTCATCGAGCTCGCTCTCGCTGGCCCTCCGTTCTGGGTCGTCGGTCTCGTACTCGTGGCTATCGCCTTCGCCGCGAAGGGCTGGAAGCTCGCGCTCGGCACCGCTCTCGGCGTGACCCTCGTCGTGGGCCTGGGCCAGTGGGACGCGTCCATGGAGTCGCTCGCGCTCGTTGTGGTCGCCGCATCCATTGCCATCGCAGTGAGTGTTCCCTTGGGAATCTGGGCCGCGCGCTCCTCGACCGTGAGCGTCGTGCTGCGTCCCATCCTCGACTTCATGCAGACCATGCCTGCGTTCGTCTACCTGATCCCCGCGATCTTGCTCTTCCGCGTCGGCATTGTGCCCGGCATCGTTGCCACGATCGTGTTCGCGATGGCACCGGGTGCGCGACTCACGGAGCTCGGCATCCGTGGAGTGGATAAAGAGGTCGTCGAGGCCGGATTCGCATTCGGTGCGTCCCCATCCCGAGTGCTGCGCCAGATCCAGCTGCCGCTAGCGATGCCGACGATTCTCGCCGGAATCAACCAGATCATCATGCTCTCGCTCTCCATGGTGGTCATCGCCGGAATGGTCGGCGCGGGAGGTCTCGGTAGCGAGGTCGTCTCCGCTCTGCAGCGAGTAGATGTCGGCAAGGGCTTCGAAGCTGGCCTCGCCGTCGTGCTGTTGGCCATCTACCTCGACCGCGTCACGGGCAGCCTCGGTACCCGCAAGGGCGGCGTCGTCTCGAGCGTTGTCGCACTCCTGCGCCCCGGGCGCGGCCCGGTCTCTGTCTGACCCCACTCTTCGCGACGGCTTTCGAGCTACGCGATACCCAGGGCGTGCTTCGGCGCGCCGCCAACCAGCACCGGCGCACAGCAGCCGGGAAGGAAGGAACACCATGAAGAGAATGTTCACCACCCTCGCAGCGGGAGCCGTCATGGCTCTCGCCCTCGCGGGATGCAGCACAGCAGAGGCACCCGCCTCATCCGGCTCAGACTCCGGTTCGAGCGGCGACAAGGACCTCACGATCGCCGTGTTCAACGGCTGGGATGAGGGCATCGCCGCGAGTGAACTGTGGCGCTCGATCCTCGAAGAAAAGGGCTACTCGGTCACCTTCGAGTACGCGGATGCCGGCGCCGTCTTCCTCGGACTCTCGCAGGGCGAGTACGACCTCGTGCTCGACGGCTGGCTGCCGATCACGCACGCCGACTACATCGACCAGTTCGGTGACGACCTCGAAGACCTCGGGCCGTGGAACGAAGACGCCAAGCTCACCATCGCGGTGAATGAGGATGCTCCCATCGACTCAATCGATGAGCTCCTCGAGAACGCCGATATGTTCGGCAACCGCATCGTGGGCATCGAGGCTGGCGCAGGGCTCACGACCATCATGGAGAACGAGGTCATCCCCGGCTACGACCTCGGCGGCATGGACTTCGTC
>Ga0247807_10000730_pt1 | contig 20451 bp, 15 predicted proteins | sample UWRJL074202C1_FD_179931 | JGI IMG/M metagenome (GOLD analysis project Ga0247807, IMG submission 179931) | Plant litter microbial communities from Arlington Agricultural Research Station in Wisconsin, United States - UWRJ-L074-202C-1 | ecosystem: Environmental > Terrestrial > Plant litter >...
CAATGCTCAGCGGCAGTGTCGCGGGTGCCGCCGGGGGAGCGTTCGCCAACTGCACGGCGCTCAACAAGGTCTATGCGCACGGGGTAGGCAAGACCGGTGCAAGAGACACGGTCAGCGGCAGTACGAAACCGGTCACGACCTTCACCGTGAACGCCGCGGTGTATACGAAGAACGCGGGATCCGATCGCGACAAGGACGGCATCGCCTGCGAGAAGAAGTAGCGGGCATACTGTCTGACATGGATGCCCCTGCCGCCCTAACACGGGCGCGCGAGCTGGTCGCCGCGGGCAAGAGGCGCGACGCGATCCTGATGCTCCGCGCGCGGGTGAATGCGGACCCGGGTTCGATCGAGAATCGGCGAGCGTTCGCTCAGTTCTACCAGCGAACTCTCGGACACAGCGCGATGGGCGCTGGAGGAAGCACGGAAGCCTGCCGTTGAACGACCGGAAGTCACGGAGACGGTGCTCGAGAGAGTCTCGGACGTGCTACTCGTCACCGCCTGGGCGTACGTCCTGCTTCTGCCGCTCGTCATTCTCGTCGCGGCCGTATTCGATGCGCCATGGATACAAGCGGCGGCACTTGGCGGGCTCGCGATCGCGGTCGCACTCTTTGCGCTGTTCGGGATCATTGTCGCTGCCGACGCCCTCATCACAAGGATGCGCCGCAACTCGTGACACGCGCGAAACACGACCCTTGGTAAGCTGGACCCACAATCGAATACCGGGCCGCACATATCGCGATGCGGGAGAGTCCACCGAGGTGGACACCGAAGGAGCAAGCCTCTCCGCCAATCTCTCAGGTACCTGTACCGCATCACGAAGGCCACTCTGAAAATGTCGTTGAGTCGGCAACCCACGGTGAAAGCCAGTTACAACTGGTGAAGCTCTCAGGTCCATGACAGAGGGGGAGTTCTTATTCCGCGGCAGCATGCCCCAAGGAGAACTCGTGACCGACCTCAGCGCGACTGATCGCTTCAGCCCCCTGCACCAGATCCACGTCGACGGTGGTGCGAGCTTCACCGACTTCGCCGGCTGGCAGATGCCGGTCAGCTACGGCTCCGACCTCGCCGAGCACCACGCCGTGCGCACCGCCGCCGGCATCTTCGACATCTCGCACATGGCCGAGATCCAGGTCATCGGGCCGGACGCCGCTGCCTTCCTCGACTTCGCGCTCGCCGGAAAGATCTCCGCGGTCAAGCCCATGCAGGCCAAGTATTCGCTGCTGCTGACTCCCGAGGGCGGCATCATCGACGACCTGGTCGTCTACGCGAACGGCACCGACGAGTACCTCGTTGTCGCCAACGCGGGCAACCGGTTCGCCGTTGTGCCGGCACTCGTCGAGCGTGCCGACGGCTTCGACGTGCAGGTCAACGACCTCAGCGATGACATCTCGCTGATCGCGGTGCAGGGACCGTCATCCCGTGCCATTCTCGAAGCGACCGCGGGGCTCGGCATTCTCGAGGGGCAGACGCCGCTCGATGAGCTTAAGTACTACTGGTCCACGGCGGCCACCTTCGCCGGCAGCAACGTCTTCATCGGTCGCACCGGCTACACCGGCGAGGACGGCTTCGAGCTCTACGTCGACGTCGCCGATGCCGCCGCCCTCTGGAATGCGCTCTCCGCGGCGGGCGCCGCACACGGCCTCGTTCCCGCAGGGCTCGCCAGCCGCGACACTCTCCGCCTCGAGGCCGGGATGCCGCTCTACGGCCACGAGCTCGGCCTCGACACCTTCCCCGCGCAGGCGGGCCTCGGCCGCGTCGTCGCGCTGGCCAAGGAGGGCGACTTCGTCGGCCGCGCGGCCTCCGAAGCCGGGCCCGCAGTGGGCGCACGCGTGCTGGTCGGCCTGACCACCGAAGGTCGCCGAGCGGGCCGCGCGGGGTATCCCGTGTTCGACGGCGAGTCCGAGGTCGGCGTGGTCACCTCGGGCGCGCTGTCACCCACACTCGGGTTCCCGATCGCGATGGCCTACGTCGACCCGGCGGCCGCGACATCCACTTCACTCACCATCGACGTTCGGGGCACGAGAATCCCGGCGTCCGTTGTAGCACTTCCCTTCTATAAGAGAGAGGCCAAGTAATGGCTGACGAAAAGACCCTCCAGTACACCGCAGAGCACGAGTGGATCCTCGTCGACGGTGAGACCGCGACAGTCGGGATCACCTCCTACGCCGCCGACAAGCTCGGGGACGTCGTCTACGTCGACCTGCCCAAGGTCGGATCCGTCGTCGCCGCCGGCGCCATCGTGGGCGAGATCGAGTCCACCAAGTCGGTCGGCGAGCTGTTCGCTCCCGTCGACGGCACGGTGCTCGAGGCGAACGATGCGGTCGTCGCCGACCCGAGCCTCGTCAACAGCGACCCGTTCGGGGACGGATGGCTGATCAAGGTCAGCTTCAGCGCCCTCCCGGCGCTGCTCACCTTCGACGAGTACAGCGCGCTGGTCGCCGAGTAATGACGACTCCCTTCACCGAACGACACATCGGCACCGACTCCGCCGCGCAGGCGACCATGCTCGCCGCGCTCGGCTACGACTCGGTCGAGCACCTCGTCACCGCAGCCGTTCCGGAGTCGATCCGCGTGCAGCCGATCGAGAACTCCACCATCCCTGCGGCCGCTTCCGAGCGTGATGCCCTGCGCGAGCTGCGTGCCCTCGCCGGCAGGAACACCGTTCGCCAGTCGATGATCGGTCTCGGCTACTACGACACCATCACGCCCGCCGTGATCAAGCGCAACGTGCTCGAGAACCCGAGCTGGTACACCGCCTACACGCCGTACCAGCCCGAGATCAGCCAGGGCCGCCTCGAGGCGCTCATCAACTTCCAGACCATGGTCGCCGACCTCACCGGTCTCACCACCGCCAACGCCTCCATGCTCGACGAGGGCACCGCCGTCGTCGAGGGGATGCTGCTCGCGCGCCGCGCCTCCGGCTCCACCAGCAACGTCTTCATCGTGGACGCCGACGCGCTCCCGCAGACCAGGGCGCTGCTCGCCAACCGTGCCGAGGCTGTCGGAATCGAGCTCACGGTGGTCGATCTCGTCGAGACCGACCCCGCGCACCTTCCTGCCGCCTTCGGCATCTTCGTGCAGTACCCGGGCGCATCCGGAAACGTCTGGGACCCGACCGCCGCGATCGCCGCCGTCAAGGACCAGGGCGGACTCGCCGTGGTTGCCGCCGACCTGCTCTCGCTCACCCTCATCAAGGCGCCGGGAGACCTCGGCGCGGACGTCGCCGTCGGCACGTCGCAGCGCTTCGGCGTCCCCATGGGCTTCGGTGGTCCGCACGCCGGCTACATGGCCGTGCGCGCCGGACTCGAGCGCCAGCTGCCCGGACGCCTCGTCGGCGTCTCGCAGGATGCCGACGGCCACCCGGCCTACCGCCTGTCGCTGCAGACCCGCGAGCAGCACATCCGTCGCGAGAAGGCGACATCCAACATCTGTACCGCACAGGTGCTGCTCGCCGTGATGGCCTCGATGTACGCCGTCTACCACGGACCCGACGGCCTCAAGCGCATCGCCGAGAGCGTGCACCGCACCACGATCAACGCCGGCGCACGCCTGCGTGCCTCGAAGGTCACGGTCGTGCACGAGTCGTTCTTCGACACGCTCCTGGTCAGCGTTCCCGGTCGTGCCGCAGAGGTCACCGCCGCAGCGTACGAGTCCGGCGTCCTCTACGGGGTAGTGGATGACGACACCGTACGACTCAGCTTCGACGAGGTGAGTGCAGCCGACCCCGAGCTGCTCGACCGCATCCTCGCCCCGCTCGGTGCCGAGCCGCTCGCCGGCAGGGAGAAGGGCACCTGGCGTCCCGCCTCGCCCATCTCCTCGGAGCTGGTACGCGAGACCGAGTACCTCACCCACCCGGTCTTCAACACGCACCGCTCGGAGACGAGCATGATGCGCTACCTCAAGTACCTCGCCGACAAGGACTACGCGCTCGACCGCGGCATGATCCCGCTGGGTTCCTGCACGATGAAGCTCAACGCGGCCTCCGAGATGGAGGCGGTGACCTGGCCCGAGTTCGCCGGCATCCACCCGTTCGCGCCCGAGGCCGACGTCGAGGGCTACCTCACCCTCATCGACCAGCTGCAGACCTGGCTCGCCGAGGTCACCGGGTACGACTCGGTGTCCCTGCAGCCGAACGCCGGCAGCCAGGGCGAGCTCGCCGGCCTGCTCGCGATCCGCGGGTACCACCGCGCCAACGGGGATCTCGATCGCACGGTGTGCCTCATCCCGTCATCTGCGCACGGAACCAACGCGGCCTCGGCCGTGCTTGCCGGTATGAAGGTCGTCGTCGTGGCGACCAACGAGCTCGGCAATGTGGACCTCGACGACCTGCGCGCGAAGATCGCGACCCACGCCGACAACCTCGCCGCGCTCATGATCACCTACCCGTCGACGCACGGCGTCTACGAGCACGACGTGAAGGACATCACCGCGGCGGTGCACGAGGCCGGCGGCCAGGTCTACGTGGACGGCGCCAACCTCAACGCGCTGCTCGGTTACGCGCGCTTCGGCGACTTCGGCGGGGATGTCTCGCACCTCAACCTGCACAAGACGTTCTGCATCCCACACGGCGGTGGGGGACCCGGTGTCGGCCCGGTCGCGGCGAAGGCGCACCTCGCGCCCTTCCTGCCCGGCCACCCGCTGGCGCAGCGCGAGTTCTCGGGCAACCCCGCGAACGTGATCAGCGCGGCGCCGTACGGTAGCCCGAGCATCCTGCCCATCTCGTGGGCCTACGTGCGCATGATGGGGGCGGATGGGCTCAAGCAGGCCACCGGTGCCGCGGTCCTGGCCGCCAACTACGTGGCGGTGCGCCTTCGTGACCACTACCCGGTGCTCTACGCGGGAGACAACGGACTGGTCGCGCACGAGTGCATCCTCGACCTGCGTCCGCTCAAGGAGGCGACCGGCATCGACAACAACGATGTCGCGAAGCGGCTCGTCGACTACGGCTTCCACGCCCCGACGATGTCGTTCCCGGTCGCGGGCACGCTGATGGTGGAGCCGACCGAGAGCGAGGATCTCGCCGAGATCGACCGCTTCATCGACGCCATGATCGCGATCAAGCTCGAGGCGGACGCCGTCGCCGCGGGCGAGTGGCCAGCGGACGACAACCCGCTGCACAACGCACCGCACACCGCGCAGTCGGTGATCGTGGGGGAGTGGGACCACCCCTACGACCGCGAGAAGGCGGTGTACCCGGTGCGCGGCCAGGTGCGCAACAAGTACTGGCCGTCGGTGCGCCGCATCGACCAGGCCTGGGGCGACCGCAACCTCGTCTGCGCCTGCCCGCCCATCGAGGCGTTCGCGGACTAGGACTCTCCGCGGTTCGGGCACGTGTCGGCAACCCCGGCTCGTGCCCGAACGGCCACCACCTGCCCTCTCGAGATCACATTCCGATGTCGATCGGTCGCGCGACGCTATGGCTCTGCTACTGTCGCGACGTGCTTCTTCTGGTCTCCCACCCTGCCAGCGCCCCTCGTGGCGCTCTTCAGGGTGCCGTCGACCAATCCCTTCCCGCGCTCGCGCAGCGCGCTGCTTCACCGATTCACTGCATTCAATCGGGGCGGTCGTAACCCGTCAGGGTCGCGCCCGCCTTCGATATCAAACGCAGTCTTTCCGTGAGTAGAAGAGGTATTTGTCGTGGACGAAAACCGTTGGAGCGATACCGCGCTCCGCGAATATGTCCGTCGGGTTCACAACCACAACTGGTTCGATGACTCGGTGGGCGACGACCGTGAGGTCGAGAATGAACGCTTCCGTCGTGAGGTGCGCTCGCGCATCGTCGGAGCGGTACAGGCGAGCCTGCTCGAGAGGATTGGCACCCTGTCCGATCCCGAGGGCATCGCGCTCGTCGCCGAAGAGCTCGTCGATGACTGTTGCCGTGAGGATGAACGCCGCTGGCTCCTGGTAAGCCCGGAGCCGTGGGCGTATCTCGCAGACTGGGTGTCGACCGAGCTGGTGCGCTCCTACAGGAACGCCGCCGGTGCCAGGAAAAAGGACGGCAAGGCGGTCAAGCGCCTGGAGCGCTCCGCCAGGGCGAACAACTAACCGAGTGACTCGCATGTTCTGGCTGGCCGGCAGATGGAGCCGGCAGCCAGAACATGCGAGTCGGTGCGCTCGTCGGCCGGGGGTACGAGCGCCCCGGCGCGTCTAGTGCTCCGTCGCGCCCTCCGCACCGTGCCCGGTGAGGGACCGCACCTCCATCTCGGCGGCGACCGCGGGATTCTCGAGCGTGCGCGAGCTGATGGTGCCGACCCAGCCGAGCAGGAAGCCCAGCGGGATCGAGACGATGCCCGGGTTGCTGAGCGGGAACCAGTGGAAGTCGACACCCTGGATCATCGAGGTCTCGGTGCCGGAGACGACCGGGGAGAACGCGATGAGGATGATCGCCGAGCCGAGTCCGCCGTACATGCTCCACAGCGCACCTCGGGTGGAGAAGCGGCGCCAGAACAGCGAGTACAGGATCGTCGGCAGGTTCGCCGAGGCGGCGACCGCGAAGGCCAGCGCCACGAGGAAGGCCACGTTCTGGCCCTGCACTCCGATGCCTCCGAGGATCGCGAGGATGCCGATCACGACCACCGTGATGCGCGCCACCCTGACCTCCGAGCCGGGCGCCGCCTTCCCCTTCTTGATGACGCTCGCATAGACGTCGTGCGAGAACGACGCCGCGGCGGTGATGGTGAGGCCGGCCACCACGGCGAGGATCGTGGCGAACGCGACGGCCGAGATGATGCCGAGCAACACGGGTCCGCCCAGCTCGAAGGCGAGCAGCGGTGCCGCCGAGTTCACCCCGCCCGGAGCGGCCTTGATGCGGTCGGCACCGATGAGGGCACCGGCGCCGTAGCCGAGAACGAGGGTGAACAGGTAGAAGAGGCCGATGAGCCAGATCGCCCAGACCACGGAGCGACGCGCTTCGCGGGCGGTAGGCACCGTGTAGAAGCGCATCAGCACGTGGGGGAGGCCCGCGGTGCCGAGTACGAGCGCGAGGGCCAGCGAGACGAAGTCCAATCGCGAGAGGTCGGTGAGGCCGTACTGCAGGCCCGGGTTGAGAACCGCCGCGCCCCCGGTGTCGGCGGCCGCGCCGAGCAGGGTCGAGAGGTTGAACCCGTGCAGCGCCAACACCCACACGGTCATCACGAACGCGCCGGCGATGAGCAGGGCGGCCTTGATGATCTGCACCCAGGTCGTGCCCTTCATCCCGCCAACCAGTACGTAGATGATCATGATGGCTCCGACGACCGCCACGACGAGGGATTGTCCGAGCTTGTCGTCGATGCCGAGCAGCAGCGACACCAGGCCGCCGGCGCCCGCCATCTGCGCGAGCAGGTAGAAGAAGCACACCGCGAGCGTGGTGGTCGCCGCGGCGACGCGCACAGGACCCTGCTTGAGGCGGAACGACAGCACATCGGCCATCGTGAACTTGCCCGTGTTGCGCATGAGCTCTGCGACGAGCAGCAGCGCGACCAGCCAGGCCACGAGGAAGCCGATCGAGTAGAGGAACCCGTCGTACCCGTTGATGGCGATCGCCCCGCAGATGCCGAGGAACGATGCGGCTGAGAGGTAGTCGCCCGCGATGGCCGTGCCGTTCTGCGGACCGGTGAAGGAGCGCCCGGCCGCGTAGTAGTCGGCGGCCGTCTTGTTGTTGCGGCTGGCCCGCAGCACAACGATCAGGGTGACCGCGACGAAGGCGCCGAAGATGGTGATGTTGATCCAGGGTGTGCCCACGGTCGTGGACTCCGTGGCTGCAGTCGTGATCCAGGCGTTCATCGGGTCGCCTCCCCGTTCGTGCCTGCTGCGTTCCGGGCGGCGAGCCCGTCGTCGAGCCCGGACCGGATCTCGGTCGCGAGCGGATCCAGCCGTCGATTCGCGTAGGAGACGTACCACGTGGTGATCGCGAACGTCGTGACGAACTGGCCGAGGCCCATCAGCAGCCCGACATTGATGTTGCCGAAGACCGGCGTCGACATGAAGTCGTGTGCATAGTCGGCGAGGAGGACGTACGCGAAGTACCAGAGCAGGAAGGCGATGGCGAGAGGGAACACGAAGCTGCGGTGCCGCCTCTTGAGCCGCACGAACGGCTCCGATTGTTCGACTTCTTCGAAGTGGCTGATTGCTGGCGATGCGCCGGATCCCGGATCGTTGATGCTCACTGTTCACCCCTCTGACCATGACACCCGAAGGTGACCGCACCTCAGCGTGCGATGCCTTACAGTAGTCATGACCCCCGAACGGGTGTCAACACCCCCGCCGATCGGCGCGCGGGTGCTTTTGTCGTTTCCGGAAAACCCGTACTATTCGCCGGATCCGAACAGTTCGGGGTACACGCCCGCAATCCACGGATAGCCGACGAACACCGCCGCGTCCAGCGCCGCGTGCGCGATCACGAGCGGCAGCAGGCGCCCGAAGCGGGTGTACAGCCAGCCGAAGGCGATTCCCATCGCGACGTTGCCGATGAACGAGCCGATGCCCTGGTACAGGTGGTAGCTGCCGCGCAGCAGCGCGCTCGAGACGATGATCTGCCAGCGGCCCCAGCCGAGTCGGCCCAGGCGCTCGTAGAGGTAGCCGATCACGATGACCTCTTCGGTGATGCCGGCCCGCAGCGCGGAGAGCAGAAGGACGGGTACGGTCCACCAGTAGGTGTCGAGTGCTGTCGGCACGACGTTCACGGTGATGCCGAGGGCGCGCCCCCCGAGGTAGACACCTATACCCGGGATGCCGATAGCCGCCGCGAGGCCGAGGCCGAGCAGGGCATCCCGCCACGGCTTCTCGAAGCTCAGGCCCAGCGCACCGAGATGTGGACGCGTGGCGCGCCACAGCAGGAACCCCACGAGTGCCACGGGCATGAGGTCGAAGAACACGCCCATGACCTGGTAGATGAGGTCGAAGGTGGGCCGGGGGCTCAGTGAGGTGTTGATGGTCGCCGTCTGGCTGGCGAGCGACTCGGTGCGGGTCAGCCGGTTGACGATCGCAACGATCGAGTAGAGCGCGGAGGCCCCGAGCGAGAGGCCGAGCACGATGAGAATCTCGGCGGTGAGTCGTTGACGGCCGGGTACCTCGATTGAGCTCACTTTTCGATGCTACGCGGTTGGCGAAGACGATTCGCTTCGCTCAGGCAAGCCGTTTGCACGATTATTGCGTAATCCGCCGGATTCACGCTCGATTGTTGTTATCTGCGCAACGATGTGGATAGTGCGTTACCACTGTGTAACGTTTCTCCTTACAGTTTGTCAGGAGTGGATGAGCCTACTTATGGTTCATCTATCAGGTCGGCGCGCACGCACCATTTTGTGCTGCCGAGTGTCCAGTTTCCACAGGAGGAAAATTGAAGATCAAGCACATAGCAGCCACGGTTGCTGTTGTCGCTGCGAGCGCGTTGGTGCTGAGCGGTTGCTCACAGCCCTACGTCTCCGAGGTCGTAGAGGGAACGGAGATCACTGTTGCGTACAACAGCGGCTTCTTCCACTACAACTCGCTGAGCGGCGCCGGCAACAACACGGCCAACGGTAACGTCACGTATATCGCCAACTCTGGCTTCACCTACTACGACGCCGAGCCCAAGCTGGTTCGCAACACCGACTTCGGTTCCTTCGAAAAGACGAGCGACGACCCGCTGACCGTCAAGTACACCGTTGCCGATGGCGTCACGTGGTCGGATGGAGTGCCGGTCACCGCCGACGACCTCCTCCTCGCGTGGGCTGCAAGCTCGGGCAACGTCAAGAGCGGCGACACCGCATTCGCGCCCGCCTCCACCGCCGGTCTGAGCCTCGTCACCAAGACGCCGAAGATCTCCGACGACGGCAAGACGCTGACCCTCGTGTACGACAAGCCCTACGTCGACTGGGAGCTCGCCCTCGGAGTCGGTGTCTCGGCACACGGCACCTACGGACTGGCCTTCCCCGACGAGTACAAGGCCACCCTCGCGCTCTGGGACAAGTACCAGGCCGCCGGTGACGACGCCAAGGAAGCTGCCCTCAAGGCATACCAGGAGTCGGCCAAGAAGTTCGGCGAGTCCGCACAGGGCAAGCTGACCAAGGCCATCCAGGACGTCGACGAGGACACCCTCGCCAAGGTCGCCAAGTCCTGGAACGAGGACTACGGCTACACCACGATGCCTGAGAACCCCCTCCTGTACCTGTCGAACGGTCGCTACGTGATCTCCGACATCAAGGAAGACGAGTTCATCACCCTGTCGGCGAACCCGCTCGACACCTGGGACTCCTCCGCCAAGTTCGAGAAGATCACGATCCGCACGATCGCCGACTCGACCGCCGCACTCCAGGCTCTGGAGAACGGCGAGCTCGACATCTGGACCGGTCAGCCGACCTCTGACACCCTCGCCGTCGCGCAGGGCATCAAGACGGCCTCGATCGAGCAGCGCGTCCAGGCGTCGTACGAGCACCTCGACCTGACCTTCAACAACGGTGGACCGTTCACCGCTGAGGGCAACGGTGGCGACGAGGCCAAGGCACTCGCCGTCCGCCAGGCGTTCCTCAAGGTCGTTCCCCGCCAGGAGATCGTCGACAAGATCATCAAGCCGCTCGACGCTGCTGCGAAGATCCGTGACTCGTTCCTCGTCAGCCCCGCTGACGAAGGCAAGTACGCCACGATCGTCAAGGACAACGGTTCGGCCGACTACCTCGACGTCGACATCGAGGGCGCCAAGCAGCTCCTCGCCGACGCCGGTGTGACCACGCCGGTCTCCGTCAAGTTCTGGTACCCCGAGGGCAACGTCCGTCGCGGCCAGGAGTTCGAGCTCATCTCGGCCTCCGCAGCACTCGCCGGATTCACCCTCGTCGACACCAGCGAGCCGGACTGGGTCTTCACCGACCCGTCCGTCGAGCCGATCAACTCGCACGACGTGACCCTGTTCGCATGGTCGTCGACGAGCCTCGCGATCTCTGGTTCCGACCAGATCTTCGGTACCTACACCGACCCGCTCCAGAAGGGTGGCAACTACAGCGGCTACTCGAACACGGCAGTGGATGACGCACTGGCCGAGCTCGAGACCACGGTTGACCCCGACGAGCAGACCGCCCTGCAGCTCAAGATCGAGCAGGAACTGTGGAAGGACGCATACGGCACGACCGTGTTCCAGTTCCCCGGCCTCCTCGTCTGGAGCGACCAGGTCACCGGTGTGAAGGACAACCCCCTCAGCCCGAACTTCTTCTGGAACTTCTGGGAGTGGACGCCGGTTAAGAGCAAGTAGCACGACCGAACCGATCCGGGTGGGCCTCGCGCCCACCCGGTGACGGTTCGCAGCAGTACAGATCACGGTGAGGTGCCGGGGCCAGGCTTCGGCACCTCAACCGTGAGAGCTGGGTTCCAGAGTCTCGCCCACATCGAGAGACCCCCATGCGGTGTACACATCCCGCTCGATTACCATTGATTGTGGCGGCGGCGTTGCTGCCCATGACTACCTGTTAGGAAGCTCCGTGCTGACATTCGTGGTGAGACGACTCCTGGCAACGATTCTTGTTGTCCTGGCTGCTTCGTTCATCGTCTTCTCGTTGACCTCGGTCTCGGGTGACCCGCTCCTCGACCTCAAGGGCTCGAACGCCCCGAACCGACAGGAACGGATCGATGCCCGCATCGAGCAGCTCAACCTGAACGACCCGGTGCCGGTGCGCTACGTCGCCTGGCTCGGCGGCGCGGCCAAGTGTGTCATCGGACAGTGTGACCTCGGCACGTCCTTCACCCGCGGTGACCAGCCCGTCACCGACGCCATCGGCTCGGCCGTGTCGTCCACCCTCCAGCTCATCACCGCCGCGACGATCCTCGCCATCGTGCTCGGACTCTCGATAGGCATGATCACTGCCCTGCGGCAATACAGCGGGTTCGATTACGTGATCACCTTCATCACCTTCATCCTCTATTCACTACCGATCTTCTGGGTGGCCGTGCTGCTCAAGGAGTACGGCGCCATCCGCTTCAACGAGTTCCTCTCGCAACCCGACATACCGTGGTGGGTCGTGTTGCTCATCGGGGTCGGAGCCGGCCTCGTCTGGATGAGCATCATCGGCGGCGACCTGCGTCGCCGGGCCATCGCCTTCGCCGGTGGCGCCATCGCCACCTCGCTGATCCTGGGCACGCTGATCCTCACCGACTGGTTCTCTGCACCGACGATCGGCATCGTCGGCATCCTGCTCACCGGAGCCGCGATCGCCGTCGTCATCACGCTGCTCTCCACGGGGCTCCAGAACCGCCGGGCACTGCTCGCGGCCGGCACCACCGTGGTGTTCTGGGCGGCCGTGCAGTCGCCGCTGCAGTTCCTGTTCTTCTTCCAGCGCGACGCGTGGTGGATCCTTCCGCTGCTCGTCGTCGTCGGAATCGTGGTCGGCGTGATCGCCGGCTTCATCTTCGGCAAGGACGACAAGCGTCAGCTCGCCCGCACCGCCGGACTCACCGGTGGACTGGTGGCGCTGATCGTGATCGTGGACCGCGTTCTGCTGGTCTATCCCGAGTACCTGCAGCGCATCCCGATCAAGAACGGCGCGATCGCGACGATCGGCTCGCAGACGCCGGGTCTCGATGGCGACATCTGGATCACCATGCTCGACACCTTCACCCACCTGCTGCTGCCGACCATCGCGCTCACCCTGATCTCGTTCGCGGCCTACACCCGCTACGCGCGCGGCAGCCTTCTCGAGGTCATGAACCAGGATTACGTGCGCACGGCTCGCGCCAAGGGACTCACCGAGCGCACCGTCATCATGCGTCACGCCTTCCGCAACGCGATGATCCCGATCGCCACGATCATCTCCTTCGACATCGGCGCCCTCATCGGCGGCGCGATCATCACCGAGACGATCTTCGCCTGGCAGGGAATGGGGTACCTCTTCAATGAGGGCCTGAGTCATTCCGACGTGAACATCGTGATGGGTGTGTTCCTCGTCACCGGCGTCGTCGCCGTCATCTTCAACCTCATTGCGGACCTCGTCTACGCCGCACTCGACCCACGAATCCGGGTGGCATAACCATGGCTGACAAGAAGACCCCCAACGTGCCCGGTGCATCCGGAGAGCACGAAGGACCCATCGCGAACGGGCCGCTCGGTGCAGAGCAGACCAGCCTCGAGGTGCTGCCGGGCGACGCGGGCGAAGACCTGTCGCGCGGCTCGGAGCAGTCGATCGACCAGCGCCAGGTGGCCGGCCTCAGCCAGGGCGCCATCGTGCGCAAGCGCTTCTTCCGCCACCGCGCCGCGGTCATCGCGCTCGTCGTGCTCACCGCGTTGATCATCTTCGTCTTCACCGCGGTCGGTACCGTCGTCGGCGGTACCGGCAGGCTCGTGGTGGTCGACGGCCAGCAAGTCATCGACGGAACCCGCATCTTCGGCTGGTGGAACCAGGAGTGGTACCGCAGCTACGCGGTGCTCAACCCGGGCGGAACGCCGACACTCTCGGTCTGGCCGTTCGCCATCGGGGAGCACCCGTTCGGACAGGACACCCTCGGTAAGGACGTGTTCGCCCGCGTAATGCGCGGAGCACAGCAGTCGCTGACCGTGATGTTCCTGATCGGCATCCTCTCGACCGTCTTCGGAATCATCATCGGAGCCATCTCGGGCTACTACCGTGGCTGGATCGATGCGCTGCTCATGCGCTTCACCGACACGATCATCATCATCCCGGTCATCATCCTCGGAGCGGTTCTCGGCAAGACCATCGGCGGCAACGCGATCGCGCTGGGCATCGTGCTCGGAGCGGTCTCGTGGACCGGCCTCGCCCGACTCGTGCGCGGTGAGTTCCTCAGCCTGCGCGAACGCGAGTTCGTCGACGCGGCGAAGGTCGCGGGGGCCAGCCCGGCGCGCATCATCTTCCGGCACATCCTGCCGAACGCGGTCGGCGTGATCATCGTGAACACGACGCTGCTGATGAGCGCCGCGATCCTGCTCGAGACCGCGCTCAGCTACCTCGGCTTCGGCATCCAGGCGCCCGACATCTCACTCGGCCAGATCATCAGCGAGTACAAGGAGGCGTTCCGCACGCGTCCGTGGCTGTTCTGGTGGCCGGGCCTGTTCATCGTGGTGATCGCACTCTGCGTCAACTTCATCGGTGACGGCCTGCGCGACGCCTTCGACCCGCGCCAGAAGCGCCTGCCCGGCAAGGACAGCGCGTTCGACAAGGCCAAGGCCATGGTCTTCAACCGTGGCGCGAAGAACGACCTCCAGGGCGGAACCTTCTAGTGAAGGGCGCTGAGAACGGCGGCCGCGCCGAGAACCACCAGCGCGACGATCGTCACGAGATGCCAGTGGATGTCCGGACGCTCCTTCTCGAGCCGCGCCGAGTCCAGGTGCCCCGCGTCGCGCAGGGCCTCCCAGCGCTGGCGCACGACCAGCGCGGCCTGGCCGGAGTCGCTCGCGGGATTGTCTCCCGGACGGACGGTGCCGGCGAAGTACGTGGATTCGGGGAGCCGCGCCAGATCGCTCTTGTCGGTCTGGCCAACGCTGTAGCGGGTCGGGGCGGGAGCGGCCCACGCCGCGAAGTGCCCGTAGCTCGTGTACAGGGTGAGAGCGAACTTCGTATCGATGCGCTGGACGGCCGGCCAGGGCAGGTGGATCGTGCGCAGCACATTGCGCAGGGTCACACCGCCATCGCTGACCGTGACGCTCGGCGCCCAGAAGACGGCGTACGAGAGATACACGATGAAGACGAAGGGCCACGAGGAGACGAGGAGTCCCTCCCAGCCCGCTTCCACAACCGTGAAGACGAGGGCGTAACCGGCGATCAGCGCAGTGACCACCGCGAGGATGCGGCCGAAGCGCGATGGCATAGTGATGTCGGTCTCGATCTGTCCTCTAGCCATGCCCCCATGCTCCCACGCGGTAACCGCGAAGGCGAAAGTCGAGACGACAAGTGAACGCAACTCCCACCACCACGACCGGCCCGATCCTCGAGGTCTCGGGTCTCGGCGTCGACTTCTGGGTCGAGAACGACTGGGTACCCGCCGCGACCGACGTGAACTTCACGCTGAACCCCGGTGAGGTGCTCGCGATCGTCGGTGAGTCCGGATCCGGAAAGACCACGAGCTCGATGGCCCTTCTCGGCCTGCTGCCGACCAACGGCCGCTCGATCGGCTCGGTCAAGCTCGAGGGCGAAGAGCTCGTCGGTATGCGCGCGGACAAGCTCCGCAAGGTGCGCGGCAACAAGATCGCCGTCATCTTCCAGGAGCCGATGACCGCGCTCAACCCCGTCTACACGGTGGGCTTCCAGATCGTGGAGGCCGTGCAGACGCACTCCTTCATGACCAAGGCCCAGGCCAAGGTGCGCGCGCTCGAGCTGCTCGCCATGGTCGAGATGCCCGACCCGCAGAAAGCCTTCGACTCCTTCCCCCACCAGCTCTCCGGCGGGCAGCGCCAGCGCGCCATGATCGCGCAGTCCATCTCGTGCGATCCGACTCTGCTCATCGCCGACGAGCCCACCACGGCACTCGATGTGACGGTTCAGGCCGAGATCCTCGACCTGCTGCGCAACCTGCACAAGCGCCTCAACAGCGCGATCATCCTGATCACCCACGACATGGGCGTCGTCGCCGACCTCGCCGACCACCTCGTGGTCATGAAGGACGGCGCGATCGTCGAGACCGGCACGGTCGACCAGATCTTCAACGCTCCCGAGCACCCCTACACGCAGGCCCTGCTCGCGGCCGTGCCGCACCTCGGCACCGGTGAGGCCGTGGAGGTCGTGCACGCCCGCGAGGAGCACGCCAAGCCCGCGCTCGTCGTCGAGCACATGGTCATCGAATACCCGAAGCGCGGGCGCGTTCCCGCGTTCCTCGCGGTCGACGATGCGAACCTCGAGATCTACCCGGGCGAAGTCCTCGGACTCGTCGGTGAATCGGGATCGGGCAAGACCACGATCGGCCGCGCCCTCGTCGGCCTCCTCCCGATCAAGTCGGGCACCCTGCAGGTCGCCGGCCAGGACATGGTGGGTGTCAGCAAGCAGGACCTGCGTGCCGTGCGCCGCAACATCGGCATCGTCTTCCAGGACCCGGGCTCCTCGCTCAACCCGCGCTGGCCCGTCGGCGAATCGATCGGCGAGCCGCTGCTTCTGGCCGGCGGCTACAGCAAGGCGGATATCGCCAGGCGCACCGAGGACTTGATCGACATGGTCGAGCTGCCCCGCGCGTTCCGCAACCGTTACCCGCACGAGCTCTCGGGTGGACAGCGCCAGCGCATCGGTATCGCCCGCGCGCTCGCCCTGAGCCCCAAGCTGCTCGTCGCCGATGAGCCGACCTCGGCGCTCGACGTCTCGGTGCAGGCGCGTGTGCTGGAGCTGCTGCAGGAGATCCAGAAGGAGCAGCAGTTCGCCACGCTCTTCATCAGCCACGACCTCGCCGTCGTCGACCTTCTCGCACACCGCATCGCCGTGATGCACCGCGGAAAGATCGTCGAGCAGGGCAGCAAGGAGCAGATCCTGCGCAACCCGCAGGATCCGTACACCCGTAAGCTCATCGACGCGGTTCCCGTTCCCGATCCGGCGGAGCAGAAGCTGCGCCGCGAGAAGCGCGCCGCCGCTAAGGTCTAGTACGTGCGCAGGTCTCGGAACGGTTCATCCGCTGCCGCACTGACGATGGTCATCGCCCTCGCCCTTCTCCTCACGGGGTGCGGGCCGCAGCGGCACGTCGTCTCGGGCAGCGATGTCACGATCGCGAGCGCGCAGGCGTTCACCTCGCTCAACCCGGTGACCTCCTACGGCAATACCGTGGCGAATCGCAGCATCGACTTCGCGACCAACTCGCGATTCAACTTCTACGACTCGAGCGCAACGCTCGTTCGGGATGAGTCGTTCGGCAGCTACCGGGTGGTGAGCGAGGACCCGCTCACCGTCAGGTACACGATCGCGAACGGCGTCACCTGGTCCGACGGCGTGCCGATCGACTCGGCCGACCTGCTGCTCGCGTGGGCAGCCAACTCCGGCCGCTTCTCGACGGCGGACTTCGACCCGACCGATTTCATCGACCAGGAGACCGGGGCGTACACCGAGGACTTCCCGACCGACGCCGTGTACTTCGACGGCGCGCCGGCCTCGGGGCTGTCCCGGGTGAGCGACCTGCCGCAGATCGGCGACGGCGGCCGTTCGATCACCCTCGTCTACGACGAGTACTTCGTCGACTGGGAGCTCGCCTTCCAGGTCGGCCTCCCCGCGCACGTCGTCGGCAAGCGAGCCCTGGGCACCGACGACCCGTCCGGGGCGAAGGCTGCGGTCACCGAGGCGATCCAGGCCGCAGACGAGAAGGCGCTCGCGAAGCTCTCCCGGGTATGGAACTCCGACTTCAACGTGGACACCATGCCGGGGGATGACGAGCTGCTCGTGGGATCCGGCCCGTACTCGATCACCGCCATCGATGCGGGGGAGTCGGTGACCCTCACCGCCAATGCCGCATACCGTGGCCGCAACCAGCCGTCGATCGAGACGATCGTCGTGCGCACGATCACCGATCCGCTCGCCGCGATCGCGGCGCTCGAGGACGGCGAGGTCGACGTGCTGTCGCCCGCGTCCACGCCCGACGTGCTCTCGGCGCTCGAGAAGATCGAGGGGGTGACCGTCGAGTCCGGCTTCGGCGGCACCTGGGAGCACCTCGACCTGCAATTCGCGAACGGGCGCAGCGACGTCTTCGAAGATCCGCTCGTGCGTGAGGCATTCCTGAAGACAGTGCCTCGGCAGGAGATCCTCGATGAGCTTGTGACACCCCTTCTCGATGACGCCGAGCTGCTCGACTCGATGGTGTTCATGCCCGGCACTACCGGGTATGCGGAGGCCGTGGCATCCAACGGCTCAGGGGACTACCAGAAACCGGACCTGGCCGGAGCACGTGCCTTGTTGCGGCAGGCCGACGTCGAGAAGCCGACCGTCTGCATCCTCTTCGACCCTGCCAACCCGCGCCGGGTCGAGGAATTCCAGCTCATCAAGGATTCGGCGGCCCGCGTCGGCTTCTCGGTGACCAACTGCTCCCAGGCCTCGTGGACGGACTTCCTCGGTGTGGTGGGCGCCTACGACGCGGCGCTGTTCGGCTGGAATACCACCAACCTCGCGGTATCGGCGGCCGAGGCGAGACTGCGCTCGGACTCGTCGATCAGCAACCTCAACCACTTCGCCGACCCCGAGGCCGACGAGCTGCTCGATCGGGTAGCTGACAGCCGCGACCCCGACGAGCAGCGCGAACTGCTCGCCCAGGTCGATGCTCTGCTCTGGGATCAGTCGTACGGGCTGCCGCTGTACCAGTATCCGGTGGTCACAGCGTACAGCGATCGGGTCACCGGGATCGCCCCCTCGCCGCTGGATCCGGGCCTCGTCTGGAATCTCTGGGAGTGGCAACCTTCCGCTGACAGCGATTAACCCGCCCGATCACGGTAGAATATTCGTGCAGGGCACCATCGTCGTGATCCTGAGTACCCCACAGACCCTCACCAGCGTTCGTGTGTGGTCGTGCCCGTGCCCCCAAGAGTGCCGCGCGCATGCCCCGGCACCGCTCATCTAGCAAGGAAAACAGCCATGGCTATCGCCACTCGCACAGACCTGCGCAATGTCGCAATCGTCGCCCACGTTGACCACGGCAAGACGACCCTCGTCGACGCCATGCTCCGCCAGACCAACTCCTTCGAGGCGCACGCGCACCTCGAGGACCGCGCGATGGACTCGAACGAGCTCGAGCGCGAAAAGGGCATCACCATCCTCGCCAAGAACACCGCGGTGCTCTACAACGGCCTGCACGCCGAGGAGAACCACAAGGGCGGCAACATCACGATCAACGTGATCGACACCCCCGGTCACGCCGACTTCGGTGGCGAGGTCGAGCGCGGCCTGTCCATGGTCGACGGCGTTGTGCTGCTCGTCGACGCGTCGGAGGGCCCGCTGCCCCAGACCCGTTTTGTGCTCCGCAAGGCGCTCGAGGCGAAGCTCCCCGTGATCCTGCTCGTCAACAAGACCGACCGCCCCGATGCGCGCATCGACGAGGTCGTCGCCGAGAGCCAGGACCTGCTCCTGGGCCTCGCGAGCGACATGGCGGATGACGTTCCCGACCTCGACCTCGACGCGATCCTCGACGTTCCCGTCGTCTATGCCTCGGGCCGTAACGGTGCCGCGAGCTGGAACAAGCCCGAGAACGGCACCCTGCCCGACAACGCGGACCTCGAGCCGCTGTTCGACGCGATCCTCAAGCACGTGCCGGCCCCGTCGTACGACGACCAGCACCCGCTGCAGGCCCACGTCACCAACCTCGACGCGTCGCCGTTCCTCGGCCGCCTCGCGCTGCTGCGTGTCTTCAACGGACACATCAAGAAGGGCCAGACCGTCGCGTGGGTCAAGCACGACGGCTCCGTGTCGAACGTGAAGGTCACCGAGCTGCTCATCACCAAGGCGCTCGACCGCTTCCCGACCGAGTCGGCCGGCCCCGGTGACATCGTCGCCGTCGCGGGCTTCGAGGACATCACCATCGGTGAGACCCTCGCCGACCCCAACGATGTCCGCCCGCTGCCGACCATCACGGTGGACGACCCCGCCATCTCGATGACCATCGGCACCAACACGAGCCCGATCATCGGCAAGATCAAGGGCCACAAGCTCACCGCCCGTATGGTCAAGGACCGTCTGGACCGCGAGCTCGTCGGTAACGTCTCGATCAAGCTCGTCGACATCGGTCGCCCCGACGCCTGGGAGATCCAGGGCCGTGGAGAGCTCGCGCTCGCCATCCTGGTCGAGCAGATGCGTCGCGAGGGCTTCGAGCTCACCGTCGGCAAGCCGCAGGTGGTCACCAAGCGCGTGGACGGCAAGCTGCACGAGCCCTTCGAGCACCTCACCACCGACGCTCCCGAGGAGTACCTCGGCGCCATCACGCAGCTGCTCGCAGCCCGCAAGGGTCGCATGGAGGGCATGAGCAACCACGGAACGGGTTGGGTGCGCATGGAGTTCATCGTCCCGTCACGTGGCCTCATCGGCTTCCGCACCGAGTTCCTCACCATTACACGTGGTGCCGGTATCGCCAACGCCGTCTCGCACGGCTACGAGCCCTGGGCCGGATCGATCGAGACCCGCACCAATGGCTCGATCGTCGCCGACCGCGCCGGTGTCGCGACCCCGTTCGCCATGGTGGCCCTGCAGGAGCGCATGTCGTTCTTCGTGGAGCCCACCCAGGAGGTCTACGAGGGCATGGTCGTCGGCGAGAACTCGCGCGCCGATGACATGGACGTGAACATCACCAAGGAGAAGCAGCTCACCAACATGCGCCAGTCCACCTCGGACACGTTCGAGCGCATGACCCCGTCGCGCAAGCTGACCCTGGAGGAGTGCCTCGAGTTCGCCCGCGAGGACGAGTGCGTCGAGGTCACCCCCGAGTTCGTGCGCATCCGCAAGGTGGAGCTCGACTCCAACGCTCGCCAGCGCAACACCGCTCGCCTGAAGAAGCAGAACGCGTAACTCCTTCTCGCAGGACACCCTCTCCCGGTTCACCCGGGGGAGGGT
>Ga0247807_10000731_pt1 | contig 20445 bp, 20 predicted proteins | sample UWRJL074202C1_FD_179931 | JGI IMG/M metagenome (GOLD analysis project Ga0247807, IMG submission 179931) | Plant litter microbial communities from Arlington Agricultural Research Station in Wisconsin, United States - UWRJ-L074-202C-1 | ecosystem: Environmental > Terrestrial > Plant litter >...
GAACAAACTCAGGGGTAGAAATTGCCTGGGTTTTGCAGTCACAATTTTGGTGCCTTTACTGATTACTTCTGATGTTCTATATAAAAGGCCGCCAAGTCAGGGTTGAGGGTGACCAATATATTTGTATTGTCGTACTGATCCCATCTATGCTTAATTCCACACAAGCTTGTTGGTATGGATGTTTGGTTCAGCCGTCTCGCGTGGCAGGAGCAGCATGTATGCAGCCACAACGGTGCCCTGTCATACACTAGGAAATGACGCGCCATATGTATTTTCAAGATTCCATATGCGAGAAACGTGGTGCTTTAGATAAGACGCGTGCCCATCGCAACCATAATACCATGCAGCCTCATTGAGTTGAGGGGTGGATGCCAGCGCTGCAGTATCCTACTGATCTGCGTAATCTCAATGAGATCATTGGTGAGAGTTTGGGGCGAAAAATATATCTGCCTTCGTCGGTCTTTTGCACTCGGTGTCTGGCTCGATCTGAAATCTTACCAAGCCTCTTTGCAACCATAAGCTCGATACTCCGCCCCCAAATAGAATCGACAGATACAAAATATAAAGCTATGAGGCTGGTGATTGTACTGTAAATCTTCAAGTTGGTACGTGCTTCCCGAATCTTTACTAGCGCATTTGTCGTGACAGCGGGAACCATTGCTGTTGCTAGACCGATCAACCGGTATGCTCAGCTACGGAGAGCAAGATAAGTTTTCTAGGAAAGCTTCATTAGATTCCATATGTTACGTGAGGTTTCATCCGGGTGTGATCGCTGTGTAACCCTACCCTAATATATACTTATACGAGGATGAGTGTATTGCCGTGTCAAGACCCTGGTTTCGATTTATTAATATACACACCGCCTTGAACCGCCAATAGATAGTACAGAATTTGCGGCACGGAATTTGTTTCAACTGTCAACAGGGTTAGGGAAGTTGTTAATATAGAGAAACTATTCTTTTGGTTGTGGTAGAGCCTCACAATAAATTATTCAATTAGTACCAAAGCATTTGGTCTATCACCGGAATGTTATATCAAGAATGGAAACGCCACTTGTCAAGCGTCCGGTTAAACCGAGAAGGAGTAAAGGCTGTAACACTTGTATCAAGCGTAAAGTCAAGGTATATATTGCCCTCAACAATCCATGTCAATATGAAGCTGAGGTTCGTAGTGTGATGAGAAAGCGCCTCAATGTGGTCAGTGTTTGAAAGGGGGACGAACCTGCTCGGGAATGGCTACGGCTATCTTTAGTAAGTGTTTATGAAGTCATGCATTGACTACTTAGATTTCTCCCTCTAGATATTCATGAAAGACCGCGATAAACGAACAAGTTCTGGTGACTGATAAATCAACAGTGAACACGGATTCAACTACTTTAGCGACCACCTCTACTTTTGCACCGCGTGTAGTCCAGGAGACTCCGGTCAAAAAAATCCATAAACATGATGAACCAAAGATAACTGCACTCACCAAAACCTCCTCCCGAGATGCTGTACTGCCATGGGCTAAGCGCAAGAATCGGAAATACTTATTGACACCTACACCCGAAATTGAGGAACGTCCCGAAAGTATATCATCTCAGGAGTACTCCATTCTCAACTCTGCATATGTGCTTCCACTCTCAATAAGCGCCTCCGAGATGTTTAATCACCAGCTGCTTGCCACTTTTGTAAATTTCTTCGCGAAAAATCCGTCTAACAGAGTATTTAACAACTGGATGAGTGAGCTTCCTCGATTACTCGCAAATCCAAAGTCTCCAGCAGTCAGAAGGTCCATTGTGGCGGCAGCAATGGTCCACTCTGCAGGTATGCTCACTAATAGAGATATCCTAGTCGAAGGCTACAAGTGGTACGGTGCTGGATTATCTAGCCAGCGGAAAGAGCTTGAGGCAATCAAGAAGGGAAAGAGAAAACCAATTTTTGAGGAGTTGTGCACTCCGCTAATGTTGTCTTTCTGCGAAATCTCATGCTGCACATCTCAAACTGCGTATTTTCATCATTTGTTAGGCGCAGCCGAGTTACTTTCAAAACATGGCCCGAAAGCGTGCACCGATGGTGTACTGCAGGAAATGTTTCAAGTTCTTCGATTACAGCTCGTAAGTTGTTAATACCACAACCGTAGATTTACTTATCCTTCATTCCAGATTTACCCAACTGTTGTTATGCGGATTCCATCTATCTTAGGATCCTCGGATTGGCTGACAGTACCTTTCGGTCATCGGTCCAAGACAAGTGTCGATCTGAGTGTCGACCTGATAACTATTAGTTCTGAGCTGGTGAGTTTATCAACCAATAGCAAACAAAGCCAAAGACTATAATAACTCAATCCAGTTGTCTCGGATCGATAATCTCAACAACCCGAAAGTAACTGTCAGTGTATTTGAGGTTGAAAAGGAGAAGCAAGCAATAACAGAGCACGCACAAAGTCTGAAAGTAGTGCTTGATAACATGTGGGACGATCTTCAACACCTGGCACAAGCACAGGGTTGGCAAGGCGACAAGTTCAACGGAGTGCCTGGCTTTGATAGAATTCTGTCGAGAGAGCAAAGTTACATAAACTCTCCATCATCCACATTGGATGGCACTGAAAGTCGAGGTCGCGACACAGCTACTCATATTGATCTATCGGTACAATACCCAATTGGTAGTCCTAAGTCTGGATTTCCTCACGCCCCATCATTCCCACCAGGGGTTTCACTGAGCTCGATTGCATCAAGACCCATAGGCTTCTACTCCACCGCGAGGCTATTGGTTCTTTCTATTCTATATCAGCTTGGCGCAACACCAGATCTTTACTATGAGCAACTGGAATCTCATTGTAACAGTATTCTACACGTATGCCAGCATATGACACGACTGGGAATCGGCTATGCTTTTTTACGCTTGGTTTTCCCACTCCACGTCGTGTGTATGTTAAGTCCAAAGCTAGAACAAGTAGAGGAGGCAAGGAGCATATTGAAACAATGGAGAGGAACTGGGGCTATATCAGGGTTATGTGAGATTGCTCTCGTATCCACTGCTCGCGAAATAATAGATGACAAAGCAGAAACTTGTGAGGCGCAAAAGTGCACAAAAGACAAGAGAGTTGCTTGATAATGGAAGAGTAACGAATTAGATGACAGAAACCTCGTCCCATATCTCCGTGCAAATACAGAAAGTAGACATCAATAAGCCTATTTATTGATCTCAGCTCCCAAAACAAGATTTGCTCGCAAATGTCCAAGAAAGTAAACATATGGTAGAACCCTTTTGGGTAATTAATGACACTGATATTAAATATCAAAGTAATCACTCTCCCTACTTCAGGCAATTTATTCCACCAGCGGCGAAGGATTTTGAACGGAATTGCAGCAAAAAGAATGCAAAAATTTAGAAAAAAACATACAACAGTAGGGATTCGCTGGTGGTCACCCACCCAACTACTAGTCTACCGATCTGAGGCTTGTGTATGGCAGAGCGGACGGGATGCCCAATTCTCCTCAGTCTATGGTCGTATGTATCAATAACTTTAGGATTATAGACTATAAACTGTCCAGAATAGTTTGTATTAAAGGTGTGCTGGAATGGTATAGAAATGGTATTGACGAATATTAAGAATAATAGGAAAGAGATAATCCTGGTGGTGACATTAATGTGTTCAAGTCACATATCATTTGTCTCAAGTCTGCTCATGAGTTGTAAATTATCTCTTAATCACTGACAGTATCCATGCCTTACCAACAAACTCGACTTGCACTTTAAAGTATTACCTGGATCATGGTCGGTCACATTGACCATAACACAAATTATAGCGCCTCAATATTTACTTATAGTAAAATCTTTGGAAATGTATCTACGTTGACTTCGAAGCGCTTGTCTTTCTTCTCTTTCGTCTATGCTTTGGCCCCTCTTGTTCCGGACTTGATCTCAATCTTGACGGTGGCTTGCCCAGTTTTCGAAGGTTCCGACGTTTTATAGGAAGGCGACTTGAAGAAGATGCCGTGGAAGAAGAAAAAACTTTGCGAGTTTTCTGATGTGAAGCCTTACTTTCGGATGGGTATAACTTTTGTTCAATCAACTCCAGAAGTTCTAAACCTCTTTTCTTAGTGGGCTCAAATTCAGCCGTGGAACTCTTGGTGTCTCCTTTCAAACTGACCAACAGTGACTTGACTGTGGAGTACAACGATGGCTGATTTGGAGCAGAAGATGCTTTGGGGTTGGCGCCTCCATTAAGAAAGATCTCTGTGATATCAGAAAACATGCTGAACGCTTCCAAAGTCTTTACCTTTGGGATTATCTCTAGAAAGCATGTCCAGGGAGTCTTCCATGCCCCAGATATGTCTAAAAACTCCTCGTTTGGATCACAACCAGAAGAAATCAAATAGCTAATCATTTCGTTGGAGGTAACGGGTTCCCACCGTGCGATATAACATAAGTAAGGTTTTTTTAGCGCATGATAAAGTAGCGGAAAAGCCTGAAACCTTGGAGCAGCCTCAGATAGGTCCATTATCGCGAATGACCTGACAAATTTCTCCATACCAGCCTCAACTGCCAGTGGAACGATTATCTCTAACATTTGTCCCTTTGAGGATCCTGGCCAACGCCTGCGAATCGCATCAGTGACAATGGACGACGAATGCTTTTTGGTCTCAGTCAGAACCCACATCGCCAACTGTTCTTGGTATCGGAGAAAAACTCTCGTGATGCAATTGAGAAATTTACTATCTGTAGCGGAAAGGAGCCTGAAAGCTTCCTTTATAATATCAGTCGAGTCCTCGAAATTGTGCTGTCGACTTCCCAACCGCATCATCTTTGCTTCAGCCATATAAAACCACATACATGAAAGTACCGCACTCGCTTCGAAGAACTCGTCTTTTATCACAAGACAACTAAGATGCCAGACATCCGGGAGAGTCAAGAACTCGAGAACGCTTCGATGTATAAACTCGACCGTTGAGTCAACCACGCTCACATGTCCTCCATTTGGACATGTACAAGAGCAGATTGCGGACGTCTCCCAAAATTCATAAGGTTTTCTAAAATACGCCAGCTCGAGCAGCCCGCAGCAACGGCTTCTCAGGCGTCCTTCCAGTACTCTGCATTTTTCTTCTCTCTCCTTGTTAGAAATTTGCCGAAGACTCGGAATCGCACCAAGGCTCACATCGTTTTGTTCAATGATAGCCAGACCGAGGGTAGGAATTGGCAAATCCTTAAGCTTGCTTTGTTGGCAAATACGCAATAGCTTGGTTGCATGTGACTTGTACCTTGGCTCAATATTGTCAAGCATATGCTGAAAGAGATCTTCGAGCTCTGGCGGTAATTCATCCACCCTACTTTGAAGCTCTGAGATGGAATCATATGCGGCGAATCCATCGCAAAGAGAACGGCATGCCAAAATTACCCACAAAAACACACCTGAGGCTTTTCTGCAGATATCCGAACGCAACTCTTCAAATTGGATAGTTTCGCTGGTGGCAAAGTTCTGCATGTATTGGTGTGAACCAATAACGTCATCAACATAGGCAGCAATATCTTCTCTTGTGAGGTCTTGAAGACGAAGTTTGGGATTCGAGGAGAATGCTTGCACGCAATCTGGAATCGGGCGGCTAGATAATAGGACTTTTATATTGGAATTCCTGACAAGTCCCTGAATGAAATCAACTCCATCCGCAGAGCTACCTGCGTACTCATCAAGCCCGTCGATGATGAAGAAGAATTTTCGTTTCGCAAGTTGAACAGTAGCTAATTTCTGAAACGCTTCTTTTAATTCAATTGAGCTAAGGCCATTCCATTTATCTGGTTCATTTGATTGCAACTGGCGCCAGGAATTTGGTAGCAGCTTCAGAATCAGCGATGAGTCCGCATCCAGCACTTGGTACAGAAGCATCCTCATGAGTCCTTGCTGGGATTGTTGTTGCGAGGTCCCTAGCGCCCAAAAGAAGAAGCTGCACACAGATAAAGAATCATCTCCTGCCCACTTCTCTAGAAGTTTGTGTGCTAAATCATGATGAAGTAAGTACTTCATGAGTGTGGATTTTCCGCTGCCTGCTTTCCCTGAGAGCCAGTATATACCACTACCAAACCTGAGCCAGGCTGAGAGGTCATCCCACTCGTCATCTTGTCTGGGTGGATTCAGAACCCATCGAAATGTCTTCCCATGTGCATCCTTCAGACTATCTACACGCTCCGTAATGGTATGGTGCCACAACGCATCTAAGATTTTCTGCTGATTTTCTTTTGTGCGACCGGCAAGTTTCGAAAGTCCTTTCTTAGAGTTGGCAGAGGCCTCTAACACCAATTGTAGTTTTTGGAGGCTAGTTATGTTTTCTAGATCTTCTGTAGTCATCGAGATAGTAATGGTCCTTTCGGCGGGCGTGAGATCGTTAAGTTTGATAATGAAAGAAGAGAGCTCTCCAATCAAAACCTCGAACTTTGCTTTATCTCGAATTACCCATCTGATTTTCTCTTTCGCCGGGATATGTTTCGAGCCGCTTCCAACTTGCACATTGAGCGCGCAGAACTCTTTAATAAAGCATGCCATTCGGGGGCCACTGATTATTGGCGTCACTTCAGTGACAATGTTTTCGGTGACTGGTGTCAACCCATAGCGTTGTTGGAGGCTACTACTCTCACTGAGAAGCAAACGTATGCTCGCAAGTACGCGTGAGATAGTCTGGGTGGTCCTTGGATCATTGAGACGATTATCGAAATCACAGCTAAGCAACCGTACTCTATCAGCCCATTGCAGGAGTAATACCTTCTCTACGTCAAGTTTGGTATCCAGAAGTTCCGCGTCGCGCCCGAATGATCGCGACGCAGAGATGTATGAGAATAAGTCAATACAGTCTTTGAAAGTCCCAACTAACGCAACTGTGCCAATAAGGAGCCCAGCAACTTCCATAGTTCTAGGCCTGGCCACTCTTTGTAAGGAGTTGAGAAGGATTCGTTATATGAAAAGCCGTCGTAAATATACGACGCTGGGGTCGAGAGATATATCTGATCGGATCCGGGGCTCAGGCAGATGCACTGCCACCAAAGCTCCATGTCACCTGCTGTACTGCCCCAGAGGCACTCCCCTGCTTCACACTCACGCCCTGCGATATCATCATAAATGTATACAGTACAGTACATACTCCCCTGTATGGGATAGGCGCCTAAAACGCCCAGAAGCCAAGCCGAGCTGAGCCCCAAGCTTTTTGGCATCACTTCCACCATACCGCATGGGTGAAAGAATTACAACCATTATTGAGCAGCTACAGAAGCTTGTATATGTTTGCACTCAAGAAAGAGCTTGTTACTGCCACTGAGTCTATTCGATGCCGGGGGCATTTTCTGGTACTTTAAGGTATTTAGTCAGCGCGGAATTAATTCTATAGACCCAGGCATACGCAGCTTTACACGCATTTTCTTACATAGTCGGAGAAATATTGGTGGCATTTGGTAGGAGCACATATAAGTCAAGAACATATTCTTTACCAATCACTCGAACTCTTACATTTGCTGAAGAGTGGTTCGCAATAGTCAAAACCACCGCCGATAATAATTCCCTGCTAGCTTAGCTTGCTTTCTTGTTTTGGTCACTAAGTCGACAATACATGATCCAGAGAGCAAAGGTATTCTCAAAAGCAACAGTGTCCATTTATTTCCCACGAGTGGCTTAAGTCTCGCAGCAGCGTGAGAGTGTATGACAATTCTCCTGCCATGATACCTGATATTTTACAAAATCGCAATTTGCAATGGTGAGAATGGTGATAATGATGGCAGCAGTGATGAAAACCAGAGGATACAATATTTTGGAGCTGTAAATGGTCTTCTCAGGGCAAGTTTCAACGAAATCAATACTGAATCACCAGTTTATACATAAACTGAAAGCAACTGGTCTAAGTAGATCTGCCAAACTGACCTACCAAAGTCGACCCAAACTTCTGGCCACAAAACGTCTCGTCTTTAAACTGTTGATGACTTAACCTTGATTGTTTTAAGTTGTGATACCCAGAGATTTAATACTAATTTATTTCTTGGTCCTTGATCAACTGTCAACGCCAAATCCCACAATGCCCCCCATAACGCCAATATCCCGTAGATTGTTCCTCTACACCAAGCCTAATGCTTCTGTTCAGTTTCCATTTCTTTTCCACCGTGACTGTAGTCATGAATCTGTTCCGTTTATTTAGCGAAATTCGAAATTCATTTTACAGTGAACTCACCGCCGCGCTGAAGCCAACCCATTCCTCCACACCTCTCACATAAGGGTCTTCCTCGTCCATCACTGCCTCATGTCCCCAGACCATTATAGAATCCCATTCTCCCACCTCTTCGGCAATCTTGACCTCTATCTCCTTTTCCTCTTCTTCTTCTTCTTCATCAGCCTCCCTATCATCAACTGGCTGCCGCGGCAGAAACTGTTCTGTTTTCGATATAACAACGCCCTTGTAACCTTTAGGCACCTTCACCTGTCTTGCATACAGTTTCCTGCCTCGAAAATATGATATTGTTTTGCCATCTACCTATAATCAGTATGGTTTCGGAGCATTGTTGAAAGCACGAACCTCGAACTGTAGGATTCCAGTAGCGCTTAGAGGTGTCCACCGGGCCATTATGGTTTATTCTACAGGGGAGAATATTAGGAGTGCATTTTCCCTGGTGGGATTTAGATTTCTGAATGGCGAGCATTTTGATGATATCGCGGTCTGCAAAAGACGCCAAGTTTAAGTGCTTTACAGTTGACGCGTCGAGCGCGTCCAGCTTCCCCACATTTCGTTTAACTCGGCTATTTCAGGGGTTGGTTGCAGGTCACAAATTGCTGTTATGTAAAAGCCGTAACTCATCATAAATACCAAAAGCTAGGCTGACGCAAACGAACATAGATCAAGGAGATATGGGCAAACTTCTCCTTCCGAGCTGGTGAGACGGGTAATGCTTAGTATAGTACTAAAAGTAGTCGTGGAATCTGGGTTTTGCAGAAAAAAATTAGGGAGTTTAGCAAATGTTCCCGCACACCATCCTTAGATCAACAATTAACGGAAAGACGTGCTGCTAATTTTCCGGATGTAAGATTTCTTAGAGCTAAGTTGCCACCTTAGGGAAATAAGCTGGAGGAACTTGTGGGAAAGGTTTAGGTTTGCGAGCTGGGTGACAGCCACGGAGACACAATTTCATAGCAAGTGATGCACAAAGCAGAATAGCCACGCGGAGCAGACGTCGAACCCAGTACTTTATAAAGATGATATAGAAAACACCATAGCTCAAATATAGAACAAAAATTGCCCAACTACCAACGAGTGCAACTCGGTAATATTGATGGATTCATTCAATTGCCTAAAGGAGAATACTATACATATTATCAATTATATGATCAGTGCAGGGTATGAAATTACATAAATGAACTCTGGGGGGTCTAAAAGTAGGCGAAAAGACATAATGCTTCCTTCAATGATTTTTTATTGGAAGTGTAAGCAATTAAAAGCACTGAATTCTTCTCTCTGGAAAAAGACGTGATCGGCATGTTTGCGTGGATTCTTTTTCTTATCTAGAGTTGTTCTCGAAAAGGCTTGGTGTCAAGTGTTTCCTTTCTAAAATGGCCTGATGACTTACCGCGTACGACTACAGCTTCGCAAAAGCCAGTTCATACGCGAAACCAAGGATATACTTTGCATGATCAACCATGTGATCAAAATCCAAGTATTCAATCAAGTCATCAGGACCATGTAAATGATTGTCACAATATTTGAAGTCGGCTTCAATGACATAGACTCCTGGGTATCCAGCTTCCATAGCAGCCTGAAAGAGAGTCTAAGTTAGCATGCTTGTCGTTTATCAATGGCGTGTACGCTATTGAGTTGTCTGTCTCCAAAAATATAACTCTGGCAAATTCTAACTTACCATATGATCAGAACCACAGATTTGCCCACAACCAGTTTCTACCCATTCAACATCCGTGTACTAATTACCGTGGGTTATTAGCTTCATTTATAAGCACAGGAGAAGCATAGAAAGTAGGACCCGTACCTCGTCAATTATCATTTTGGTAAAGTTCATTAGAGGCTCATCCACTGTACGATTGTGAGCTGTAGTTTATTTGCGAGGCCAAGTAACATACTGATATCCATCATCAATCCAAACTGGGGTTTGAGGCCGGCCTCGAGTGTTCCATGAATAAAGCCTGTCACTGAGGTTGTTATTAGTGAGTGGCCAGACATATAGAAGTAGACATATGCCCGAAAGAATACTTGCTGTCTGTTTGCAACATGGCCTTCACATCCTTCCCATCTTTCTCATAGGCTTCGAAAAGCTTCCGACTTCCCATCAAGCCACCCTCTTCCCCCGAATACCAATGGAACTCAATTGTGTTCTCCGCATTGCCTTCAAGGATATCCTTCGACGAGAGAAGAACACGCAGTGTCTCTAGTGTGGTCATAGTTCCACTTCCATCATCGTCAGCTCCTGGGGCACGACCAATGATAGGTTCAAGGTGGTTGACACTGTCTTGATGTGCTCCTAATACCACTAAGGAGTCGCTTTTCCCAGGGATGTTAACAATAATGCTAAATTGATCCAAGGATGGATGAAAGGCTTCACTGTAATACCGTAATGGTCTGCTCCTGTCTCCACGAGAGTCTCATTGATCAGGTTGATCAACCATCTGCAAGATTGAGCACCAAATGGAGATTTGTAATATCTATTGTGGAAGGTGGTGAAGTACTCCAGATGTGTTTGCATATTGGTTTTGTTCAAACTTTTAAACATTGGGATAACCGTATCACTGTGGACAACTTTTGAAGGGTAGGTAGGCTTCTTGGCTGATAGAGCTTTAATACTATTGATACTTCCCAAATCGCGAGTCTCAGTAATATCCATAAAGAAGCTGCCATTCTATGAAGAGATTAGATAATTCACTCAAAAGCAGGACTCCACAGACTCTTCTGATTTCCCATTTCTCATTTTCTGTAACCCATTGCTGCTCCCCAGCAATATCGATTAGAAACTTTGGTTCGTCAAGACTAAGATTGATTACCACCTGCTTCTCGTAGGGCTCAATGAAACGAGCAGCTGTAAGAGTGAGAACGGAGGCTGATACGCATATCAATGGCAAGCCGAAAATTTTCATTCTGAATAATAGCAAGTCGCCGCGAAATGGAAGTCTTGGATGATTGATTCGTAATATTTTCACAATGGCGCTGTGCCCTTCTCTTAAAAATAAAATAAAAGGTTGCCTAAATATCGATATTAATGACGCCCGTATTACCAATTCAGTGATATATCCACCTTCCTCTTTCGGTTGTTGGTAAAAAGTCCAGATCCCAATTACCAACAAAATTCCGAGAATTACATCTCGGTATTTAAGTTGTAGTAGAAGAATGAGTTCGACGTGATTCTTAAGTATTCAAAGCTCCCAAGTAGACCTAGCCATATCGAATACTGCCAGCAGCCAAATTATTTCACAACAACAATATCTTTTCAAACAGCAAATCGAATCAAATATAGAGGAGCTAGTTAAAATCTGTTTCGCTACAGATGTTTCCAAAAACCACTCTATTACGGTCACCGGATCACGTAAACTACGCAGTCGCGCCATATTTTTTAAAAGACGCGCCACGCGTTAAGCCACATTAATGCGATGCCTCCTGAAAAGTGCTACACAATCAGCACCACAACTTCAACACCAGTCCAATTTACCTCCCTACAATGGCTTCAGTAATGATGTCTGATGCAGTGTCTGATGTCGGTCGATCCAGCAGATATGGCACACCAGCGACCGCAAGATCCAGACAGCGGGGTAACCGCCCACAGGGGCCACCCTCCGAAAGTGTTGGACCTCAGAGTGACGATGAAGGCTTCGCTGATGATCAGGTACCTTCAGGGCGTGGTCGTCCAAAGCAAAGCGGGCGCCCTGTTCCTAGAGTGGTGGACGAGGTGGGAACCGCTGTGCAGGCGGCATTTGAAGAGTTTCTTGACACGTATGTATATTGAATACTGTGTGGGGTGTTAACAATTAACATGTTGTAGTTTTGTAGAGGAACCGAGTTCTTCTGGAGCCCCCAGATCAAGCTCTAGCACTACCGACAAATATTACATCGCCCAAATACACGGCTTGCGTATATACTCACTTTCTACGCTATACATAGACTACAGACATCTCTCGGAATGGAAAGGAGGTGCAATGGCGGAGGGTCTTGTAGATGGATATTACAGATTCCTGCCATTCTTGACTAAAGGGCTTCATAATATGATCTCAAAACACGAACCACAATACTTCCGAGAGCATCGTCAGCCCACTGCTTCCAACAATCAATCATCCTCTGGTGGTAGTAACGCTGCCTCCGCGAGTCAATCTGAGCCAAACTCTCAGGGAGCTAAAACCACTAATCAGCAAACGGATAAAATATTTGCATTGGCCTTCTACAACATGCCACTTATCTCCCGAGTCCGACATTTGAGAACTTCCAATATTGGCCAGCTGCTATCTATTTCTGGAACAGTGACAAGAACTTCTGAGGTCAGACCAGAACTTTCCTTAGGAACATTCATATGCGAAGGTTGCCGGAACACTATACCGAATGTCGAACAGACTTTCAAGTATACCGAGCCAACACAATGTCCCAATACAGAATGCATGAATCGCCAGGGATGGAGACTAGATATTAGACAGAGTTATTTTGTAGATTGGCAAAAAGTCCGTCTTCAGGAGAATAGCTCGGAGATTCCTACTGGAAGTATGCCTCGAACGATGGATGTCATCCTCCGTGGTGAGATCGTAGATAGAGCTAAGGCGGGAGAAAAGTGTATTTTCACTGGAGCTCTGATTGTGATTCCAGACGTTAGCCAACTTGGTCTTCCAGGAGTTCGACCTACAGCTGTTCGGGACAACGAGAATAGAACAGGAGATGCCAATGGTGTTACTGGATTAAAGTCCTTGGGCGTCAGAGATCTTACTTACAAGCTGGCATTTTTGGCGTGTATGGTAACTCCAGATACTTCGACCCCAGGCTCTGCAGCAAATCAACAACTCAATGGTCAGAGTACTAATATCCTAGCTTCTTTGAATCAGACAGCACCCATTGATCCCAATGACCCAGGAGAGCATGCCCAGGAAGCAGTTTTAGCATCGATGACAGAAGCCGAGATTCAAGATTTAAGAACTATGGTCCATAGTGATCACATTTATTCACGACTTGTGAACTCGTTAGCTCCTATGGTATACGGTCATGAGGTTGTCAAAAAGGGTCTCCTTCTACAGCTTATGTCAGGACTGAGCAAAACTACACCTGAGGGGATGGCGCTGCGAGGTGATATCAACATTTGCATTGTTGGTGATCCATCTACCTCCAAGTCCCAATTTTTGAAGTATATCTGTTCTTTCTTACCTCGCGCTGTCTACACTTCTGGAAAAGCATCTTCTGCCGCTGGTCTTACTGCTGCAGTAGTCAAAGATGAAGAAACTGGAGAATTCACAATTGAGGCGGGAGCTCTTATGTTGGCCGATAATGGTATTTGTGCTATTGACGAGTTCGACAAGATGGATATTAGTGATCAGGTTGCTATCCACGAAGCTATGGAACAGCAGACCATCTCTATTGCGAAGGCTGGTATTCAGGCTACGCTAAATGCCAGAACTTCAATTCTTGCAGCAGCAAACCCTGTTGGAGGACGCTACAACCGAAAAACGACTTTGAGAGCTAATATAAACATGTCTGCTCCCATCATGTCACGTTTCGACCTGTTCTTTGTTATCTTGGATGAATGCAACGAAACCGTTGATCGTCACCTTGCTGAGCATATCGTTGCAATCCATCAGCTCCGTGATGAGGCCGTCACACCAGAGTTCTCGACCGAGCAACTCCAGCGTTATATACGATTTGCGAGAACTTTCAAGCCGGAATTTACGCCAGAAGCCAAAGAACTATTGGTTCAGAAGTACAAAGAACTTCGAGCTGATGATGCACAGGGTGGCATAGGTAGAAACAGCTATCGCATTACAGTAAGACAATTGGAATCCATGATCCGATTGTCTGAAGCTATTGCGAAGGCCAACTGTGTAGAGGAGATCGCGCCACATATGGTAGTGGAGGCATTCAACCTACTTCGCCAAAGTATCATTTCCGTCGAGAAGGATGATGTTGAAGTAGACGATGATGATGAAGAGACTCTTGGTGCCGATGGGGATGATGGTAGAGGTGAGAACAATGGCGATTCACCTATGGCAGACGCCGGTGATGATGAAGATGGGGATAATGGTGCAGATGGAGGATCCGGCGCCAATGGTGTAGCGAACGGAGCAACCAATGGTGCAACTCCCAAGCCCAAAACCAAAATCACCTATGACAAGTACATATCTGTGGTCAATCTTTTGGTGCGGAGAGTCAATGAGGATGAGATGGGTACGGGAGAGGGTGTTGAGGGTAACACACTTGTAGAGTGGTATCTGGAGGAAAAAGAAGACACTCTGACAGGTGAGGAGGATTATCACGAAGAGAAGTCGTTGGTCAAAAAGATTGTTAAGAGGATGGTCAAGGTATGCACCCTATTCAGTGTTCTATTGAATGTAGCTAATAATCCAACAGGAAAATATCCTAATGGAGATTCGTGGACAAGGTCTTGTTGGTGAGGATGGTCAGGGCAGTGCTGCTACAGCGGAGCACGCTGTTTATGTTCTACATCCTAACTGTGCCACCGAGGAGTACGCTTGAGTAGAATTGTGGGGAATGATGTCGACGAGAGGATGAGTAAATTTATGAATGCGGGCATGGAGAGGGTATTGATACCTGGTACTGGTGTTTGGCGCTTTGCTTGCACAGACTGTGATGTTTATGAGTGACAATGAAAATTTATCCACACATTTGAAGTTGTTTAGAGTTAGTGTAACCAAGAGCTGGCGAGTCCCTGTGAAGCTTCAAGTCAAGCTGCTGTAGAGCCTTTGATCGAACATGACCTCAAGAATAGCTGCCAATTTGTTTGTGTGGATTCTCCGAGGTCGCCCGAATATGATACAAAAAAATCCTTTCATCATAATCTTTATGAATAGCCTTCTGGCTCTCTGCTACCAAGAGACGACACCAGTTCTTAAACTCTGATAGTACAGAAGGAATGCCATTAGGTTCGTAGAATACATCATATTATAATCTTACATCTGTCTTCACCCGACTCTCAGCAGATATAATCTACCCTTTCCTCTAACCCTTTATTAATGCACTCCCGAATAGCTAAACCCGAAATTAGTGACCTAAGTTCATGTCCGTGTTTGTGGCAAATTACTCACATCTAGCAATCTCCTTTGACACGAAAGCCACACCTAATTCTTGGCTCGTATACCAACTAGCGCGATCCATATTTCCACTTCCAAGAACTGTTATCTCCTCATCAATGATCACACATTTGAAATGACTCTTCACAGGTTCTCCAGCATCTTCGTTTTTGGGCTTGAAGTACCCTATTTTCAGGGTTCCCAGTGGTAGTAGTCCTTGTTCTGGGTCTGCTTTAGGTAGAAATTTAGCGTGTTGACGTCGAAGTTTCCATATTTCGAATTCGGTTATAGTACCTGCAGTGACTAGTTGCTCGAGAATCATGAGTCGTCGAGATGTGACGATTTCGATGTTAACTCCTCGCTGGATTGCCAAGAAGATTCCTTTGATAAAGGGCCGGGAAGTTAGATTAGGTGTTTGGATGTAAACCGAGGAATTGGCTAAGACGAATTTAGTTTCAGCAGTACTGTAGTGATATTAATACAAACATTTTGCAGCACTTAAAACGTGAAGGAGATAGGTGTTCAGAGGAGTAGGCGGTATATCTGATGTGCCAAAAGGAGCAAATCTAGGGTTTTGGTGATGCGGTGAAGGTAAGAGCATCGTCTTAACATCTCTACCAATAGAGAAAGTCGTCGAATTGATCACAGCGGCTGGTGAGTCATGTGTTCCTAGTTGTCTAGGAGCTATATGCGGTAGAGGTGGAAGGTTTTGGCCTCTATTCCAAAAAGCTAACCAAAATTCGAATAGTCTGTCTCACATAGTCAGTCTTGCTTGTCCATATTTCTTATTACCACAAATGACAGATAGAATCTTACTTTTCAACAATCGAGCCTTCCGTATCAATGCATCCTTCGAACCAGTCTTCCCAGCTCACATTACAACTTGGGATAAAAGCTCGTTGGCGATCCACAATGATAAATTTTGGATGCATAACACTGAACGGTCTCACAAATATACTTTTGACAACCAATTCGAGTCCAGATATCTGTTCTGGCGAAGGCAAGCCCATTTGCGACCACACGGATGGAGGATAGTTCTTTCCATCTAATGAAGATGTTTGAAATAACTTTTGGAGTATTGAAATAGAGGAAAAGCAAAGTCTAACGCGAATCTTTGTTCCTGATCCATTCGAAAGCGCTTTTTCAGACAAGTTTCGCAAGAGCTTGGCAACATCTTGCTGGGATTTTGATTTAGCCCAAAAACAGGTCACGATGATGAGTTCATGCTTGGTGTCAAGACATGATGAGAGAACGGATGAGAGAACCTGAGAACCAGTTCCTAGTATGAAGTTGGAGGGTCGAGAGGATGTTATTAACGAGGTTTCAGGGGAATTGGCGTAATAATTTGGGTCATCATCAGTACCAATTTGGGATATCCAGTTATCCATGTTGGAGCTTCAATACATAAGATCAGCGAGATGTCCTTGGAATGTACACTGCGATCCTACGCACGTTTGTGGATTGTGTTGGATGATGTCAAGGAGGAAGTATTCAAACATCACTCTAGAATAGTGGGTCATCACGTGACCAAGCTGGTTTATTTAACAGATGATTATGTTCCAGCAATTGTATCAGTCATCACCTGTAACGCTTGCAAGCATAGGGTTAGAATGCTTGATGAGCTTCTCTTGAAATGGAAAAGCAAAGCCACTCAAAATGAAGAGCAAGGAGAAACATCGAAGTACCAAGAAACTACTCTAGCATGTCGTATGTTTCTCTTGCTTTATCCATTTAAGAACACTTTACAAGCAATTGGAGATCTTGGGATGTCCTTTTTACATAATCACATATAGCATTCGAGAAGCGTACTTCACCTCAGAAGATTGTCAGCACACATCACGTGTAGCATTGCTTAGCGAGCCCCTGAATACATTGCACTTTATACAGTTCTAATGCGCAGGGGTTCACTACTGACTCTCTTGCGGTGAGCTATGAAGTATGTTTTTGTTTCCAAAGAGCTATAGTCCTTTCGGATCTTACAATACCTCAACACTCCTCCGGCCAAAGCTTCCTTTAGCAGCATAAAATATTCTAGCACTACTATCTCTCTCACACATGTGGCAAGGTCGCGCTCCCATAGCCTCTCTACGCCTCGATTAATACTTCTAAGGCTCAGCAGCTAGTGGTATGAGTACTGAATTAGGCTCACTTAGGGGCTGTTCACGCTGGAGTCGTTTGCTTGAGATAATAACTTGTTGACACATTTTCCACCTCTCGATTTCAACTTACTTTTGACTAGTGCGATACTTAGACCATAGCCTAGCACTGACCTTGGTTTTCCTATCTTCTGCGCATGGAGCAATTGTATTTAATAGTCCGACACTATGACATATCCCAGGTAAAATATTATAGGTCCAGGCTTTCAAGCGCTGGATCGAATCGGATTATCGAATTCTCAATAATCATATCAAACAACCAAAGTATCTCGGACATTTTCATAACCTATGTCTCTGTGTATGTGGGAGAGAAAATGTAAATGGTCGGCATGATTTGTCATGCACCTAATATCTTCATACGTTAATGTTCCACATCTTCCTATGATCTGTACTTGTACTGTTTCTAGTCAACATTTTGAGGATAAAGGGTACCTGGATAAGTAATGATCCAAAACTAAGTTTTCTATAACACGTAGAGCTGTGCAATTATATGGTTTGATTGACCTCACTCATCCCTTGCAGGATGAGGTAAAGTTCAACACTTACTTTCGAGTTATAATGGACCTGAGATGAGGTAAATTTCGTAAGCGTATCAATCCAAGAACGTCGAGATTTAATCCTATTTCCAAACTAGCGATAAATATAGGACTCTAAAGCATGGGGAGCAGGAAGGTTTTATGGACTACGACCAGCATTCATGTTCTTAGCCGCCCTCATCAAACTTTTTATCAAACAACGTTTTACTAGAAAATATTTCGCTACAAATGTGAACCTGGGTATCTAGTAACCTGTAACTCCTCGCAGCGCAAATGCATATCATCTTATAAAAAAAGTTATCTTCTCATGTGGATCGCTTTGAGTTTGTCGACAGGAATAAGACACACACTCCAACTATTGAGCCCGCAATCATTGTCAATATCTGTGGGCAAATTAGCAATTCGTCGCCGAGCCACCTTGTCTAGACCTGCAACCAAAGGAGAATCATCTAGCATACCGACTGCGTTTTCCATCCAGTTTGTACAATCGCAGCTCTTCTGCTATATTTGTTGACCGTCTTGACATAATTACTGAATCCAACTCCGAGACATGCCAAACTCAGCAGCCAGAAAACGATACCGAGAGGCCGCGCCATACGTCGTTCAAGGCGTGAGGGTTCAGATTTCAGGTGGAACGACACAACAATCGCGATTGAGACGATGGTCATGTATACAGATAGTCGGAGGTAAGAGAGGAAGGCTAGAAGAGGTTAATTGAGCTGGGGCATAAGTGTTGCTCGTAGGAGATGTACTTCGTTCATTTGCACAATGATCGCGCGCATCGCTGTCGGTATTGTCGAAGAGCAGAGGTCCAAAGACTGGTGGCACAAAGAAAACCGAGCGACCTGGATGACTTGAGAGGAATGTCAGCTATTGTCACTGCTGGTATGACCAGGCCCATCAAACTCTCGCGACTCACTTTTCAACAATCACAGGTCTCACTCCGCGGCAATGTAGCGCACTGCGTGATGGCCGATCTATAACCTCTTCTTCATCTCCAGATTGTGGCATGTCTGGAGTAGTGTCCTCAACCCCGATGAAGTTTGCAAACTTGAGGTATCGAGTTAGACTAGGCTTGTGATCCAAGTTCGCGGGGTGGAGTGGGGGTGGGTTTGCGCTGGATAGCTCTAAAAGCCACCCTATAGTAACACTGAAGTGAACGGAGGGGCCAGCAGCCGATTTTTGGTGGCTTTTCCTCAATTTTACATCTACAGCATGTAATTGAAACGTAAGTACAGGGTGACCAGTATTAGTCCTAGCTATGTATTTGTATTAATGTCTGTATGATTCGCAAATATGAGTGGTAGTAATTTACCTTACCGCTACCTCATCGGCTGCAGATACCGCATTGGGTCAATAGCTCTTATCGTGGCGTGGAATGTTGCAGGCGGGGAAAATCTCATGCTTCGGCCAGCTGTTACTCATCTTTCCTTGCATTTTTTTTTGGTATTGCGACTATTGCTTTATCCTTTATTTGAAGAGGTCCGGCCAAATCTCAATTTACACGAACTCGAATGTGTTTTCATCTATAGATATACATCTACATGTCTGGCGTTCTTTGCTCTACACAATAGATCCAACCGTCTTCTCTTAAGGTTTGCAAGCATTACCACGGGAGCTCTGTATGATATCATCCCCACATGTTCCAATCTTCAAGTACAGGACAACCTTATACAATGTCGACTCCTTCCCGGCCCATAAAGAAGCAACGTAGTCGCAATGCTTCAATCGCAAGATCTCCGTTTAGTACATCGTATCTGTCTGCTTCTCCCATAGCACAAGAGAGCATAGCTCGTGACCTATTAGAGTGCTCCGATGATGAGGATGATAGACCAGACAGTCCAGATTCTGGTAGCTCATCAAGCACCTCAACTGTGCGTCCTGATGATCACCTACACCGCTCAATGGTCAGTTCTTTCAGAAGACCGAGCGTTGTTGCTTATGGAGCAACCCGACCAGCGGCGACGCCTCAGCATTTGGAAGCGGCATGGCTCACCAAAAAGGAGAAGAAACAGTCAAGGAACGAAGAGCGAAGTTTGCTAAGGGACAATCATCTTGTTCCGCCAAAGCATGCGGAACATGAGCGAGGTCTTTTAAGCCGATTGTATCGGAGTGTATTTAGCACCAAGATACCTAAGCCTGACGAGGAGGCCGGAGATGCTCCGCTGTTCACAAACGACCCATCAGAGTCCTCATTATTGCTACCAGAAGCACCCAGAGAGTCTAGAAGAACTCAGCATGAGCGACTGAATAGGCAATGGGAGGAAGCCGTGGCTGCAGGAAAAATACAAACAACATGGCAGAGAGAAACTATGACCCTTTGGAAGTATTCTCTGCCGCTAGTCGTTACTTTTAGTATGTACTCATATATTCTTGTCTCCAATCCAAATTCCCACTGGAATAGCTAATGGAGACGGTCACCTTATATGCCGAGATAGCACTTTAGACCATCTAAGTGGTGTTGTTTCTGGTGTCCAAGCGATTTTCATTGTGCTAACATGATTACTTCAGTTCTCCAATACTCTCTCACTGTG
>Ga0247807_10000732_pt1 | contig 20431 bp, 19 predicted proteins | sample UWRJL074202C1_FD_179931 | JGI IMG/M metagenome (GOLD analysis project Ga0247807, IMG submission 179931) | Plant litter microbial communities from Arlington Agricultural Research Station in Wisconsin, United States - UWRJ-L074-202C-1 | ecosystem: Environmental > Terrestrial > Plant litter >...
TATATGTGAAGTCGCTGGCAAACAAAAAACTCCAGGGTATACGTTAAACAAAGAACGTGGTGTTCCCAACCGGCCAAATTAAGTTCGTAAAATGCAGCATTGAATTGAATCAAAAACTCATGAGAGATATGGCTTTGCTCATCCTTTAAATCTCCTCATGTAGCCATCTCGGACCAAGGACCTCAACGCTTCGAGGATTTCATGCTGGGTTGACTGTGAGACTGCACGTTAGCAAATTGTACAGTCGGGCAGCATGAAGCCTTGTAGGCTTGTTAAAATACGCAAGTTCTTACCTGAGCAGTGTCGGTAACATCCTTCACATCATCGCCGGTGGAAGCGGTTGCCAGTTCTGCGAGATGTTGCAGGCCCTGACTTGCGAGTGATGCATGCTTGCTAGCCGCTGCACTTTCTGCTGAAGTACTCGGCCGATTCTTTCTAATCAGCTCCTTGATCGCATGGTCCCAGGCAGGAGCAGCAACACGGAACTTGGTCATTGTTACTAAGCCCGCCGCAGCTTCCTCCAAGGACTTATCATGCCGACTGAGTTCGATGAGAACCATTGCTGCTAGACTGACCGCGTGATGTGCTAACGGGCTTTGCAGCACATCATTATGCTCCGAGATCAACGAGAGAACCTTCAAAGTCTGCGTAAGTACATAGGAGATTCCCCAATCATCGTGCAAGACGTAGTACTGAATTAATATGTATGCATGGCACAGGTGGATAAGTGGAGACGTTGCAGGGTCCTCCACTAATGAACGGGGTAATCCCTCGACGAATCGATCAAGTTCACCCTTTACAATACGAAGGCTAAAGCCGACGTGAGGGCTCATACCATGAGCCTCAGGTACAGGCATGGAAACTACAGCGAAATGGCCCGCAATCATTGACAAACCTAGATTATTAGCGGCTTGTCAACTGAGGGAATGGATTAAATTACGGGTAAGGTGATAGAGGTTATCGTTCAACAGCTCTTGATCTTCAACGTAGAGAGCAGCAGCTTCATCGGGAATCAAAGCATGGCTAGACGTGCTAGAGGCATGCCAGCGGTCCATTATAACTAGTGTCCACCAGATCCGACGTACGAATTCGGTTTCGGGATCGTGGTCGTTGGCGACATTGCTTACTTGAGTTTTCTTATAAACATAGAGCCGAGCAGTGTTCGCCAAAGAAATAGCCCTAGAAAGCCACTGGGTATAAGAAGGCCCTAATGGGGTTGGGCCACGCGACTCCACCTCTAATGCCAGGAGTATCATGATTTGAATACAGACAAGATCGGTTAAGAACGAGTCACCGGGAACAAACTCATATTGAGCTGTGGCAAATAGATCCGCGGCCTGCCTGGCAGCTCCATTGTCTATGTCAGCCAAGCTAGAAGCAGAGAGCGTTGAAGTTGCTACAGATAAAGCGGCATGCAACGCAGACTTGAGCGACTTTGGGCAGCTTGTTAGTGGATTCTCCATCTTGGCATCGTTCATGTAGAGGATGGGATAAAATGGGTGGATCAGGGTGCGATACCTAGAAATTTGTTAGTATTAAACACTCATACAAAGCGGGAACCATACTTTTCAATAACACTAGCATCGTACAATACATCAGGTTCATCATGAGCTTGGTCTTGCTCAGCTGGGGGAGGACTATGATAAGAGTTGCTGCTTCGGCGATGTGCTAACTCGGGAGTCTTTTTCCACATTGCAACTGGCTGCAATCCACCGGGACTAGGTCCTTGATCTCGGATCAGTTGTCTAGGACTGGTTTGTGACGGCGAGAATGCAGTTGAGGCTTGATGCGTGCTTCGCGAAGTGTCCTGGCCCGGGTAGGCAGAACGACCTGGAAAAGGAGGATTGTAATCACGTGATACAGCCGAGTATGTTCTCTTGCGGCCGCCAACATCTACATTCTCAGATGATGCGTATTCATCGGGTGGTCCTTGGTCTAGAATAGCGTTGTGGTGTGGCATAAACTGAGCTGCAGCCATATCACCACCTTGCACAGGGCGGGGGCCGTAACCTCCTTCGGTTTCCAAACGAACAACTCGATCCGCAAGCTCCTTTATATATCTAGACACATTCATTAGCAAATGTGGCAACGCAAATCAAAACCACATACCCTTTACTTGGCCCACGCTTCATCGGCTGTCTGGTGAATTGGCAAATGAAGCCGATGCGTTTACAATTCCCGCAAACTTCCTGGCCTTCTTCTCCCTTTGCATCGCATCGAATCTTCTTGCGCCGGCACTCGTCACAGGCACGAGAGACTTTAGTTCTCTTTCCCGAGCGCTCATCTTGACCCCCATGATGATAGCCACCCATATGTTCGTTTACCTCGTTGGAAGGAGACTGGATGTGTCCTGGGTGACCCGCAAGTTGGAGGCCGTGGTGCTCGAATCCATGGCTAGGACTTTGGCGTCGTTGCTCCTGCCCATCCGGCACATTTGTACCAGAACCCAGGTTCATATTCGGTGCAACACTACGAGAAAGCTGCGCAGTGAGCTGTAGCTCATCCGAGTTGAGGTTGGAGGATTGTTGAGCTTGGCCTGAGTTCGTATAGAAGGGTAAACCGCTGCCACTGTCTGAGGGCCCCACGTTCGGAGACGGATATGACTGCATATTTTGTGCGTCGGACTGGTTCATGGTTTTAAGCTTCCGTCATAAGGACGGGCGAGCGGGGTCTGCTTGACCAGGAGTCAGCTATATTGCATATTTCTCGGATTCGGTAGAACTGGGACTGCGTGACAAGTTGCGCATACGCGACTATGTTCTATGCCACCAATTCTGCCTCAATCAACTTACCTTTGAATAAGGTGACTGAAGCAAGCCACGCGACCAATGTCCCTGGGTTTACAAGGCAATTTGAGAGAATGCCGAAAGATGAATGTTGCAATTGTTTATTGAAATGGTACTCGGAGTGGGAAAACTTTGTTGCGGAAGTGATGTCCAGCGGGAGACGCGAAAGTTACAGCCCTGGTCTCAATACTAGCGTGCCAAGCCAGTCGCTAGTCTCACCATGGAATTCGCTTAGCCACCAAAAGGGGTGAATATGTGCTGGCGCTTGAATACCTACAAACTCGAATCCAAAGTTGGTTTGTTTGTTGGTATGTACACTCCTGAGCTGAGTAGAGGAAGTACGCTTTCCAAGTACCAAAACGCAGATCTTCTCCCGCAAAGCTGGATCAAATACCCCGCCTGACAGAGGAACACCAGGGCTGCCTTGTCGTGGATTGGGTAGATGAGGAAATCTGCATAGACCCAGAGATTGATGATGAATGGTAAATGTGGGGAACAAGGGGGGAGGAAGGAGAATTAAACACGCTTGAGTATCACTGGTGGTTGCTTATCTGCATACCACATCTGGGGTTGGACAGAGGAGGAATCTTAAACAGTGCAGGTCAGCCATTAGATTTATCCTTGCCAGCTCCATGCGTCCTACGAGTACATTCAGGATCTTTGGACGCAATGATTTTCTAGAACGGAATGAAGCATTTTCATGGCATTCTTGTATCGGGAGGTATCCTTTGGAAGGATTTGGGCGCATCATCCGGCAGAACAGCCGACCTCTCAACATAGGCAGAATTGATTGGATGTTCAGATCGCAACGTGTTTGTCTAGATAGAGCTCCAATTTAGCCTCCACTTTGCGCGCCCTCTAAACGGCCGAATCTATTCCGGCAAGCAAGCTTCGTGCCCTACCTATATGATTGTTTCTAAAGTTCTCGGTCTTGGCTGCGTTCCCCACATGAGGGGTAATAAATCTCCGGGGAAATGTTTTCGAGAAGGCCGGGGCAGGAAAATCTGTATACTTCTTGGCACATGGAAGAGTCAGGACAGGGGATTTTCCATAATTCCTAGGGCTGGGAGTCCAAGATCCAAAGCAACATAAGGGAAATCAAGCACGTATCTTGAAAGCTTCATACGGAGCAGGGGCGCATAAGCTTTTCCAAGTCCATACCTCCGACTTGGAAGGATGCTCACCAAACCCATAGACATGCCCTGGTTTCCCCAGAAAAAGGAAACCATGTCAGATCTCCGGTGCACATCATTTGACCAAAGAGAAAGACCCAGCATGGATATGAAAGCATCGGCATATGGAATATTACTCGGCAGTCGAACTATGTGACTGAAAGCCTAATCGAGATCAACGGAGCGGATGTGCTCCAGTCCGTAAGGAGATACTTTAATCCTACGGCAATTCATTCTTCCTCGATTGCCCGAAATCCCATGTTGCAACGTTACCAGCTCTTCTGCAACCGTATTGGACCATTCGCGTCTATCGGCAAGCAATAAATTCACAGCTATATAGCACAATTTGCGAGAACTTAGTAGTGACATAATCAGTATTTTGAAGAACACGCTCATCACTCTACCACGCACGACCTAATTGTTTAAATGTTTAGTATATAACATTGAAATCTATGAACATCTATGGACAACAAAAAGACTCGTGACATTGTCGTAGCCTTGCTCTCAAGTCCAGGTTCTTCATTTGACAAAAAAGGAAGTCATCTAGTCGTCGGTAAACTTTCCCAAAAGAAATGCATTCACACGAAGGCCGTTTGCCTTTCCACATATGTTATTGGGCCGTCCAGATGTTTCCTACACGTGTTTCACTACGCGGCTGGTTTGTGGGAATACTTGAATCGTATTCGTTCATCCAGAAAACATCGTTCTCCTCTCCGGCAGACAAAGATAAAAATGTTGTATCGTCGAACTCAGCTGCCTCTGGTGCATTTTTACCTTCATTGTATGAAGTTGTTGGCAGCCCATGATTGGTACCCCCCGTGTATCCGTCGGCTTTCAAAAATGCGTCCATATCGAGAGCACCGATATCGTTATTAGATAGCATCTGAGTTTGTGGCAAGCCAATGTATGAAGATGCCGTACTGAGACGGTAGCCATCAATATCTCCGAAATCAGAAGCATCGAAGTCGGAGCCATAGCGGTTGTTTACTAAACTTGGACGCGACATAGTTGCGTCTAGTGCTGGAAAGTCCTCGACCTCTGAAATCTCTCCAGACGTAGATGTTGTTGTCAGGGCTGGCTGTTCAATTCCGCTGAAGTCAAAGCCGTTGTATGACGCGGCTTGGCTGTACGAAGAAGCAGCGAAATCATCGTTATTGAAATCCAGGCCATCGTAATGCGACCAATCAATGGACGCAGAGCTGAGGCCTGCAGAAAACAATGGTAGATCATGCTCTGGGAGACTGGTGAAGCTACTCAAGTTTTGCAAAAAATCGTTGTCTGTTGGATAGCTTGGTATTTCCAGAGGAGGGAGCATCCCGTTTGATTGATCCAGATTCGAAACTGGATTCAAATGTGGTGATCCATGCTCAGATCTCACCATGCGTTGCTCCTGCTGTGCACTCACCATGGAATCTTTTATATGAGATTCGCTGTGTAATGCGTCAATTGTGCTTGTATGAGGTAGGTTATCGACTGATCTGTTCGCCAACCCAGATGGCGATGCACCATGTATTGAATGGGCCCTTGGCACCACGTAAGGAAGACCACACTTATGAGCCATCGTATTATACTTGTGAACGGGTTTGTGGTGTCCGTTGGTGAATATAGTGAGTCCGCCCTCTGTATGCGCTCGAGGCCTGCGAATATCAGGTGTTGGAACCGAGACTGGTCCGGCTTCGTCAGAGTCCGATTCTGGAACTGGGTCTAAGTGCTCCTTTTTTAATGAGCACGAGCAACGCCCACCATGGCTGCAACAACAGCCATCTGCTATATCGAAGATCAGAAACTGTTGCTGAAGTGCCTCTCAGGTTCCGAAAAAGGCTTACCCTGTGAATCATCTTGCGAACAAGCACCCTTGGCATGCGCCTTCTCACCACATTCACAACGAACATGTGCAGACCTGCTCTTGCGAAGGGTTCGGCAATGTGTGCATTGTGAAACCGGACGGCCCTAAGGACCAGAGTCAGTACTGCAAAGCGCAAAAGGCTGAAGCAATTTAAGAATCATTGGCATACCTTCTTATTGATGTGTTGCAATGGTCTGTCGGAATGTTGACAGTTGCTCACACGATGACCTCTCACACAGGCCTCACAAGCGTACTTTTCCCCTTTGATTAACATCTCGATGTTACCGGAGGAGTGGGTGGCGTCGGAATTTGAGACGGCGGCCTAGTCGGAAGGACAAAGGCTTCAAGAAAAGAATTTGGTTGTTAGCAGTCGAAAGGACTGCCGAGTCGATATTTCGAGTCGCGAGCGAAAAACAAACAGTAAAGCAATAATTCTGCGAGAGGATATAATGCTGCCGACTCCAAAGCGACTTGAACCTAACGCCTAACCGATGCGATGCGATAATATATGGAGGGGAGATGAGAGGGGATTTGTACAGTAGGAAAGCCTTGCACCACGAGGGCGCCGGCTGGAGCAGCGGTCAACCAAGCGTGAAGGTTTCCCTTTGAACTCCTACACGGTAAGCAAATATAGTAGATTGAAGTGTTTGAGAAATGGGGATGAAGTGCTGCTTTGTAGCGAAGTGGGATACGGCAGTCCAGAGAGACAGGTTTAGCTCGTTTTGTCGGCCAAACGGGCTTCCTGAATCCCTCCCACCACGAAACATGAACCCGTGATTGCAAACACAAAATCACTAACACGAACGGTTTTGGCACACCGTATCCGTAATTACCTGACGTTCAGATATTTCCACCCTAGACGGCCTGTAATCACTGTAAACAGCTAGTAACCGATGTGTTGTTTTCTAATCCTCTGAATATTGACGGTAAATATGCCTTGCACACCTCTCTCCAGCTACCAAGGACACAGCCCCAAGTAAAACCCCGACACCAAACTTGGGCGTGCAGCAACACGTTTTCCCTACTCAGGCATTATACGAAGGATAGATATACTCTACAAATGAAGTCTATACATTCTAGCTACTAAAGCCTCTGCTTCAAATAGTATTTAAGATACCATATTTCTTAAGAGGGAATGATAGAAGCGTCTGCTGCCATTGTAAAACTACCGCAACAGTCTTGCTCTTGCTACGGTTCCCAACACCTCACAACAACACAAACTTCGTGATGACAAGACAAGCTGCTCATGCATCCTGCACAGTTGGACCGACAGCAACCGGATCAGGCTTGTTGCATCTGATCAAATCGCAAAGACATCCACTGTCTATTCAAGCCATTCATTCGTTACAAAAAGCAATTGATGTGGGTGAACCCCACGAAGCCACGCGAAGAATTTCCTCTCTATGTGAGAAATTTGACTGCGCTCTGTCACTGAGCAAATGACTTCCCATTTCGAGCGTAAGCTGCCTTGCATTCCGATCTATTGGATCTACGAATCCTGAATTGACGGGGTGTCATGGATAGCGAGCCTTGCGGAGCCATCATCTGCATCATCCTTCATCCCCGACTACAAACGCAACGATATTTCCCCGGGATACTTTGTACCAATAAGACACCCCAATTGCAGAGCGCTATTGGAGCTCTATTAGACCTTCAAAGCACAACCCTCAGTATGGCAAAGGAGGGATTTTTGTTGGCTTGACTTCTTCATTTCTCAACTAGTGGAAACTTGCCAACATTGGTGGATGCCCCCATTCTTCATGAAGATCTAAATTTTTAGTAGGATATTGAAGTGCTGGCATGGGCAACCTGCATCCTGTGCATTCCTATTTTTCACCGCCGTTGCGGGACTCTGAGCGAATGGCGAAAATATCTCAAGTTGTCACGTGACTGTATTGAGGCGTGCGAAGCAGGATTACCATAACGTCAGCGCGTAATGTGAGCTGCTATGCTTCTTGCACTTCTTCTTCTTTATTGATATCGTACTTTTCTACCTTCTCTTTTTGGTAACTAATGATTGCTTCAATAGTAAAAATTGTATTAGTGCCATGAACTGGAAAAAAATCCCTGGCGCAAACGGACTTGCCCAATTTTCACAATAGTCGATGGGAGTAGAGCTAGAAACGTTGTTGATTTATATTGCACAAACTGTCTCGTATCACCAAAGCTTTCAAGCTCATGTCAGATCATTGATTTTTAAAAATTTATAATGATATGTTTCTCTAGTGTCAACGGTTGTTGTATTTGTTATTTCATGTCCACAACACAATGCGGATAATTTCTACTAGAGAACATAATTGGAAAGGGAAATGGAGGAGGGTTTCAGTAGCCAGGCCAACGACAATACAAGAGAGACTCGATCTAACTAACTTCTAGTGTTCCCAAGGAAGGATATCATGAATGTGGCAACGTAGAAAGCTTATTTGAACTACTGGGAGCTGGAGGCATGCTTGTCTACCACGGAAGCAGCCGCTATATGTATCATTCATATCCCTCCACATATCGGCAACATCTTAGAGCTAGCTAGGCCTTATCGGATCAATGCCGAGCCGAGTATAGTTACCTAAGGTAGGGAAATATAGATATGGTACTATACGGTTACAGAATCCCACAATCTCATCATAAGGCTCAAACATCGATCTGGATCGATCTCTTTTACCCGAACCAACGAGGTAACTTAAGGGTGTCAACTCCTTCATTATTTAGTATGATCAGGGATAGTAGTACAGCAGATTATATGAGATTTAGTCACTAGAACATGACTGTGAGACAACTAAAATCTGGTTTGATTTGCTTTGCTTTAACGATTCGCCTTGCAATAAACTAGCCTGTCGTAAAAATCCATAGTTGTGCCATCCTCATTCGATTATTCAACGCCGACCAAATCATCCATATAACGCCATCCCGGTTGTTTCAGAACAACCCAGAAATACCAGTAAGGCAGCCTTTAAAATATCAGTAACCCATTGCAAATTTTCTAGTTGACCTTCTTGGTTCCAGCGGGAGCTTGAGCAACCGAGCGTCCGTTTCGTTGTTGATAAACAGTGTAAACGAAGAAAGCCGCAGCGAGACTGCCAATAACGACAATATTGCCTGCATTACATTAGTATCGCATTCATGAAAGCTCCACTATATTCAGGTGCTAGGTTTATACATACTGAGCAAGAATTTGAGAAGACCTTCGAAGGTATGTGCCAGACCAGAAACGGTTGTTCCGATGGCAGAGAGGAAGGTTTCGAAGACACCTAAGATGGCATTGAAGATGCCTTGGAAGACGGCAATAATGGATCCTAGCGCTGCGGTGATGGCTCCGAAGATGGAGGAGATGAAAGATCCAATGGAATCAACAAGGGAAGGCATGTTGTCTGTTTGTCTATTTGTTTGTTTGTTTGTTTACTTTTTTGGAAAGTTAGCTTTATTGCCGCAAATGACGGCCTGGAGAATAATGGGATAAGGAACCAGTAAATCCCGGATAGAAACACGTACAATAGGATGAGTAGTATTCTCTTGATGTTTATTCTGTGAAGTGGATTTACTTTTGAATGAGGAAGGGGAATGACATTGGTGTGGCGCGCACTTTATATCACTTTAAATGTGGCTGAATACGTCACTGGCTAGAGCCGATCTCTGTTATATAAGTTCGTCATGCTTCTTGCAAGCATAAAAGCCTGTAACCAACCATCTACGGCCAATGAGAACTCTATAGAGCAGAGCAATGAGACAATGGGGAAATCAGAATGCCATGTTTGATTACCTTGGCGCTATGACGTACAGTCGATCATGATCTCCTGTATTGTGGGGTGTTTGATGACTAATCATATGCCAAGATGAGCTGGTGAACGTTCACCAAAAGTTCAACTCCGAGAATAGCTTCAACTTTCGCAGTCTCTCATCAACCTCAAGTTAGTCAACCAAAACTGACAGAGCTCGTACTCATATTTATTTGCAATTGTTCTTCCAATAACATTAATAGCGAATCCCTTGTGGTCTGGAAGCCCACAATAAATTCAGTAAATTAATTGTGTGAAGTTGCGGGCACCTTTCACACTCCATAATACTCACCGTCATCAAGCTGCCTCTTATAAGAAACTAGATTTGACAAACACATCCGTCATATTAATATCATATCAGCGGGGGAACAGAGATTTGCCTACTCCTGTATACTGGGGCCTGTAATATTTTGCAGTTCTTCAAGTTGTTTTGAGTGTTCTCATTTCGATATATACTCCGTATTGGGTGGTTTGGAACTTGGCCTTGCTGGCAATTGGCTTCCGTGTTTCACTTGTTTCGTGTCAGAGGAAGAACAACAGCTTATGGCTATGCTTTGCTATTTCTTTTGATAAAATAATTATGTCACGCAAGCCAGCGGCATCTAATCTTCCTAAGAACTGGCCGGAAACGTTGCCGTATCTCTCCAAACAAACATTTCCCACATCACTCGATCGTAATGTTCTTGCGACCTTACGCCTTCGGCCCCAAGATGCTCAAGACGTTTCATCCATTCCAAGAGGGCCATGCCCGCTTGTGAAAATCACCCCTATAACCACACCATCTCATCCAGCGGTTGGACAAGCCGGCCTCTTTGCAGCAAAGGACCTCAAAGCTGGATCTTTTATACTTCAGTATCTTGGGGAAACTCATGCACCGTTGACTTCATCATCTTCCATCGTCGACCCTCATGCAACTTCCGATTATGATCTCAGCTTAGACAGGGAACACGGAATTGGAATCGATGCTGATAAAATGGGAAATGAAGCAAGGTTCATCAATGACTATCGCGGGATAGGACCAAAACCAAACGCTGAGTTTAGGGAAATTTGGGATGTCAAAACTGGAGAAAGAGGCATGGGAGTTTGGGTCCTTCCAGAGGGGAAGAGCGGAAAAGGCAAGGGCATTCGCAAAGGCGAGGAGGTTTTGGTCAGCTATGGCAGAGGCTTTTGGGGGGCTAGGAAGGGGGGAGATGAAAACACAGAGTACGATTGACAAGGCATCATTCCAGACTCCGTCCGACTTGTTCTCGCCAGAGCAGGATTGCCACCGAATTTGCTATTATATTTTTGAGCCCTCCAGCTGCCAGCTGCCGAATCACCCAAGTAGATAAATTCTGCGCCTTAATCACTAGAAGCACAAATACAGGCTCTCAATATCTTCGCAATAATAGACGTTTTAGGCCAGCATTAGTCAAATCTTTTTATAGAGAAATTTAGCCTCTGTGGTTCGGTCAGATACATACTCTGCAGATGTGTCAGATCTAGAGAATCTGCAGGTTTAAGCTTTATTGCCAGATAATATGTGGAGGATTAGTTATCGTACGTTACGCAAACAACGAATTGGCTACGTATATACCTTCTTGTGAAGTGAAATTATTGCGGGTGAAAGCCGATGGTTCGTTGCATTATTCATTTTTGTCTCTCAAATCTGCCAAAGACAACTAGCTCACATTAGAGGCATGATTTTAATACCTTAGAGCATTACTACATTAAAGGTACATCTAAATCGATAGATGTTGGTTGTTAGGCTCAAAGCAGGAAATGATGTTCATGCAGCCGCTCTCTGGTCGTTTATCTTTGTGGTGTGCTACATGAACAATACACCGGGAGCTACACACTATTGCGAACTCTCAAATCTGAAAACTTGGTATGAATGCTCACAGTAACTTATATAAAGTTAACAGTTACCACTGATAAAGATGTGTAGTATATTACGGTAGAAGTTTGCTATTACACAATATGCTTGACGAGCACGGCTACTCTCACAGGGGAAGGTTCATTTTTTCTACGAATTGTAAAGCCCGAAAGCGTATTTACATAAAGCGGCCTAAGATGCTCTGTAAAATCTTTAAATATGTGTCGTTCCATAACATGTTTATCATGAATCCTCCTCGGCGTCCATACTTTAACTAATAAGCGAGAACTACGTCACGATTATTCCCTTCCCCGCATACCTCACGTTGTAATCACCTATAGCAATACCGACACATTGATTATTACTTTTTGATGCGAATTCCAGCTCTTAGCATAATCTCACACTTACAGAGACACCAACTGATTTCTCCCAAATCTACAATCAGACACTTCAACTCTAAACGATTTCTTACAAATATGGCTGAACACAATCATAGCGCTGCTTGTTGCAGAATTCCTCCAATCCAGTCCAAAGACTACAAAGAGAAAGGCAAATATGAAACAATTGGTGGCTTAAAGACATGTATACTTTGTTCCCTGGTGATTACTTTCTACTTGATATATTGACATCGTGCAGATGTTACCGGACCACCAACAGCTTCAAAAGCGCTTCTTTACATATTCGATATCTTTGGATACTATCCTCAATCACTTCAGGGAGCCGATATTCTCTCAACATCCGACTCTCATGCTCAGTATCAAGTCTTTATGCCTGATTTCTTCGAAGGCTCGCCAGCTGACTATTCCTGGTAAGCGAATGAAAGTGATTTGATTTCTGACAGCATTAATTTCCATTCCGAATGTCTCTGTTTTTTTTAACTATGCACGAACTTGAATCTTGTGGGATGTTGTACAACCCAGTATTTGCTTTTCATACTCGCACTGTTACAAGAAGCAAATTAACCCCGTGATTGTCATGTAGGTATCCTCCAGATAACGACGAGAAGAGCAAGAAACTCAATAACTTCTTCTCGACTACAGGTGCACCTCCAAAAACAGCGAGCAGGATCCCAGGCTTGTTGAAGGAGATCGAGAAACAGTATCCGAATATCCAAAAATGGGGAGTCGTTGGCTTCTGTTGGGGTGGAAAGGTCGTCAGTCTTACCTCAGGAGACGATACCCCTTACACAGCTGCAGCGGAGTGTCATCCGGCTATGGTCGACCCTGGAGACGCAGATAAAATCAAAATTCCATTCGCCATGCTGGCATCTAAGGATGAACCCGCAGACGATGTTAAGAAATTCGAGCAGAACTTAACCGGTCCGAAACATATCGAGACATTTAGCGATCAGATCCATGGTTTCAGTAGGTTCACATCATGAGACGTATTGTTATATAGTGCAACACTGACATTTTATCTCAGTGGCTGCACGTGCAGATCTTGAAGATGCTCGAGTTAAAGAGGAGTACGAGCGTGGATACCAGGTATTATTGACATTCTTCGGAAAGCATCTTTAGACCTGCTAGGTAGCCACGCGAACGTTTTCGGTATCAATCCCTTGGTTTATTAAGCTGGTAGCTCTGAAACTTCAGAAACTCGTGTGAAAAGTATTGAATTCGAATTTTTTTCGGCGTAACACCTCCATGTCATAAGCAGTCATGATATAGGTTGATATTTTAGAGCCAAGTGAACGAAGCAAAGCCACTGCAATGAGTCCCTTTTTACTCTATATTAAGTCCAAATCTTCGCATGCAATCAAAGTTATATCAACATGTAGGATCTGCTTGACGTGTGATTACATTCGTTAGTGTCTCGAAAAATATCAAAACTTTCAGACATCTTGTAAATCAATAGAGAAGAAAGGAAGTTCACGACAGAATAACCAAGGGCGGAATTTCAAGGCATTTTTAAAACTTATGTCAGGACAAACTAGATGCCGCATATAGCTTTGAAAGGATCAGCTCACTTTCTAGCACACTCTCTAGCATTTGATGAGCAATGGCTAAACAACGTTGCGGAGACATCAGTCTCTTATACTAATTGAACAAAATCCCGCCTACCTAAAAGCATCATTCCATATCCACACCAGGTATCATAAAGGATAATTCAAGACCTTAAAACACCATTTTCGTATAATATCACTGTCCGTTCTTTGGGTCCCAAATTTGATATGTCCAGCTATCAGCTGCAGTGTTCATGTTTCCCTCAGCATGTAGGCGATCCATCAGATCCTGCAACTCCTTTGCAAGGTCATGAATATCCGGTAGAGACGCATCTAGCTGGTCTGCTGCGTCTTGGTACCTGTCATAGCCTGTAAATGTCAGTACAGGAAGGCAAGTCTCGTATTCAGGAAGTGACGTACCTCGCTCTTCGTTCATCATGATACTGATGAATTCATGTCTTTCCTCTGGCGTCCATATCCGAGAACTTCCACGTAAATTATCACGAGGAAAAACCTCAACCCGTTCAACTCCTTCTCCAGCTGCATCACCTATTTTGGCGTCTTCAAATTCATCTGCGAATGGATCATCGCTGTCCTCCCCTTTTCCATCACGAACTTCCTGGTTTTCTATATCCCAGTTATCGTCAAGTTCATATCTCGAATCGTACTCGTCTACTTCCCGCTCCTCGGTTTGTCCAGGTGTTTTTGAATTCCGGCGAGTTGCAAAAGCAGTGTATTGGGGAGCTTGCCGTGCGTCGATCTTAGCCTCTTCAGCCTTTATAAGCCTTCCCCATGTGGGATCATTTCGCCTCCTTTCTAGGTGCTCGGCCCTGACCTTAGCTCTTCTTTTCCTCTCTACCTCGATTGCCGCATGCATTCTTTTCCCCTCTTCTTCTTTTCGAATCTTAGCTTCCCGAATTTTTTCTTCTCTTGTTATTCTCTCTGCATCACGTGCTCTTTCATGAAGAACTTTTAATAACATAGCTTTCACCTGTCGTATCATAGGAATTATCTGTTTGATCTGAGCCAAATTAGTGTTGCCTCAAATAAAAACTGTAATAGAGCGGAAAGGTTGGTAAACACAGGGCAACGAAGTGCAGTATTGGTACATACTGGCTTTTTTAACTGGTAAGATTTATTGCTCGAAATCTTAGGCTGTAACTCTTTTGGTTGCAGGATCGCAGTATTTGATAAGTCATAAAACATGTCAAACAAACCAACAGTTTCCAGGATGTCCAATTCTGATATTGACTCTTGATCACTCCTCGCATGAGCAGCAGCCTGTAAAACCTGTAAAAATGATGGGACTAAGCTGAAATAGAGTTCATTCAGAACGGTTCTGGTACGTTCATTTTGTTCAAGATGCTCTGAAGGAGCTCCAAATCGATTGCTGAGGATCGTATCAATGGCCGACTTAACTTTGGTGATACTGGCTGTAACTTTAACCTGCGCCGCAAGAGTTACAGCTTCATCTGTTGCGAGTCGTAGTGCAGTATAATCTCGAGCCAAAGCATCTAGCCGACTATCGAGACGCCTTCCCTCAGCTGAGTCGACTTTGTTCACTAACTCTTTTGCGGAAGTGTCTAGTTGCCAATCGCCATTTCTCAATCTTTTATATCCGACATGGTTAGCACAATTGATCATCGCCTGGATTATATTGAGTTCAGCTGATAACAAGCCAGAAAATGAACTATCTAATCTTGCAGCATCAGATTCTGATTGCGCTGGCTCTGACGAATCTACAAGCATAGGTGGGCGCACATTATTGACGTTAACGTTATTCGGATTGGCCTGAGATTGGTGGCTTCGGTTTCTCAGAGCGACATTCTTTTTGAGCGGACTTGCCCTTTTCACAGGACTCGGGTTTTCATAAAGCCCTATCTCACTCAATTCTGTTTCACTCGATTCACCGCTATCACTTCCTTCTTCATTTTGGCGAGCTTCATCGATTGATAATACTTTGCGGGACCTAGTGCGATCCGTGGCAGGTGTGCCCGAAACACTGTCAGTTGCGGAAGATATGTGAAGTCTGTGAACATTAAAGTCACCACCTCCTGCGCCAGTACCACCTTTCCTCTTATGTTGCAAGGATTCGAGTCTTCCCTCATTTCGAGGCGGTATAGCTCTATTACCTATACGCGGTGGTAGTATAGGGGATTTTGCTATAGAGTTTGGCTTCAATCGTTTCGCAGATTTTCGAGCTGGCACATCATCCTCCCGCCCCTCCCATTGTCCATCAACAGGCGCGTGAGAGGCACCACTGCTTGTGCGAGCAGACGTCCTTAGAGTTGGTGGACTTTTGTCTTGACGGGAACGTCTTGATGGTCGTGTTTTCTCAACCGTGGCTTTGGGGATGTTGGCAGTCAGATTCGTCACTCCAACTCTTCCACTGCGGAGTTTCCTTGTGGCCCCAGGTATATCTATGCCTTCTTTTAAGTCCTGTGCATTATCATCTTCTTCCATTGGCCCGCTATGACTGGAGTTACTGTGGTGGTTAATGTCCTCTTCGTCTTGTTGTGATCCTTGAGCTTCTGTGATTGCTGATTGCTTAAAAGGTGATCTCCCGATCCCCAAATATCCTGCGAATTGATTACCTAATGTAGATATATGCTCCATCACTGCTTTGTGTCAACAGACCAGCTAGGAACTATTAAGATGCTGTAAGCGGGGAGGTTGGCGGGACATGGAGTACTCCATACGTTTCACTGGACACGTTAGCCGAGAAACAGCGCGAAAGCCCGTGACCAAAGTTTATAGTTTGGTGCAAGCGATGCTTGCGAGCGGCTTTGATATAGACACCAACAACACATCTTATTAAGAATAAACATGAATCCACCATTATCAGAGGCTCCGAAAATTAAAGACCGCTTGCAACGATTAGACCCATCCAAACCTCATTCTTTCGTTAGGCCGGCGAAAAAAATACATGAGGGTCATGATGTGCCACAATTTCTGACATCAAGAGGCTACCAAGATATTGGCATATTTGTTATGCAGCTCAATATTGCTATGTGCCCAGAAAAGGTTTCTGATTCAGGTCCGGTTCAGTCGTGGCAGTTAGATTCTCCCATTGCTCTTTCAGAATCAGTTTGCAAACTTCAAGAGCTCATGCGGCGCATAGACGCGATTATCGAGGAGGCCCCACCTGATACCGGACCTCGAAGATTCGGTAACGTGAGTTTTAGGAAATGGTATGAGATTCTTGAATCGCGAGTGCAGGATCTTCTCAAAACATATCTACCACCCAGCGTCATCAATTTTGGTGCTGCAGATCAAGTGTCCGCACTAGAAGAACTTACTCCATATCTACTGGGTGCTTTCGGGAGTTCCCAAAGGCTAGATTATGGTACTGGACATGAACTTAGTTTTTTAGCATTCCTCGGTTGTATATGGAAGCTTGGTGGTTTTACAGCTGAGGATAGTCAAGACAGATCCCTGGAAAGAAGCATCGTAATAGGCATCATTGAACCGTAAGTGCAAACTCAACATGCATGACGGCGTTTCTGATCTCTCAATAGATATCTTCGAGTAGTTCGTCGTTTGATTCTCATTTATACTCTTGAGCCAGCAGGTTCACATGGTGTATGGGGACTAGATGACCACTCTTTTGTGCCATACATATTTGGATCATCACAATACTGTCCTGCCATAGCTGCGGAAGATTCAATGCCTACAGAAGGGTGTCTTCCTAATTCGCCGAACCCAGGGGACATTGCTAAGAAGAATCTTGTTGATAAGGAGAGAAAACATAACATGTATTTTTCAGCAGTTGGTTTTATAAATGATGTCAAAACTGGCCCTTTCTGGGAGCATAGTCCTATCCTATTCGATATCTCTGGCGTTCGTTCGGGGTGGGGTAAAATTAATAAAGTTTGTCAACCACAGAGACTTTGAGATAGAGCTAATGAATATCCCAAGGGCATGATTAAGATGTATAACGCAGAGGTGCTTTCGAAATTCCCAGTCGTCCAGCACTTCCCATTCGGATCACTTTTCAGCTGGGTAAATGACCCAAGTGCTTCGCCAGCAGAAGTCTCAATTCATACTGCCAGCCAGCCAACCAGTGCCCCTACTAGTCGACCCCAGGAAGGTACAAATGCGCCTTGGGCAAAGTCGACAACTGGAAGCGGAACGGGACAAACGGCAGCACCATGGCCCATAACTTCGAGGTCTACACCATCTGGAATGCCTCCCACAACAGCTCCTTGGGCAACCAACCCAGTGAGGAAAGCACAGACATCTAAAGGCCCAACTAGTAGTTCTACGGACATAAGAGATAGTCGAGGTAGATAAAATAGAGAAACAATACTTTACCATCGAACAGTTGTATTTGTTGACTTTCACAAGTCAGTTACCGGATCTTTGGCTTCCAGTAGAGCAATCACCGCTGTTTAATATCCTTGAATATCGCTTTCAGCTTCTCCAGCCCTATGCTTGCGATTTTAGATATTGATATGAACACTTCACGATGCTATATTCTGCTCACCCAGCTTTTACCATATTGCAAATTCAGTGTCAAGAACAAGTATGCAAGCCGGGTACAATCTATACCTAGATGACTGGAATAACAATCAAAATGTGGGGTGAGCTTCAGATATGTCAGTCACATTCGACAATATAGAAGCTGGTTAGTAGGTGTAGACTATATTCGTTGTTAGTAGCATCACGATGCACTAGAAAGTGGCCCAAGTTGTTACGCCTTCTCAACGCTTACTACCTTGATTTAGCTTCAACCCTCCAACATGAATTGGCATGATCCCGCGACTTTTAGATTGACAAATTGTTAAAGTGATTGATGAAGTGCAAGTGCTAGTATTATGGTACCCACAACTGGGCCACTTTTTTCTGACAGGTAGAGGTTGTTCGTATTGGCATGTACTACCGAGCCACTAATATTAGCGTCGATTGCCTTGACTAAGTAGCTTGGCACTCCTAATCTCAATCGCATCTCATTAACCATAATCCTCCCCCTTCACTTGCAACATAACATCACACAAGCAAACACTATCTTAATAGACCATTACATCCAGCTCATATCGAACACTATTATCACAATGCCTGGAATTCGTAAGTTTCAACTTTCTCAACTCGTAACAGCGAGCACTGTCTCATCAACTGTGGATCGTGGCTTTATGTTAAAATGACACGATGATCCTCCGTCCTGATAATAAGATACTGACACTCTACAATTAACAGCACCAAATGCGATCAATGACCTGAAGTCCAGGCTGAAGGGTCTCTTCAAGAAGCCAAAGAAGACTGAGGAGAAGCCTACAGAAGCGGCTAAGCCGACTGAGCCAACTCCCACAGTCACCGCACCTGCGACCGAAGCAAAGCCAGCAGAGCCAGCTCCCGCTACTGATGCCAAAGCTGAGACTCCAGCTACCCCAGCTGCACCTGCTGCTGGTAACAATACCCCCCAGTTTCCGGCTTACCTTAGATGCTGACTGTCAATACTAGCCGAACCTGCAATTCCTGCTCCTGCACCAGCGGCAGCAGTTGCTCAAGGCGATGCCCCAAAAGCCGAGCCAACGCCAGAAGTTAAGCCAGAGGCTGCCGGTAAGTGCAATGAGGATCTGAAGAAGCTGATTTCTTAATTATCTGACCACTATATAGCCGCCGCTCCAGCTGCGCCTGCCACAGAGGCAACTCCAACGGCCGACGAGCCGAAGGCCGCAGAACCAGTCCCAGCTGCTGTCCCTGCCCCAACTTCCGTCGAACCTAAGACCGAGGAGCCCAAAAAGGATGAGCTCGCCACTCCAGCACCAGTTCCTGCTCCTACCGCTGCATAAATTCATTCTTGACGTCCCAGCAAACTTATTATTCCGAATCATTCGCGTATCAGAATAGCATACAAAGTTTGGGCTGCCTCATAATGGTGCATGGCAACGAGTCAGGTTGATAGGATACATTGTTCGTGCTTATTGGTTTTTTTGTTGCGATCATGGCGGATGTTTTTACTTTTCTTAATACCCCTTTTGATGCGCGGGTCATGTAATGGCTAGCAGCTACTTTCGCAGCTACTTGCGCAGACCAACGGCGATACCCCCGATACCCATGCGTGAAATCTATGCGAATGAACTTTATATAGCCACATATTGTGTTAGATGTTTCAGTATTTTATTCTATAGCAATGTGAAATATGCTATATATGATAGCACTAACACACTGTGATTCAGTGAAGTCCTTATGGCTTTCATCAGATTGTGGTGCATACAGGCAATGATTTGAATAGAAATCTATACTTAGCTGTTGAGGACACCAGACTTCCACTAACCCAGAGCGTATTTGGTACCGCACGCCAGAACTTTTCGCTGATAAAAACAATGAAAGTAACAGCACGATCTACAATATTCTCGAGTACGTAATCTTATTGTTCTCCCAAACTGCTACCCTACACGCCTACAGGAGATGGGCAAAATACCCCACAGATTTGTGGTAACGGTTAGCCTTGTTCAACGTTCCAATGCCTACAGAGCTTGGTAGCTCAAAATGTGAGGGCAGGTTCTTTCTGTCACTTCCAAGACCCAATTTCAGCCCTAATCTGAATTGACTTCAAAAAAATCAAAACTGTTGTCCTTGCTGCTGTTGGCGGATGATTTGCGGCTACTTCATCAGGGGCTCGTTGCTTCCCGTCCAGTAGTCTTCCCGAATCCCTGTCGCGCCTAGAGGGGATGAACAATATTATCTGCAAACCCCTTAGACTACATACAGCAAGCCGGACTGATTTCAAAATCCTGCTCTCCTTTTCTTCCTCTCTCGACTTTGCAGCAATCACTCACTTATCACTACCCAAACTTTAAGTTCGTACTTTCCTCGCAGGTTAAAGGCCATTTGCAAATGCAATAACCAATTTCTTCGGATGCGAATGTAAATGACATGGCAGAGCAGCTGGGTACTCCTGGATCCAATGCGGATACCTCAGTGAACGGAGGAAGGGCGGGTGCTCCAAAAGACAAGCAATGTCCATTCTGCGAACAGCACTTCACGTCCTCATCCCTGGGTCGTCACCTCGATCTCTACATAAAGGAGAAGAACCCCAAGCCCTCGGATGGGAGGC
>Ga0247807_10000733_pt1 | contig 20418 bp, 20 predicted proteins | sample UWRJL074202C1_FD_179931 | JGI IMG/M metagenome (GOLD analysis project Ga0247807, IMG submission 179931) | Plant litter microbial communities from Arlington Agricultural Research Station in Wisconsin, United States - UWRJ-L074-202C-1 | ecosystem: Environmental > Terrestrial > Plant litter >...
CTGATGTTTCATCAGAAAGTTTGTTATATTCGAATAGCAAACCTGACATTTTTTAACAGGGGGGTAATTGTCAGATCAAGTAGTGGCTAGTACAATTTAATAGACCAATTGAACCATTTATTTATAGCTGATCAATTGTACCCCTTCCAGAAAATCTTTTGTACCTTCAAAATCAAAGTGTTTAGCTTTTAAAAGATGGCATTGGAAGTTGATGGGTAGCAGATGGCCCCACTTTGAGAATCCAATCAGTAAAGGGTTCTCTATTAAGGCGCGTTCAATTTCCTGATCTATTGTTTTTAATTTCTCAAAAGCAAGATGAAGCAATCCTTTAACATCAGTTTCTGATATTTTAAACGTAAAACTGCTCTCATGTTCGTTATACTCAAACTCAATACCAACCAGTTTGAACAAGAAATCAATACTCCTGTTAATCTTAGTACCTTGAAAAGTGAAAAATATGCAATCCGAATGTTTACTGATTATTGGCCGGTCCAGCTCATAATCCTTGATATCATAATTTGTAAATTCAAGTTGCAACTGCCGTAAAGCCTCACTAGCCGCTTCATCCAATTCAGTATATTGCTTATTCTCTATCAATACTTGAAGCATTTTTTCTCTGATCTTAGGATGAATCTCACCACCTGTTCCAAAATAAGTAGGTCGTTTGCCATCCTTTGCTGGAAGGACAAAAATTTTCTTGGCCTTTATATCAACTTCCATTATTTTCCAGATCCTGGCTGCGAGCAGGATGTTTTCATCTTCTTGTATTGACGGTGCAAGTGGTAGCTCTCCAATAGTTTTATCCTGATGGATTACCTTAAAACTTGGATCTGTTTTAAATACGCTATAAAAGTCCCTGCTATTGACCGTTCTTTCTCCCTCAATTCCGACAATCAGTTCCCCTCCAATTAATTCCACCTGTTGCTTTTGCAGGAGTTCCTTAACAATTTCATTAATCTCCGAAATTGTGATTTTTAAGAATGCATAGTTTCTCTGCAATCTTTCTTTCAAGGTTGCGAAGCTACAACCAGAAGTCTCTTTGACAATGGAAAGAATCTGGTGCGTTAAAATATCATAGGGTTGATCAGGAATATATACAGGTTCAATAAACTCTTCTCTGTACAACTGCATACACGCAAGGGACTGCAACAGACTCCAGGGATCAGTAGCATAAAAAAGCAAACTGCTGCTTTCCCCATCTTTACGACCACTTCGTCCTACTCTTTGAATTAGGGAAGCTATGGAATGCGCAGTGTCAATCTGTACTACTTTTTCTACCGATCCTATATTTATACCGAGCTCAAGTGTTGAAGTGCAGCAAATAGCAAAAGGAAAACGTTTATTATTCTTGGCAAAATGTTCTATATATTCTCTTAGTTCTTTATCAATAGAGGAATGATGTGAAAAATAATAGGGGTGACCCTGTTTTCGATCTGAAATCTTTTTAAGCTTTACGGCTACCTCTTCCGCTTTTCCTCTGCTATTTGGGAAAATCAAAACTTTGTGATCTTTTGTTTTTACATAGAGATCTTTCAGTAAATCCAGTGGTAAATCAGCACCATCCATTTTGAAATATTTAAATTCCGTTTCCATTTCCTTGGCGCTTTTATCTCTTAGTACAACAGTATTGTCCGGTTTACCCGTCATTTTCCTGGCTTCTTCATAAGCACCAATGGTTGCCGATAAACCTATCACACGGAAACCTGCAGAATTTTTATTAATGTCATTTAGCCGTGATAATAAAGAATTCAACTGCACACCTCTATCGGTTCCGATGAAAGAGTGAATTTCATCAATAACTACAAAATCAAGCTTGGAAAATAATGTTTTAATTTTTTGCGGATTGTTGACAAACATTGCCTCAATAGATTCAGGAGTGATTAGAACCACTCCCCGCGGATTAAGCAAAAGCTTTTCCTTAAGGGACTTTTTTGCCTCCCCATGCCATTTAGTTACAGGCATATCCAGGTATTCACACAATTCTTCTACCCGGTTAAACTGATCGTTAATCAGCGCAATTAAAGGTGATATATAAAGTACCCGTAATCCCGGGGTTTTATAAACTTTGGAAAGAATAGGTAGAAAAGCCGCTTCCGTTTTACCAGAGGCAGTTTTTGAAGCTAAAATTAAATTCTTATCAGTCGTTAGTATATGTTTTATTGCCGCGTGCTGGATGGGACGCAATGACTCCCATTTTTTGTCACGTACATATTTACGTATCGGTTCTGCTAAAAGTTCATACACGGCTATAATTCCTCAATATCTTCCATGTAAAACTCATTTGGTCTTTCATCCATGACTTTCAGGTCGCCAAATATTTTTTGTTTGTCTATTTCAGGATTCTGTCTGATGATACTTAAAATACTTAAGAAATCCCTGATTACCTCTCTGGGGGTTAAAAATTCATCTGCTCCAGGTTTATTGAATAGCTCTTCCATAAAATGCTGAATTTCAGTCTCTGAAAAATCAATATTTACATTGAAATTGAACTCAAATATTTCTTTAAGCTTTTTTAATAGCACAAAGATCTCATTATTATCTAATGGCATTAACCTGATAACAGGTTGTGCAAAATCCCGGATTTCAGAAGTTTCAAATTTGTTGGTTTCTAATCTGGATTTTAAAGCTTGATAACTATATAATCCCCTGCGTTCATTTTCCAAAACTTCTTTAGTACCGGCAAGGTTAATAAAAAGGTTGCTTATTTTTCCCTGGAAACAGTCGTTATATATCGTAAGGATTTTTTCATAATTCTTATCTCTCACAACAGATGTAGATATTTTGTATAAATTAATCGCTTCATCCAGGTTGATCATGAATCCACTATAGCCTATACTCACAAATAATTTACAGAAATTCTTGAGCATATCATAGTAGTTGAGGTCATCTATAATATCTCTGACACCAAGATCCTGTCTGGCTTCAGTTTTGGTTCTATATTCCCCTTTTAGCCATTTTAAAGCATTTCTTCTTAGATTTTCATCGTCTTTAATATAACCCTCATAATATTTCATGATCACCAGACCAAAGTCAAATCCTCCAACTTCAGTTATGGTGTTAACTGTTTTCATTATATTATTTTGAATTACCTGCAGATGCTTTTCGCTACGGATTTCAGTAACATTGATCTGTTGCTCTTCAGCTGTTTTCATCAGGACTTGTTCTATCCACTTTTCCAGTAAGGTTGGCAAAGCTCCACCTTCAGGCATAGTCTGGATAGCCACATTATCCATGATGGCAGAATACAAAGCGACTGCTTTTCCATCATTAGAATATAATCGGTTGTCCGGCGTAAAGTCGGCATTAGCAACCACAAATTTTTGCTTTAATGCTACAGTATTGAGCAAATGGAGCATAAAAGATTTTCCTGATCCAAAGTCTCCAATCCAGAATTTGAACATGCTATGCCCATTCTTTACATCGTTTAATGCTTGTAAAAATGCCTCAACTTCGGCAGATCTTCCTACAGTGATGTGCTGGACTCCAATTTTTGGAACAACTCCTCCAGTTAATGAATTTATTATGGCAGTGGCTTCTTTTGGTTTTAGTCCTGGTATCATATTTTTATGATTTGTTCGTAATAAGATTGGTTTATGGTGTAATTAGTGTCATCAGTTTCGATAAGTAGATCGTCAATTACATCATAACAGTTTTCATTTAAATTGTTAATCAAAGCTCCTTTTATAACACCTGTATTTTTGCAAAATATATCCATCTGATCACTGGAAACCAAGAAATGATTTTCTTTAAAAAGATTAATTAAGGCCATTTCATTTTGGCTGGCATTGAAGTTATAATATTGGGATTCCGGTCCTGCTAATGGAGAGACTGCTGAATTTTCTATCGCTTTCAAATTGATTGTAGAATCATTGTTTGCGACTTCAATAGCTTCGTCATCTTTTAAATATTCATTAAGAACTTCAACTGTACCAGAATGTTGTTCTTCTACATGTTTTATGGCTTGCGTATCCAGCACTATCTTCTTTCTGACTGGCAGGTAGAAATCTTTTATTTCCGTTAAAGCTTCTTCAATGGTTAATTCTTTTTTAATTAAAGATTGGATCACTTTAAAATAACGGGATTGAAGTTCTGCAGTTGGGAACAGTTTCTTTATCATCACCTGAGACATATTTTTCAATACCAGGTTTCTATTAATCATATTTTGATTAGTGTATAAAAGAAAGTATTCAAATGCCAGCTGTTTATCGATGCCTGAAAGAAACTTAGATGATTCTAAATAAATGTTTTCCAATGAGGGATTTTTGGCATTTAAGGTTAATAGCTTTTCTAATTGTATGAGAAATGCTTCTTTACCAATCTGCTCAAAAGAATCTTGTAATGGTTTTAGTTTAACTTTCCACCTGGTTGGTGCACTGGAGTTCAGTTCGATTTCTGTATTCGTGTCTGGTTGTGCTATCTGCGGTAACAGAATCTCCACATCATCTTGAATATAGGAAAGAATATGAGTTTCAATAGCTATAATCACTTCAGCATGGTAATTTTGAAGAAAACTTAGTTTTCTATTGTATTCATATAATTCTCTAATTCGGTTTTCGCAGTATTTAAGGATGAAATTAAAGATTAATGGTTTATTATGTGCCAGTACATACTTGTAATTCATACTGTTGAATCGATAGTTATATTGTTTTCTAGCAACTATATCAAGTACCAGGGCTAATTGTGAATCCTGATTCAAGTTTTGTAAGCTATAGGCTTTGTATAATGCTTTTCTTAAGGAAATAAATAATTTTACTACCTCACACGCGCAGTATTCGATGTTCATGAAGTTATTGAAATTCAAATAAACATCATCTAACAGTTTTATGTCTTCTTTACTTAGATTTAGCTTTTTGATGTATTTATTTCTCCAATCCCAGGGTTGGTATTCATAGCCAGCATGGTTAACAATTGTCCATTCTAATCTATCTAATCCTTCATGATCGCCAATTTCACGCATTTTCTGCAATAAAAATGTTTTTGCGTAAGAGCTGGTTTTTGGATAAAAAGAAGAGATCAGGTTCATTTGCTCTTCTAGTAGCTGGATATCTTTATGAATGTCAAATTGTTGAAGTAAATCAAAGAGCAAGATAAAAGCATAATTTGTGTTGCCTGCAAGATCAACCCAGTTGCCGGTCAGGAACCTGGCTTTAAATTGATCATAAAATTTTTTTTGTTCACTAGACGCCATTTCCAGTTCGGAATATCTATAAATGTAAGTGTGTGCCCAATCAGGAACTTCCAATGAATCTGTATACTTCGAATAGTCAATAGGGTGGGGAGTCGTGTCTACATCAATAATTGAATTGTCCATTTTTTTTGTGGATGTCGTGAATGTGATTTTAGACAATGAATTCGCCACAATTTTTAATATTTCTGCTTGACTGGCTCGCACTGAATCTGAAATACTAATTGCTACGGGTTGTTCTATTATTTCTTGGTTTTGTTCTGGAGCGTTATTCAAAACATCCTCTGATTGCTGCTCTTTTTCTTTGAATTTTGATAAAGCCTGTATTAATTCTGCAACTTTAAAATTTTGCAACTGTTTGTCCTGAATAATAAGCTGATTATTTGCAGGTTCATTCTCAACTGGTGCACTAACAAGGCTTAGATCGGCTTCCTCATTGTCAATAATTTTATTACTTAGTGATTTTTTTGGGATAGGCTCCTGATCATTTTCTATTGACAATTCGAGGGTGTCATTTAATATGGAATCAACCAATATAGTGTTCTTGATTTCAGTTTGCTTAACTTGGGTAGTGAAAGCACCTGGTTTCTCAACTGTGATTTCTGATTGGTATTCGGCAACGGCCTTATAATTACTTGAACTGTGGTTTTTAATAAAATACTGCTTAATTATGGCTAGCAGTTTTTTTATCAATTGATCCCGTTTTCTATTTGGCCTGGTCAAAAAAACAATTGCCAAACATAGTGACATTAAGAGTGCGCCAATCATAAATTGTTTTTGTTACTAATATAGTAAAAAGGCTAACAAATAGTTAAATTTAAGTGTCGCCAGGCTTTTACAATAGATTGCTGAACTCACCATATACTTCTTTTAAGTTTTGTAAATTTAAGTTTCCTGGCACGGTGAATTTTACGGTTTCCCGTAACACAGGAAAAATGCGGATTTCGGAATGTATCAGTCGTACCAGTCGAGTAAGCAATCTAATTTTTCTTCATGATCAGCAATCTGATCTCATTTAAGTCCTTCTTAAGCCCAACAATTAATCCCTTTATCAGCTCGACATTATCATCATCCTGATTTAATAATTTAAGACACTCTTGTTCCGGAAACTTAAATTGCCTTTTCAATACCAGAGTAATTTTGTTGCTCTGTGCAACAGTTTCGTCCTCAGTCTCTTTTGGGTCATCATCTATTCTAAATCTTAACATCAATTCAAGTTTAAAGTTAATGAGTTTAGCTTCAGTATGAAGGCAGTTTTGAACAAAAAGATCATCAATTTGTTCAAAAAACTCGACTTCACCAATATATTGCTCCCATGTATGATTAAAATCTTGGCTATAAGATTTCATAACCTTTTTAAAGGTGAAATAGTACATGTATTCATAGATGTCAGAATAGATGTACATCGTTAACAAAGCTAAACCCCGAATAGAGAAATTTAAACTGAATTGATCTTTTGTGGAAACCTTCATGTCTTATTTAAATTAATTGTCATCATTAAGTTAACATAATATTGCCAATAAGTTATATATTTATATATTGTATGTATAAAATTCATCTATAGTTAATAAATTAATCATGGCAGGCTGATAAAATATATATATTTAAGCTGGTTGTGGCATAGTACTGCAGGGGTTGTGGTATACATTAAACTAGTATTGAAGTAGGGTTGAAGTAGCCTTGAAGTAGCCTGAGGTACTTCAAGGGTAGTTCAAGGCTACTTCAACCCTACTTCAATGTATGCCACAACCCCTACAGCACAACCTCAGAACCTAATGATAATAAGAGGGTTATATTAATATTAATTACGTATCTTCAATGGAAAGTTTAGTTAGGTTATGTAAAAAATATATTTATGGCAGTATTTAGAAATGGCTCGAGTGGCGGTTTTTCAGGGAGAAACGGCAATGTTATTACCTATATGTTAAATGGACAATGGGTTAGCAGAATAATAGGATTACGTACAGACAAGCCCACAAAGCCTGTTTTAGCAGTCTGGCAGGTTACAAAGTTAGCGGCTGATTTTCTTAAACCGGTCAAGGATTTTATAAGGACTGGATTCGAACTGGAAACTAAAGGAACATTTTTAAATTATCATAATGTTGCGGCAGAGTATAACCGGTTAAATGCAATAACCGGAGAATACCCTGATCAGCGTATTGATTTTACAAAAGTTTTATTTAGCAAAGGTAAGATGCCGGCTACACCAGGCATTAGTGTAAAGGCTATAAAAAAAGGTTTGACATTTAGTTGGGATTCCAGTTTTTCCGCCATCGGTATAAAAGCAAATGACGAGGTCATGCTATTGGCCTATGAGCCGGACACGAAAGATGCTACTTTTTCGCTTTATGCGGGTAAAAGAGCCGGGGGTGAGGCGAGTTTGTCCATCCGAAAAAGAAAGGATCCTTTAGTCTTAGAGACTTATATTTCATTTATATCTCAAAATCGAAAGATCATTTCAGATAGTATCTATGCAGGCCAGATTATTTGGTAAACAGAATGGCCTATGTATCAATTCTTATCTAAGCGGAGCATATCCAAAAAGATTTTTGATGCTCTTAATCAATTTAGCCAGCTTATTAATAGATTAGAAAATCACAACTCTTCTCAAAAAGATGAGTTTTTGACGATCAATGAAGCTGCTGCTCATTGTAAAGTAACAGATCGTACGTTAAGACGATGGAAAGAATCAGGCTTTATTAAACCAATATTTATTGGCAGAACAGTTCATTATTCAAAGAATGAGCTCAGAGAGTCGGCCATCGCAAATAAGCTAATTAAAAAATAGCTTGTCCTGCTTCCCGGACAAGTAGCTTTCTCAACCAGATTGTTTCCTGAAGTCAATCCTCAGGTAGTATTCAAATACTACCTGAGGATTTTTATGTCCTGGTTATTCCGGCATGGCATTAAGAACCCATATTATATAGTTTTTTACACTTCACCGGACAATAGCGGACATTAGCGGACATTAGCGGACATCGATGTCCGGAAGTTAGGTTGTTGTTATTCTGTGACTTACATTCGTTCAACGAGTCCAGAAAGCTGCCGGCATGCAACGACTTGAACTGACAAATTAATTCACATTTTAAAAATTAAAATTATGGCAACTTTAAGACAAGGCCAGTTAGGCCTCTTCAATGGAAAAATCGGTGCGTTAGTAATCTCTAAATGGAAAGATATGTATGTAGGCAAAAGTCTGCCAAAACCATCTTCTAAGAAACCTTCAGTACCGCAGCTGGAGCAGCAGATCAGGTTTAAACTGATGATTAAGTTTATGCGTTCCTTTAAGTCTGAAATTCCTTTCAGCTATCAGAAATCACCAAAAAACAAGACGGCAATGAATATGGCCATACAGTATAATTTAGGTAATGCAATTACTGGTATTTACCCTAATTATGTGATCGATTATGCGAATGTAAAATTAAGCCAGCCTTATGAGCGTGATACTCAGATTGACAATGGCCTGGATATTTCAGCGATAGCATTGCCGGGGAGAAAAGTAAAGGTAACCTGGAAGACGGATGAAAATTTAGATCATCCGGGCACAAAACTTACTGATCAGGCTTATGTGTATTTCTATCATCCTGGTAAGCAAATGTTCTTCACTCCATCACATCCGGAAAGAAGCAAGTTAACTCTTGATATTACTTTGCCATCCATATTTGTTGGCGAGTTACATGGATGGGTGTTCTTCTTGTCTGAGGATCGGAAACTGGTGTCAGATACTCAATACCTGGGTAAACTGACGGTAATAGTGTAAGCTTTAAGATCCCCCAAAGAGTGATGAGCTCTGAGGGGGATCTTTTTAACAAATCAATTGTTCACTTATATAAATTCTGAAGATTATGAATACTGAAATTATAAGATTACCCGCAATACCAGTTTATACAGCTTCGATTTTTAATGGTTTAAAACATCATCTGCTTTTTCTGTTTTTATTGTTTCTATGGTGTTTTGCACCTCCCTGATTAAGGGTGTTTGATGAAACTGCCGGAAATATAGATCAAAGTATCTGGTTGTTTTTTAAATAAAAAAGGTTTAAAAGGCAGATAAAGATATTTTTGTCTGCCTTTTGTTTAGGTTTTGAATACTGTTACTACAGCTTATTTTAATGCGTAGTTATGGTAACCACCATCTACAGTGATCTCTGTTCCTGTAATGAAACTTGCGGCATCAGAAGCCACAAATAATACTGTTTTTGCAATTTCATCAGCATCACCAATCCGTTGCATTGCTGTAGCACTAGTTAAATATTCTTTTGCTTCTGTGGTTAGGACATTTTCTAAACCAGGGGTTAGAATAGGTCCCGGGCTAACGATATTTACACGGATTTTTCTTCCCGCCAGTTCATTTGCTGCAATTTGGGCAATTTTATTCAATGCTCCTTTGGTTGCAGAATATACGCTGGTTCCTAAATTTGCAGCTGAGGCAACCGATGAAGAAGTGAAAACTACCGATGCTCCATCTGCCAGATGGGGAAGTAATTTTTGCAATGTAAAGAAATGCCCTTTGACATTGGTGTTAAATTGTGCGTCAAAATTTGCCTCAGTTACTTGTTCTATTGGCTCAAATGTTGCAATTCCCGCATTCAGGAAAAGGACATCTAATTTGTTTCCGCTTTCTGCAATTGCTTTTTCCAGGATCGAAATTTCTTCAAGTTTTGAAGTGTCCGATACTACAGTAAACAATTTCGGGTTGTTTATTTCTTCGGTTGCTTTTTGAAGATTGGCGGCATTTCTACCAGTAATCCAAACATTTGCGCCTGAGTTGATAAATGCTTTTGCTGTTGCCAGCCCTATTCCGGAAGTTCCACCTGTAATAACAACGTTTTTATTTTTAAAGTCCATGATTAAATTTTTTAAATATTTATGGTACAAAGTTAGAATAGGTACGTTTATTTAGGTTACTTTGTAACGAAAAGTAACAGTAACTTTTGAGTAACCAAGTAACTTATGACAGAAAATGAATGCCAATTAGGGCACAAAAAAGAGATAATGGCCGTCCATGATGCGATGGACGTGTTGAGTGGAAAATGGAAAATCTCCATCATTTCCTCCATTTGCTATTATAATAAGAGAAGATTTTCTGATATTCTGAATGATGTACAAGGAATATCAAACAAAATGTTGAGTAAAGAATTAAAGGAGCTGGAGATTAACAAACTGGTGACGCGAATCGTATTAGATACGCAGCCTATATCTGTTCAATATCAATTGACAGAATATGGTTTAACGTTAAAAACTATCATTAATAACCTCTCAGCGTGGGGAATAGAACACCGTAAGATGATTACTGGTAAGTAGAGTTGATCTGTTTACGAGATTTTTTAACAGGTTTCCATCTACTATGATTAGTAGAATATCTGCAGCAATTAAACTTTAAAAATCAAAATGAGTATGAAAAGTCTAATCAACCAATTTCTCTTAAAAATATTAAGATGAAGACAGGAATCACTTATATCATTGTTTTATTTTTAACAGCTTCTTATGTTCAAAAAGAGCCTGGATCAAGTTCAGATAGAGAAAACAAGAATAGCTTCCAGGTATCATCCACGTTATTCTCTTTCCTTGTAATTTATAAAAATAAAAAAGTCTGAACCAACCCCTGGATTACTTTCAAACCCTATTCTCCCGCCTTGCCGCTCTATAAACTCCTTGCAAAGCACCAGGCCTAAGCCAATTCCTCTTTCGTTATCCGTACCAAATGCAGGTTCGGACTTAATAGAAAAAATATTTTTCTGTTTATCTATCGGGATTCCTTTTCCATTATCGCTGACACTTATTTTACATTTACCGGATATCAACTCAGCTTTGATCGTAATCTGTCCTCCATGCGGAGTGAATTTCAATGCATTGCTGATCAGATTGCGTACTATCAGCTGGAGCATATTAATATCAGCAATGACTTCCAGTGCAGGGGGGATGTGATAATTCAGGATTATATCTTTTTTCAAGGCATGGATGCTTTCCATTTCTATTGTAGGCTGTAATGTTGTCATCAAATCTACAACAACGAGGTTTACATTGGGGCCTTCCATCTGCGACTTAGACCAATGCAACAAATTGGAAAGCATTTCCATCGTATTGTTCGTAGATTTAAGTAATGCCTTTTCTAGTGCTAGCCGGTCTTGTGGGTCCACTACACTTGTATTTAATAACTCGAGGTAGCCTTGTATGTTCATTAGCGGAGTCCGCATGTCGTGTGAAATGATAGACATCAGTGTTTGGACTGCTATTGTCTTTTCTTCCGTAGCTTTTCGCTCTTTGTCATAATTCCGCCTCATAAATTTAATGACGATGTAAATTATAATTACAGGTATAGGTAATGCAGTAATCCGGTCAATAAACTGTCCGTGACCGGTATTAAAGGGGTGTTTCACTAAAAAAGGGCAATAATATTCAAGAATATGCAATACCACGAAATACGACAAATAGATAACTAACCATTTGATGTGTTGGTGATAGGGAGAAATTGTAAATATCAATAACAGATAAGCAGGCCATATCAGGTCAGTAGATCCATTAATTCCTGAATTAGCAAAGTAGTTAATACCTAGAATTAAAACACCTATAAAACCGAATAACGTACTGTTATGTGCTTTGCTATGAAATCTGGAATAATAATACTGGTGCAAAAAGAATAGACCAATTAGAAAAGTGGACAGTGCCGCAACATAAAGATCTGCATATATATCATATGGCACATATACACAGGCCAGAGCGATCAGGCTAATGCAGATTGAATGAAATATTCTGCTTTCTAAAGAAAACATTGATGGACTCCCTATTAGATCAACCCAGTAAGCGTTTTTTTTTGAAAGATGAGCATTAAGAATACTGAAGTTGAATTTTGGCATGAAGAACATAAACTACAATGGCTGTCAAAATTAGAATTTTAGTTGGCAAAAACCTATGCCTTTTAAGGTTATATAGTAGTCATCCGGAATATTAAATCTCAATATTAAAAATAAGAAGAACACTTGCTTAGTGCTAAATTCCGGGGAATAGAAAGTTATCAGATATTCAAAACTTAATCTTTAATAAAAGCACACAAATAAAAAAAAATTAAATCGGATTTAAAGCCGTAATGAAATGTTATTAAGTTTAAAAAATAATTCCTTGATTTGCTTACAAGCTTCAGGGCTTTGCATACATGCGCACGATTTAGCTTACCGATATTTGGATTATGGAAATAAAACAAATAGCATTGGGCAGCCAGGGTTTGGTTGTGCCAGTTACCGGCCTGGGATGTATGGGCATGACGGGTTTTGAAGAAGCGCATATGTATGGTCCTGCGGATGAGCAGGAAGCCATCGCGACGATTCAGCGTTCGCTTGAGTTAGGTGGTAATTTTTTAGATACTGCCGATCTGTACGGACCGCTGAAGAATGAGCAGTTGATCGCTAAAGCAATCAGTGGTAAACGTGATCAGTATATTTTGGCAAGCAAGTTTGGCTGGGAGATCGATGATCACAATAAGGTAACCTGGGCCATCAATGGTCAAAAAGATTATGTAAAGAAATCTTTGGAGCGTTCACTCAAAAACCTGAATACGGATTACATCGATTTGTATTACCTGCACCGCCTGGATAAAAATACGCCTATCGAGGAAACGGTTGAGGCGATGGCTGAGCTGGTTCAGGAAGGTAAAGTAGGGTATATCGGTTTGTCGGAAGTTTCGTCTGAAACGGTTAAACGGGCGCATGCCGTGCACCCGGTCACTGCGGTACAAAGCGAGTATTCTTTGTTCGAGCGGACGGTGGAAGAACGTGGGGTTTTGGCAACTTTAAAGGAACTGGGTATTGGTTTTGTAGCTTACTCACCGCTGGGCCGTGGATTCTTATCCGGACAGATCAAAAGCATCGATGACCTGCCTGAGAATGATTTCCGCAGGGCAATCCCGCGTTTTCAGGGCGCACAGTTCGATAAGAATATTGAATTGGTGAAAGCTATCGAAGTAATGGCTGAAGCCAGGAACGTCACTTCTTCGCAGCTGGCTTTGGCCTGGATCATGAGCAAAGGCATTCTGCCGATCCCGGGAACGAAACGCCGGAAGTACCTGGAGCAAAACATTGCGGCAACAACTATTGTATTAACTCAGGCGGATCTGTCACAACTGGAAAGCATAGTGCCTTTAGGTACGGATACCGGTGCACCTTATGATGAGTTCAGTATGGGCTTAATTGATTAATTTTGTTTATGAATGCTATTAACTCTATATCGGAATTTCACCGTTTGCTGTCTTTAAAGGAACCTCGCCACCCACTGGTGAGCGTGATCAATCTGGCGGAAAGTGTTTTTTTGGAAGATGAGATCTGGAAAGGTTTCGTTAACCGCTTTTATTGTGTAGCGCTTAAACGCGATGCCGTAGGCAAAATCAGGTACGGACAGCAGCATTATGATTACAATAAAGGAGTATTGAGTTTTACCGCGCCTAACCAGGTGCAGCAACTGGATCTGCAAAATATGGAATGCGGATCCGGTTATCTCCTGATCTTTCACCCGGACTTCCTTTTACAGCATAGTCTGGCGAACAGCATTCATCAATACGGTTTTTTCGATTATGCGGTTAACGAAGCGCTGCACCTGTCGGCAGAGGAAGAAGATGACCTGATCACGATCCTCCATAAAATTGATAAAGAGTGCCAGCATATCGATAAGTATACCCAGGAGATCATTCTGACGCAGATCGAGAGTCTGCTAAAATACTCCAACCGTTTTTATGAGCGGCAGTTTTTGACGCGCAAGAGTAATAATTCAGCGCTGTTGACCAGGTTCGGGCAATTGATCGATGACTACTTTAACAGCGATGTACAGGGTTTGCTCACGGTACAATATATTGCTGTGCAGATGAACCTGTCGCCGAACTACCTGAGTGACCTGCTGCGGATTCATACCGGACAGAACACACAGCAGCATATTCATGAAAAACTGATTGCTAAAGCCAAAGAAAAACTTTCCACGACTAGTCTTTCGGTCAGTGAGATCGCCTATGCACTGGGCTTTGAGCACGCGCAATCCTTTAGCACGCTTTTTAAAAAGAAGACGAATTTATCGCCGCTGGAATTTCGTCAGGCTTTTAACTGATTACCAGGATAAATTGTGTGCGGTAAATGTTGTTTAATGGAATATTTACGGTAAGATCTTCCGGGCCGATCAGCACGTATTTGGCGATGCGTTGTCCGGCTTGTCCGGTATGTTAGAGGAGCGATTCACGAATTTGGGCATATGCTTGGATTGGATGATGAATATAAGCCAGGAGCATTTGTTAACGACTTTGATTCTATAATGAATGTGGGTGAGGTTATTAGATTAAGACATCGTTCTATGTTTATACAATGGATGCAAAAAGTATTAAGAGAAAAAAATATTAATTAAAATGAAGACAGTAATCACTTATATCATTGTTTTATTTTTCACAGCTCCTTGTATTCAAAAAGAGCCTAGCTCCATTTCAAATAAGGAAAATATGAATAGAATTTTTAATGATCAATGGAATCAAATTAAAAAGGCCAATAGTAAAGAAGAAGAAAAAGAGCTGGTTTATAAATTTATGGAATTCCTTAAGACGAAGGATTATGCAGTTAGTAATCCTGCTTACATTTCAAATAATGGGGACGTTAAACCTTTTTCTGAAATGTTTGACGATAAAAAGGCAGACCAGTTGAAAAGTATTAATATTGAGATAATAAATGATAACGAAGAAGGAGAGGACAAACATATTAAACTTATTGATTGGAAGCCGATTGATAATGAATCTGCTTTGATGTTTTTGCGTGAATAGTGGGACCATAAGACCTTTAGTTTATAATCATTTAATAGTTGGCTAATAGGATAGTTCTTACATAGATGTTTTAAATCGACTATCCGCGAATTTTATTATAAGGTAATTTGTTAAAAAGAAAAAATTTCCTTGCAAGCAGTTTCTTCTTTCGTAGGATCAGACCTCCAATGAGGATTAGTTCGCTGCTCTCGCTGATCCCTTTAGGAGGAGGCTTCAATCGAACCCCTTATACCACTTTTGAGTTTTTTCAGTGGATTGAAAATGATGTAATTAATTGATTAACAATTGTGCTTACATTAATTGTAATCACATATTAATAATGGTATTTATATATAAACCCTAACCAGTCTTTGATTAGGGGAATTATAATGCTTTGTTAAGTTGCAATAAGTTTCTACTTTTGGGGAGACTAAAAAGATTTGTAAACTTACTAGACCAAAAGACAGATACAATTTTAAAATAACATATTAATACAGAAGCGTTAGCTTTTATTCTTGCTCTGAAATCCGCAAAATTTACAAGTGCAACAAGAATAAAGTTTCAACTGCTCATGCGTCATGCGTGGGCTGAACTTTATTTGTTGCATAGGCTTTTTGCGGAGCCTCAGAGCGAATGAAACTTTCAGTCCCACGCTTCTTTAACTTAGAAGCCGAAAAGGGATTGCAAGGCATTAAAACGGCTAATGATGAAATTCGTATTATTTGTTTTTATTGGATGTTTGTCAATAACAAATTCTAAAGCTCAAATATTTGTAGGGCACACTAAATCTAATATTATAGATTATATAAAAAAAGAATATCCGCAATCTGAATATCAAGGAGAACAGGTTCGTAATAACAAAAGAAGCATGTCTATACTTATACCAGGCCCAACTATTAATGATAGGGTATTATGGACTTTTTTTATTGATGAAAAAGACATATGCCATAAAACTTTTACTGTGATGGATAAAAATAACATAATGAAGTATAAATCGTCATTTGACGAAGGGTTCATTAAGTTGACTGATTATATTTGGATAAATAAAGAAAAAAATGCAGTTATAAATATCCAAACTACATCAGCTGATAGTGCTTTTGTGATAGTTATTATAGAGATATAAACATCGCTTTTTTTCGATGTTCAATTTTTATTTTAAACACATTAAAGAACTGAATACTAAATGAAAACAGGAACAATATCTCACAAACATATCCAACCTATTTATTATCAAGATAATTTTCCTGATACTTCTCCTTTGAGTATAAAAACCCATTTATTGAATGAAGTAAGCACCAATATAGAAGATAAAAACCTATTTATATATATAGATTGGACACTTAGTGTTTACTTAAATGAATCAAATGAGAAGTCATTTGAATATTTAGGTCAAAGCATTGTTCCCTTAATTTCAGTAACTGATTTCGACAGTGATTTACCGGCTTTAACTTTAGTCGTAATGAACAGTTGTAATGCATTCCTAGATCAAATAAAATCTATTTTTGGAAGCTCGCCTCTTATAGATCCTAATTTTAGTGAGATTGCTTATAGGATAATAGAATCTTTGATAAATTCTGGAGAATATTAGCACTATCCCAAATTGATTTTAATTCTGTCTGCCCACTATTAAAGAGTACACCAGATTTATCCTCCAATTCTTTAAGCTTATTTTCTCGATCAGATGCAGGTTTGTATTTACCTTTTTTAAAAGCCTTAGATACTAAGGAGTCAATCCTGTGGTCTCCGCTGGATACCTTTTTAGGTATTTCTTTCTTTTCTGCTTTCATGCTATCAAATCTTTATATTTCAATCTACAATTGACGTTATTCAGGATAATATCCATTTGCTTTTGTATAGCTAAGTTACGATAGTTATGCCTGAAAGTAAATTCGTAAAAATATTTTTGTAAATGTTTGCGAGTTGTTTTGTGATATATTCCTATTATAGAGCGTTTAACATGGCTCCAAAATCCTTCTAATGCATTACTGGTAAATCCTTCCTCATGTACATATTGTTTCTTTCCATGATCAACAACATAGTGATGGTAAGTGTCATTTAATCCTGTGTACGCGTGCCATTCGTCCGATACTACTATTGATCCGTCCTTAACGTAATCTCTGATTATAGGCTGTATTGAGTTGGCTTTAGTATCATCTACAACCATGCAGATAACCCTGGAATGTTTTGCTATTATATTTTTGCCGGTATCTGGACATACCTGGTATTCATTTTCCTGCAGCATACCCATTACCGGAGTTTTATCTTTAAATGAGCGTCCCTGACTATTCTTTACTTTCTTATCTGCATGACGATTTTTATTCTTACCACCAACAAATGTTTCATCCAGTTGTACCGTTCCTTCCAGCTGTACCGGTTCTTCATTTCCTAGTACCCATCTGATACGCTGTAAGAGAAACCAGGCTGTTTTCTGGGTCACGCCTAAATCTTTCCCAAGTTGTACAGAGCTGATTCCTTTCTTGTGCATAATCATGTACATTGCCATTAACCATTTGATTAAAGGTAGTTTGCTGGATTCAAAAATACTATTCGTCTTGGCTGTATAAACCCTATTACACCATTTGCATTTATACCTAATACCATCCTTAAATACATAAGAGTCTTGTCCCATGCAGTTAGAATATGGACATTCCAATTGTCCGTCCCAACGCTGGCCAGCTAAATATTGATGGCAAGATTTTTCGTCTGGAAATCTTTGCACTAACTCTAACAAGCTATTAAATTTGGGTAACATACTTTGAAAAAATTGATTTGACTAAAGGTATACAAATAGGTGTACTCTGCATTATCAGGCTTGTAACTGTCATAGTTATATGGCTGCATTACACCGCTTACAGGTAATAAGATATCGGACGCATCAAGCAAGCCGTTCTCTCTTATATCTGTTACCCCATCCCGCTATTTGCGTTCAGACTGGTTTTGGGTTCTTTTACGGTTTTCCAGTACCGCTAGTTATTTGCCTATGACATAGCTACTTGATAGCTACGTTTCTGTATTAAACTTCTTCAGATAGGCTGAAATTGATTAGGTTAGCTTTTGTATATAAATACCTTAATAATAATATCAGCGTAGGCTGTTGTCTAATACCTATATTTATCTCGATTAATCTATCGCGTAGTTTGAGAAATGACATAAATAAGCCTATAACACAATACCCATTTATCGAGGTGTTTAGGTTGGAAGAATTACGTGCTGGTGCTTTCGATCATTATCAGCGGTTTAATTTCCATCAACTGCTATGGAGTACAGAGATCGACGGAAGTATCACTTTTAGTATTGACTTTACTGATTTTGAAATGCTTTGCCATCAGGCCGTCGTCATTTATCCATACCAGAATATTAAAATTGACCTGACAGATAAAAAAGGATATTTATTTTTAATTCATAATGATGTATTCTTTTGGATTAATCAGAAAATCGGTTCTGATTATCTGAATGGATATTTTATAAACCAGTTGGTATCCTTTGACAGTAAAAGTGCCATAACAATGAGAAAAATCGTTGATTTACTGTTGGCGGAGTACGGTACCGATAATAGGGCTTTAATGATGGAAAGCCATGTGTTTTCTCTTTTATCTCACGTGTCATCTATTTTTGAAGGAAGCCCAGGGCCCAGAGATTATGTGGACTATCCTGTTTTTGGGAAACTGATGAGTTTGATAGAAACGCATTTTATTAAAGAAAAAGGAGCGGCCTTTTATATCAAACAGTTAAATATTTCAGCAAAAAAGCTCAATCAGATCTGCGATAGTATCACCAATAAAAATCTAAAGTATCTAATTCAGGATCGTATTGTGATGGAAATCCGAAAGGAATTGCATCTCGGTAAAAAGACCGTGAAGGAAATAGCATATGATCTGGGGTTTACGGAACCCGCTTATCTTACACGTTTTACAAAAAAACATACAGGCCTGACCCCCAAAGAATTCTTAAAGCAGTAAAGTCCTTTTTTTTAGCGGAAAAGTGTAATTTATTCCCCTTGCCGTTTTTCTACTTTTGCAGTGTAAAATAACGAAAAATGGAAAAATGCACTTCAAGACTAAATAATCATGGTTGCACCCCAGCAATTAATAATATTGGATTAATATGAGAAAAAATTCTTTAATTGCCTATCTCAGAACAAAGCGTGTTCCGTTGATATTGTGTGGTATTCTGCTGATTGCAGGCACATTAGTTTTGGCGTTTGCCTGGTCAGCAGGTTTGATTGGAGGACGCATTACTACCCAAACATTCTTACAGGATACGCCCAATACATTTCCGGCAGGCTACCGTCGTGCCCATGGTAAAGGTATTTGTTTCGAGGGCACTTTCCGTGCCTCCGGTAAAGCTGTACCATTTTCTGTTGCCAGAGTATTTGCCCAGCAGAATGTTCCGGTTGTAGGTCGTTTCTCATTGGGTAGTCCCGATCCCTATGCCCCTGATAATTCCACCCGAACGGTCAGTATGGCCTTGATGCTTACTGCTGATGACGGAGAACAATGGCGGATGAAACTGAATAATGAACCTTTTTTTGCTACCCGTGATGCAGAAGGTTTTCTCAAACAAATAGAGGCATATAAACCCAACCCGTCTGCGGGTGCTCCAGATCCGGCACGAGTGGCCGCTTTTTTGAAAGAATATCCGGAAGCAAAGAAATATGTAAAATGGGATGCGACTGCACCCTGGACCCGCAGTTTTGCCGGAGCACAATACAACGTTATTAATTCGTTCATTTTAATTGATGAAAATGGCAAAAAGCAGGCAATACGCTGGTCTATGCGGCCACACGCGCCATTCACTTCCTGGAGCGTCAATCAGCGTAAACAGGCCAGCCACGACTTCCTATTTGAAGATTTGAAAAAGCGTCTTAAAAAGGAGCCGCTATACTGGGATCTTGTGCTGACCTTGGCCGAACCAAGTGATCCGGTAAACGACCCTTCACAGGTTTGGCCGGAAAAGCGCAGACAGATAGTGGCTGGCACATTGGAAGTATCCCATGTTTTTGACCAGACCAAGGGTGGTTGCAGGGATGTTAACTTCGATCCAACCCGTGTCCCAAAGGGAATTACCCTTTCGAATGATCCAGTTCTGGCAGCCCGGGCCGGCATTTATTCTCATTCGCACAGCGATCGTGTACGGGAGATCGGCTATGGTAAAGCTACGGATGCAGTAGGCAAACATCAAAACAATAATCCTAAAAATAAGTAACCATGTCTAGAAAGAAAAATATACCTTCGGCTCCGCCAGCGCACTTCAATATTACCGCCCGAATATTGCACTGGCTGATGGCAGCAATGATACTAGCCATGATATTTGTCGGGTTAGGTATGATGACATCTCTAACCTGGAGGCCGTGGTTGCTCGACCTCCATGTGCCTTTAGGTATAGCTATACTGCTGTTGGTAATTATCCGTTTTATAAACAGGTTAAGTTTTTCCGTACCAAAAATGCCTGCTGGCATGTCCAAATTTCAG
>Ga0247807_10000734_pt1 | contig 20400 bp, 10 predicted proteins | sample UWRJL074202C1_FD_179931 | JGI IMG/M metagenome (GOLD analysis project Ga0247807, IMG submission 179931) | Plant litter microbial communities from Arlington Agricultural Research Station in Wisconsin, United States - UWRJ-L074-202C-1 | ecosystem: Environmental > Terrestrial > Plant litter >...
TTTCGGCGCCTGACGAGTAGTTAGTACCTATCTGAGATTAAATCCACCGTGACGTGGTGATTCACGATTACTAGTAATTCCTTATTCATGTAGTCGAATTTCAGACTACAATCCTTATTTTATCCTATTTTATTAGATTAGTTTAAACTCACGTTTTTACATCATTTTGTATAGGCATATGTGGCACGTCTATCGCCCACAATATTAAGGCCATGATGACTTGTCTTGATCCCTGTTATCATTACCATTATAAGTGGTGAACTGCTTTATCAATATAATCTCCCATACTTCTTATTTCATAAATAAGGAGAAAGGCAAATAAAGCAAGGGTTTCCGTTAATTTAATGGAATTAACCAATATCTCACGACATTAACTGAAGACAGCCGTGCAACGCTTGTAATATCCCTGGCTTTGCCACGAGATAATATTCAAATTGTGGTAAGGTTTTTCGCGTAACTACGAATTAAATAACATACTTCACTACTGGTTTCAGAAACGGTCTAATGATTTCAGTTCCTGCGTTGCCACATTACTCTTGAGGTGGAATGCTTACACTTTCATTTATAGGTCAAAAATATCTAACCTATGACATTCATCATTGTCTGCAAAGACTACTAGGGTATCTAATCCTGTTCGTGACTCAATGCCTTCGTCCCTCAACGTCAGTTATTAGATAAAAGGTTGCTTTCGCCGTTACCCGTCCTCAAGATATCAACAAATTTCAACTCTACATCTCAAGTACTCCCCTTCTCATATTTAACTCTAGTATAAACGTATCTTATTAAAGACTAATTATACCGTCTAGGTACCCTTTAAACCTATTAAAGATGAATAACACTAGTCTTATACGTATTGCCGCGACTGCTGGCACGTAAATTGGTCAAGACATGTAGGTGGATAATTGTCATCATCAGTAATCCACCTAGAACTTTATTCGATTAAATCGATCTTATAACCTGTTCGTAGATATTTAGTGACTTGACGATGTCAGGCCACGATATCTCATGTATATATAGAAAATTCCTATATAAAACGACAATTCTTAGCAATTGTTGCTAAGATCGAGGTTAAAAGTAGCCGAAGCTATACATTCCCCCAAGTTGCTGGTTCAGCCGTTAGGCTATTGACCAATATTCCCCACTGCTGCACTTAACGTTTTGGGCTTTTTTCATACCCAATGTGATCGATCGACCTTTCAGCCTCGACTACGGAAGTCTTTAGCTAGTTAAGCCTTTAACCTTAACTATTACCTATCCGGAATATTTAGAATCCTCTTAAAGCAAAGAAATAACTTCTTCTTTCTCACATAAATATAAGTTTTAACTTATATTATGCTTTTATAGGGTATTTATGAATCGACCCTTCTCTAAGGCCGGCTAAAATATTATATACTCACCTGTACACCACTTTTAATGAAATTAAATAAATTTAATTAAATTAAACGTTCGATTAGCATGTGTCAAGCACTTGAATAGCGTTCATTCAGAGCCATCATCAAACTCTCACTTATCTGGTAAAATACCATTTTTCAGATATTTATACCATCACTAATACAATTTAACTTTTTATTAATTAAACTACAAAATATAATAAAGATCTTTCCCTTACTAGTACAGTTTTACTAGTAATAAATTAAAGAAATTTCTTTAATTTATTTTTATGGTTATCATTAAGCCGGGTCCTGTTTTAGTTATTAAACTTTAATAAGGCTAAACGCAAGGCTTGAAATTTCATTTACTTTTTTACTCTATTCTATACCCTTATCCCCTCTTGCTTCGCACCCCCACTACGTGGGGAAAAGGATAAGGCATAAAGAAGTAAAGCATATTTTACTATGCTTTATAGATCTAGCTAAAGCGATTACTTTAGTAATTTATAAAATATTTTCTGCACAATACCCTTAATTTTTATTAAACACTCATATATTATGTGCATATGTCTGAAACGCTCCGGACTTTCCTGTGCTAAGTTAGCACTTAACTATTGATAACACATAAGAAGTTTTGGCTTATTTTAAGAGAATTTTATTAGTGTAAGTCTAAAGCATCTTTAATATAGCTACTTGTTAACACAACAAAAACTTGAGCTTGTATAAAAGCAATACCTAATTCTAAACCTGAGAATGCTACAATGAAAGCTAAAGGTATTAATCCTAAGAAAAAGAATATCACTCCAGATGTCATTATATTATAAGTGAAACCTGCTAAAATATTTAATAACATGTGACCACTTAAAATATTTGCCCCTAATCTAAGCCCTAAAGAAACATTTCTAGATAAATATGAAATGAATTCAATTAAAACTAATAAAGGTAATAAAGCTAATGGACAACCTGCAGGCACTAATAATGAGAAGAATTCTAAACCGTGTTTTTGGAAACCTAATATAGTAGCACCTAATACTATAGTGAAACTTAAGGCAAATGTAAAGATAAAGTGACTTGTAGAGGCAAAACTGTATGGTATCATACCTATTAAGTTATTAACTAAAATAAAGATGAATAAGGTATATATAAAAGGGAAGTATATTTGACCTTTTCTAGCATTTATTTGGTTTGTTACAATACTGTGTATTGTAGCATATAAAGTTTCTTGGCTTATTGATCAGCTGTTACTTATAACTTTATTGTAGTTAGTAGCTAAAAGGTTCATAGATAAAATTAAGAAAGTACCTATAACTAAGTATAATCCTATGTTAGTTAAAGATATGTGTAAATTTCCTAATAATGGAGCGTCTAAACTTATTAAGTTTCTTATTTCAAACTGGTCTAGAGGACTTGTAGTATATGTAAATACGTTATTTAACATAATTATTGTTTATTTTTAATTTTTCATTGATAAATTTTATTTTATTGCCTCATGGTATAGCCAATAAAAGGGAGAAGGGGGTCATTAAGAAAAGGGGGAAGAGAAAAAAGAATACGATTAAATTAAAGGTATGTTTGTAGGTATTATTTCAAAACTATATAATATGCAAGGAACTAGTACTACTAGAGCTATTACTATAGGTAATAAAACAGTTCAACAGAAAGACATTAATTGATCGAAACGTATTCTAGGGAATGAGGCTCTAACTCATATGAAAACAAAAATCATAATACCTGATTTAACACCCAAGGCTAAACCATATAGTAATCCTTCAATTAAAGGACTTGAGTAGAATAAGCTATCATTGTGTACGTTATTTATATAATAGTCGAAGTCAAAATATTGTACTATAAAGAATAAAGATACATAATCATACAGGTAACCACCTAAGAATAAAATACTTGTTAATATACAGATTAACACAATACTTGCGTATTCGGCTAAGAAGAAGAAAACAAATATAACTGCCGCGTGTTCTGTCATGAACCCACTAACTAATTCCGATTCCGCTTCTGCTAAATCAAAAGGAGCTCTATTAGTTTCTGCTACAGCTCCTATAAAGAAAATTAGAAATACTGGGAATAAAGGTAGTATGAATCACACAGCTCTTTGTGCTTCTATATTAACAGTTAAATTCAAACTACCCGTTAACATTACTACAAGTAATATTGCAGAACTTAATATAAGTTCATAACTTATTAATTGTGCGGTACTTCTTAATGAACCTAAGAAAGCATATTTACTGTTCGCACTTCATCCTGCTAATAATATACCATATGTTGCTAGAGAAGAAACTGCTAGCATGTATAATATACCTAAATTAAAATCACTTAAACCAGTCCCGGGACCGTAAGGCACTACAAGATAACCTAATAATGCAAAAACTAAAGTTATAATGGGACCAAGAAAGAATAGACCCATGTTAGCTTGTGTAGGTGAAACATATTCTTTTAAAAGAAGTTTTAAAGCATCCGCAAAAGCTTGTAAAAGACCATAATATCCCACTATGTTAGGACCTAATCTTCTTTGCATACTTGCCATAGTTTTTCTTTCTGCAACAGTTACGTAAGCAACGGCTAATAATACGGGAACTGCCACAATTAAACTTTCCAACACAGATATTAAAGTTGGCATATATAACATTTTAGATAATTTAATATTGTTAATTTTAATTAATAGCCTATACACTTTAGTGTATATTTTTATAATTAAAAATTAATTTAAAAAGTATGTAATTTTTTTGCTCTTTTACTATAAACAAAAGAAATATCTTTGTACTTTATTTTTAAATTTACGCTTCGACTTTTTTTTATTTTTTTCCTTCTTCTTTGTGTAAGAAAAAAGGAGGTACTTCCTTCGATTAAGAAGAGAGGAGGAAGTGCTTTGCAAGGGTAATGTAAAATAATTAAATACCCTGTTATTGCCTTACAGTATATAGGGTTTAAATATTTTTAAGTTTTTATACGAAAACTCTTATCTAAGATTCGAACTTAGATCATAATATTAGAAGTATTATGCTCTTCCCTTGAGCTAATAAGAATGATAGGTAAAAAAACTTTTTACCCCTCTTTTCCTTTTCCCCACCACGTGGGTATGCGAAGCAAGAGAAGCAAGGGGGTATGAGTTTAATTACTTAACCTTTTATTACACGTGTATTTTATTAAGCAACGTATAATAATAAGAAAGCCATCATTAAAGCGAATAATCCTGTGGCTTCTGCAAAAGCAAAACCTAAAATAGCGTATGAGAATAATTGTCCTCTTAAAGAAGGGTTTCTAGCTACACCTAATATTAATGCACCAAAAACTACACCAATTCCTACTCCCGCTCCGATTAATCCTGTAGTTGCTAAACCTGTTCCGATGATTTTTGCTGCTTGTATCATTTTTTTTTTTTATATAGTTGTTAGTGAGAAAATCTCACATAATTTTAAAGGTAGCTTTTACTAGCCCTCAGACTAAACCTTTAGTAGATAATAACTTAGTAAAAGAGCAAATCATAATTGATCTACTCTTTACTTTGTTTTTCCTTTATACCTAAAAGAAGGTAAAGGATGCGCACGTAGCCTGTTTATTTTAGATTTCTAAGGACTAAGGAGGTATCGAACCCCGAATTTTCGATCTGCAATCAAAACGTAGAACCATCTACGGCTCAATCCTGATAAGTATGATATACTTATTTATTTGGCATTTTTATATGTTTTCAGTTCCCATAACCCTTTTTCCTTTAGGGAAAAAGGGGGATAAAAGGTTTTGCATACTTTTTTGTGAAAAAATAAAGCATGAGAAGATATAAGGGGCATAATTATAACGTTAAATTATTTATCTTTAACGTAATCAAAAGCACCAGACAACAATAAAAATTATTATCTACTACTTACTCAACCTTTTACACCTATAGCTCCATTACGATTTTTTGTACTGATATATGTGTGTTGTACATTTGATTTAAGATGACCTCTTAGTAATATTGCAGATAAACCTTTAAATGAAGAATCTACGTTTTTTAAACCTCCTTTTCATTTCATTTTAAATACAGATCTTGCGGCTGTAAGTCTTCTAGTAGCTCTTCCTTTAGCTTCGATACGAATACCTCTCATACTTAAGTGTTTTAAAGATTTTAAAACATACTTTTGTAAAGAAATTGCACGTGAGTTGCTTAATGGGCTTGCTTCTGGCGTTGTTTTTATTGTTTTTACCTTTATGTCTTCAGCATTCGTAAAAGTATCTAAAAGCAATGTATTTAGAGGATCATTAACATTATTTCTTAACATAGAAGTTATTTTGTCATTACGTATAATATTTACAAGTAAATCATTTTTGTTTAAGTAGTGGAAAATTTCAGCTGCTCTATAGAAGGCTGGTAACTGCACTTTATTTAAAGACGACTTTAATACTTTATATAGTCTATTATTTCTATCTTTCAATTTTAAAGCCACTGCTTGTGTATAAAGATCGCTATTTAAATGTAATTTTTTTAATTTAACTATGTTAAACTCCACTTTTTTCCCATAAATCTCCTCTGCTAGTTCTAATAGTTTATTAATAAAGCCATTACGGAATTTATTTTTGTTAAGTAATTTTCTTATTTTTAAGCTATTTAAATGTGCTGTGTAATATTTTTCATATACAGGCATTATTTCTTTAAACTGAGGATCAGGTAAAACAGGTGTAATTTTCTCACATAAGCTAATAAAAGTTTTATTTTTATATTCTTCTGAAATTAAGTTAAATATTACCATTTTATTTAATATTAGATATATATTATTTATGTTTTTTAAAACTAAATTTCTAAGATCTAAGTTTTGCACGAATTGTTTGCTACATCATTTTTTATAGTAGTGATTTTTACCAATTAAGTGTCAAAATTCTTTAAAGCTAAGTATTCTATTATAGGTAACTCTTACTTGTTTATGTTTGTTTTTATGTATGTTTCTTATTAAAGGTCTGGCTGGGTTATATAAGGCTCTAGACAATAAAGCGATAGCTCTATCTAAAAATAATCTTTCTGCGTTATGTATGTAAAAAGTTACAATGGCTTTATCATTACTGTGCTTTACTTCTCCTTTACCCACAAGTATTTTTTTAGTAGTCATACGTCTAATTTTTTTTTCCCTAGGTGAAAGAGGTAAATGTTTATTATTAGCTGAAGTTTTTTTTAGTTCGGAACTAAAATAACTTTTTAATAATTTCATCATAGCTAAATCAGCCACAGGTAAAGCTTTAATGTAGCTAGGGTTATAGTTATAAATACTATTGTATCATTCTTGTGCTGCCGGAGTGTAGTGTCTAGGTTTTCCACTATCGCTCTCTATGTGAGTTAAAGGTCTTACTGCCTTGATTGTTTTAACTTTTTTGCTAAATAAAACAGGCAAATTGCTTAAGTTTTCGTTTTCTGGCTTCGATATGTGTACAGCCTGGGCAAAATTTTTATTCAATATTTCTTGTTTATTAATAATTTAAATCGTGATATTTTTTAGGGTATTACTTACCCTGAGCTTAATCTGTATTAAATTAAGTCAATTTCATAGATATAATACCTATTATTACTTTATACCTTCTTTCCTGCCCTTCTTATAAGAGGAAGGGGAGAAGGTGTGCGCCTAGTTATATATAACTAAACCTACGCGAAAAACACATAGATACGTCACTAAATTAGTGCTATGTAACATTATAAAAATAATACGTTTTCTTTGCTTGCTATTAGCTTTTGCCTTTATTTTAAATAATGGAGGTGCTTCGCAAGAGAAAGACGTAAACATAATAATTTACTTTAGATTACTGTGACTTTGTTGAATAATTGCTTGTTCACTAACTATGTGTAATGGTAAAAAAGGCTTTATTTAAAAATATCTTCTCCTTTCCTCTTATCTTAAGATAAGGATATATTAACTATAATCTAAACTAAGATTAATATGTGATTAACCTGATTGCAGGCTTAATGTTATAAGCAAAGGCAAAATTTACGTAATTATGGCCAATATTTATTTGTAATGACTTTAACAAAGTTATGGTCACAGCACCCACACAATTAAGATTGTAAAGGTAAACTTACAAATGCGTGAGGTTTAGGTGGGCTTGTTAAAGCTCATTCTAATGAAATATAGCTTCTATTTAATAATACTTGTAAACTATCAGTATAGAATTGTGGAGTTAATCATGGGTATCTGCTTGTAGCTTTACCTTCTACTAATTGTACATACACAATATATAAGAATAATCAAGTAGCGATAACACTTATAATACTACCAAAACTACTTATAAGATTTCATCCTGCAAAAGCATCAGGATAATCACTAATTCTTCTAGGCATTCCTTGTAATCCTAAGAAATGTTGTGGGAAGAATGTAACGTTAACTCCTATGAATAAGATTCAGAAATGTACTTTACCTAACATTCTGTTGTAGTCTAAACCAAGTATTTTAGGTATTCAGAAGTATCATGCACTATATAATGCAAATACTGCACCCATACTTAAAACATAGTGGAAGTGAGCAACAACATAGTAAGTATCGTGGAATGCGATATCAAGTGAAGCGTTGGCTAAAACAACACCTGATAATCCCCCAATTGTGAACATAAATACGAAACCTAATGCAAATAACATTGAAGGTGTTAAGTGTATAGATCCTCCGTAACATGTAGCCAATCATGAGAATATTTTAATTCCAGTTGGAACCGCAATGATTAAAGTAGCGGCTGTGAAATATGCTCTTGTATCAACATCTAAACCAACAGTATACATGTGATGACTTCAAACAACAAATCCTAATACACCAATAGACATCATAGCATAAACCATACCTAAGTATCCGAACACGCTTTTGTTAGAACTTGCAGATACTACAGTACTTATTATACCGAATCCTGGGATAATTAATATATAAACTTCGGGGTGTCCGAAGAATCAGAATAAGTGTTGGTATAGTATAGGATCACCACCTCCAGCTGCTTCGAAGAATGATGTATTGAAATTTCTATCCGTTAATACCATTGTAATAGCACCAGCTAATACCGGTAATGATAGTAATAATAATACAGCTGTAACAACAACTGCTCATCCGAATAAAGCTAATTTGTGTAATCTTATACCTGGACTTCTCATGTTAAGTATAGTTGTTATAAAGTTAACTGCACCTAATAAACTACTAATACCCGATAAGTGTAAAGCAAAAATAGCTAAATCAACACTTGGTCCACTGTGACTTTGTACTCCACTTAATGGAGGGTAAAGTGTTCATCCAGTACCTGCACCATTTTCTATACCACTAGCAAATAAGAATAATAATAGGCTAGGAGGTAATAATCAGAAACTAATGTTATTAAGTCTAGGGAAGGCCATATCTGGTCCACCCACTAGTAATGGTAATAAGAAATTACCAAAACCTCCGATTAATGCTGGCATAACCATGAAGAAAATCATTAGTATGGCGTGAGCTGTTATTATACTATTGTATAATTGGTTATCTGCAATATATTGAACACCAGGTCCACTTAATTCTAATCTTATTAATACAGAAAAAGCTGTACCTAATAGTCCAGAGAATAAAGCAAAGATCAAGTATAATGTACCAATATCTTTAGCATTAGATGATCAGAATCATCTTTCTGTTCATAAAGATACGTCGCTTCTTAATACTGATACGTTAGATCCGTTAACGCTTTCTTTATTTGCAATTTTTGCAAATGCAAAAGGTTTTACGGGTAAAAGTTTAGATGCTGTTTGTCCTTCTTTACCTGCTATTGCACTGTTTGTATAGTACTCGATAAAGCTATTTTCTAATAAACTTATAGAAGGTACTATTATTAAGAAGTGAGCAAAGTATAATACAGTACTTATTTGACCAAATTCGATGAAAGGAGATTCAACGTGTTTAGCCCCTAATTGCATTAAAACTAAGAAGTTAGCTATAAATACGTAATAAGCAATTTTACTTAAAGGTCTGAATTGGATACCTCTGTATTTACTTACATCTGCGAAAGGCATTACTAATAAGATTAATATGGCAGCTATCATAGCGATAACTCCTAATAATTTGTTAGGTATTGATCTTAAAATAGCATAGAAAGGTAATAAGTATCATTCAGGTACTATAGCCGGAGGTGTTTGCATTGGGTTAGCTTTAACATAGTTTTCACTATCTCCTAAGGCATTAGGCATGAAGAATACGAATAAACTTAATACTATTATAAATACAAATATTGTAATTAAATCTTTAAATAAGAAGTAAGGGGCAAAAGTAATTCTATCGTAGTTAGCTCCGATACCTAAAGGGTTACCTGATCCAGCTTTATCGTGTAATGTAATCATGTGCATTAACACTAAGGCAGCTAAAACAAAAGGTAATACAAAATGTAAAGCAAAGAATCTGTTTAAAGTGGCGTTATTAACACTGAAACCACCTCAAATAAATTCAACAACATCTTGTCCTATTCAAGGTATAGCACTCATAAGGTTAGTAATAACTGTAGCTCCTCATAAAGACATTTGCCCGTATGGTAACACATATCCCAAGAAAGCGGTTACAATCATTAATAAAAATATAGCTATTCCTATTGTGTATACCATTGTTCTAGGTGCTCTGTATGACCCGTAGTATAGGTTTCTACCTATGTGGCAATAAACTAAAAAGAAGAAAGCTGAAGCAGTATTACTGTGTAAGTAACGTATTAATCATCCGTTATTTACATCACGCATTATGTGTTCTACTGAATTGAAAGCTTCTAATACACTCGGGTTATAGTGCATGGCTAAAGTTACTCCTGTTACTATTTGTATTATTAAACAAACGGCTAACAGTGAACCAAAGTTTCACATATAACTTAAGTTAATTGGTTGAGATGAATCGATTAAATATGAATTAACCAACTTTAATAATGGATCACTTTTTAAAAGCCTTATTTATGAATAAATAAGCTTTCTTATTAGATTTTAAGTGTAAAAGTAGTTTTAAAGGTACAAAAAGAATATATATATATAGACTAGTAATTTAAGTTTGTTTTTTTTTTCCAAAGAAATTCTTTGGGGACCACTGAAAGAATGTAATAAACTAAAAAAAAAAATAAAAGGCTAAGAAAAATTGTCATTCTTTTTCTTATCAATATAATGAGGGATAAGGATTTGCACCTTATGTATTTACATGTAATTATAGTAAGTTCCTATAGATAATAAATACAAGCTAAATTCTCTCAATAAAGCTTATACATTAAAATTTTTAACATATAAGCTTTTTTTCCAATGCCCTTTTTTATGAAATAACCCTATTCTTCTGCTTATTTTTTAGCAAAATTGAAATTGCTATCACGACTTATAAGAATAAATAAAGAGATTAAAATTAGTATAATTAAACTGTTATCTGCTAGAGATAGATAAGGTATTAAGATGTAAAAGATTAGACCAATTAAGATATATAAGGCATAACTTGTTATAACCCCTGTATCTAAGCTAGCTATACTTCTACTTACAGTAATTAAACCTTTTTCTAATCCATAGGGTCCTAATAATTCTACGCTTCCTTTATCTAGAACTTTAGATGTTTGACCACCCAATTTTAAGACTAAACCTGTTATATACTTGTTATAGAACAATTCTATAAGGAAACGTTGGTTAAAGAATCCAAATATGTTATAACCTAACCTGTTAAATTTGAAACCAATTAATACTTTAGGTAAAAATTCTGAAAGTACTATTGCAACAACACTAAGAGAAACTGTAAATATTAAAGGCAATAATTTAAAAAGAGTAGGCACTGCAAATTCAGTATCTAATAATATTTCATGTGTAGGATGAATAAATAGACTATTGTCCGCAAAAAAGGCTGAACCTAGGCCTATAAATATATCTTTAGTTATGTACCCAAAGAATATAGCAAAAACTGCTAATATAACTAGAGGAAGACTCATAAATAAATCTCCTTCTTTGGCTACTTTAGAACTAAATTCTAAAGGTATATAATGAATTCTAGGTCCATTAGGGTTAGTTAAGAAGGTTAGGTATAATACTTTTACTGAATATAAAGTAGTGAACATTGCACCAATTGTAGCAATGAAGTATACCACGGTACCGCTGAAATAGAATTGTCCATATGCAGATTCTAATATAAGATCTTTACTATAGAAACCAGTCATAAAAGGGAAAGCAACTAAACTAAGACTTGCAATTAACATTACAGAATAAGTTAAAGGTAAAAATGAAATTAATCCCCCAAATTTTCTAAAATCTTGGTTATCCCCTACTGCGTGTATAACAGCACCTGCACCTAAAAATAATAATGCTTTATAGAAAGCGTGATTAACTAAGTGGAATAAAGCTATATTGTATGAAGATAATCCTACTGCAATTACCATCATACCTAATTGACTCATAGTAGAATAGGCAATAACTTTTTTAATATCTTGTTGGAATAAACCAATTAAAGAACTAAACACTGTAGTTATAGCACCTAATCATAAACATAAAATTAACACTGTTGAACTATACTCTATTAAAGGACTAGTACGCATTAATAAGTATACTCCAGCTGTAACCATAGTAGCTGCGTGTATTAAAGCAGAAACGGGTGTAGGACCTTCCATCGCCATAGGTAATCAAACGTGTAATCCAACTTGAGAACTTTTAGCCATAGCACCAATTAATAAACAAATACCTATAATTGTAACTAAATCTTCATTAACAAAAGGTGCTAATGAAAATACTGTACTATAATCAATGTTTCCGAATGATCATAATATAGCAAACATACCAATTGTTAAAAAACAATCACCCACTCTGTTAGTTAAAAAGGCAGAAAGAGAACTTTGATTTGCAGCTATTCTAGTAAATCAGAAACTTACTAGAAGATATGAACAAACTCCAACACCTTCCCATCCTACAAACATTAGTAAGAAATTGTTAGCTGTAACAAGTATAATCATCATAAAGGTGAATAAACTTAGGTAACTAAAAAATCTTTGATTGTGAGGATCATGGCTCATATAACCTATAGAGTATACGTGCACCAAAGAACTAACAATTAAAACCGGTATTAACATAGATACGGTTAAACTGTCAAAATGGAAACCTCAGATAACATTTAGTGATTCACTATCTATTCATCTAAAAAGGTTTATAGACACTGGTATGTTATTTAGCCCTACTTCAAAGAATGCCACAATGGCTAATAGGGTTGTTACGATTACACTTGTACATGTAATTAATTGTGCTCCGCTAACTCCGACTTTTCTACCAAAAAACCCGGCAACTATTGATCCTAATAAAGGTAAAGTAATTATAGCTAAATACATTATTTATATTCTATCGCAATGCTACCTCTTAATCTATAAAATGCAACTAGAATACCTAAACCAATCGCTGATTCTGCACCAGCTATTGCTATTATGTAAATAGCAAATGTTTGGCCTAATATATCATCAAAGCTAAGTGAACTTATCAATATTAAGAATGTAATAGCTAATAACATTATTTCAATTGAAATAAGCATTAATATTATATTTTTTCTATTTAAAACGAAACCTAAAATTCCGATTAAAAAAAGTATTAAGGATAAATTCATTGTATTTTTTTTCTTTATAATTATTTAAATCTTTATCCTCCTTCCGATTCCCCCCCCCTCTTGCTTTGCACCCCCCCCACTACGTGGGGAAAAGGGAAAAAAAATAGAAAAAGGAAAATCGCATGAGATAAAGCAAGTGATAAATCGACAAGGATTCGAACCTTAACTATAGAATTAATTTGCCATAAATGTAATACCATATTATTACTTCGATTTTTAAGATAATAAAGATTATCTTGTACTAATATAACAACAATTTATTTTGTCACACGCGTACAGAAATGTATTTGTTTTTCCCTCCAGCTAAGGGAGGGAAAGGGAGGGAATGGGTGCAAAACAAGGGAAATAAAAAAGAAATAAAACATGAAAACAAATTAAACATGCAAAAAAAAAATTAAAATCTCCATGCCATAAGATGTTATAATATGGAACCGTAGATCTATATTTTTTGTAAATAAGTAAGTTAATTTATCTAATATATTAGATAATGTATCTACTGTTCCTCTAGTCATGATAAAAATTTCTCGATACCTACTGATTCTATTACAATAGGCATACTACTGTGTAATATACCACATATTTCTGAACATTGTCCGTAGAATGTACCTTCTCTATTAACAAGAACTGAAACTTGATTTAATCTACCAGGGTAGGCATCACATTTAATACCTAAAGCAGGACAAGCGAAAGAATGTATTACATCTGCAGCAGTTACAATGAATCTAACGTGTGTTAACTCTGGAAGTATAACTCTGTTATCAACTTCTAACATTCTTAATGCTCCATCTTCTAAATCTGATTCGGGTACTAAGTATGAATCAAATTCAATAAATTCTTCGTCTGCGTTTAAGAAATCAGGGTATTGGTAGCTTCAATATCACTGGTGTCCTTCTGCTAATACTGACATAGCCGGGTCACTAACTTCATCCATTAAATATAATAATTTGAAAGAAGGGAAAGCAATTAATATTAATATTAATGCTGGAGTAATAGTTCAAATTAATTCAATTAATGTACCATGATTTAAATATTTATGAGAAATAGGTGAATTTACGCTAGTGTAATTTCTAACTATAGAAACTAAGATTCAACCTACACCAAATAATATTATAACTAAGTAGAACATAATATTATCATGTAATTCTACTAATCCTTCCATTTGAGGAGTCGCGCTGTCTTGGAAATAAAGACCTCAAGGTCTAGGTGTATCACAATTATTTGTTGCAAAGCAAGTGTTTAAAAGTAAATTAAGCATTTTTTTTTATTAAATTTGTTTTCATATTCGTTACTTGATAAGGTAAGCCATAGCTATTTTTAGACCTTAGGGTAGTTCAGGAAATATAAACTTTTGGGCAGTTTAAGATCATTATTTGATCTTATAAAAAAAGTTAAGAGCAGACACCAATTTGTCTGAATTAATATTGTTACCAACAATAGTCAAGACTTGTCTACTATCTATTTTTAGAGCGTTTTTACCTAATTCAAAAACAAAACCTAATGTTAAAGCTAAGAAAAATATTAACATAACAGTTAAACCAAAAATACCATTTGCGTATGCACTTACCACGTAAGGATATACTAAAAGTATTTCTAAGTCAAATAATAAAAATAAAAGTGCAAATATAAAGAAAGAAATAGTAAACTGTGTTCTGTTTTGACCTAAGAAAGAATGAAAACCACATTCAAACACACTATCCTTTTCCTCGTAAGGGTTATGGGGTGCAAATAGTAAATTAATTACCAATAAAAGAATTGCCACTATAGGCACAAAAATGAAAAAAAATGTTGTAGTTGTCATTTAAGGGTTAAGTAGTATAAGAGATAAAACGTTCGTTACGTTTAATACCTCTTCGGGTATTAGTATAAATAATATTAAAATGAAAGTTATTATAGAGATAGTTATACTTAAAGTAGAAGACAATATAATATTACTTCTTGTCATTTTTATTTTGTTTACAAAAGTATCTCCTTTTAAAAGGATAATTTCTAAATTTTTATTTTCTAGCACAGGATTAGGTTTATAATCTGGTGTTTCAAAGAAAATTTGTTTAATAATGTTTAGGTAGTAAACTGCACTTACTACACTAGTTAATATTGCGATTAAAGTTAAGAATACGTAACCACTATCTAAAGCGGCACTTAACACCATCTGTTTTGCGAAGAATCCCATTAACGGTGGAATACCTACAAAAGAGAATATTGTAATAGCTAAACTTAAAGATAAAACGGGATTTAAATAAAAGTAACCTTTTAATTGATTAATTAATTGTACTGGAGAATTATTCTTATCGGCTAATTCTTTAAATTCTTTATTATCATTAACGTATCAGTAGTAGCTAAACCCTATAGTTATAAGAATAATAAAAGCATTTAAATTACTTACAGAATATTGGATTAAGTAGAAAATAAAGGCTTGTATAGACTCTACGCTATTAATACTTAGAGCCAGTAAAATAAACCCTACATGAGAAATTGTACTATAGGCAAATAGTCTTTTTATTCTAAATTGAGTTAAACCTACTACTGTACCAACAATCAATGAAAGTAAAGAACTTACTAATAAACTAGTAGTTCAACTAAACTGGAAATTAAATAAAGAATTACTAGTATAATGCACTAATTCCAGTAGTAAAATAAAGATAGATATTTTAGACACAATAGCAACAAAAGTTGTAACTATTGTTGGGATAGCGTCATATACATCCGGAGATCAGAAATGGAATGGAGCTGCACTTACTTTAAACAGGAAACCTACACTAAATATAAGTAAAGCAAAGTTTATATAGTAAGATTTATATCAGTATAATACACTAGCATCACTGTTTTCTAAATCACTTATACTAGTTATTACATATATTCCATCTAAATTAGTTGTACCTGAATTAGCGTATAGTAAACTTGTACCTAGTAAAATAAAACAAGAACTCAATCCACCTAATAAGAAATAAGTTAAACCACCAGAAGTAGCTTGTTCTGAATTTCTATATAATGTACTAAGTAAGTACAAACCGTAACTTTGCAATTCTATAGAAATAAAAATAGAAACTAAATCACTTGTAGATACTAAGAATATGGCACCGCTTATTATAAACAATAATATTAGAGGATACTCAATTATTTTAAATTGTTCTCCCATTTTATTTATAATTTGCTTTTCATTAAATTTAAAGTTGTATAAAAATAAACTACTTATAGAAGAATATTCTGCTATTCAGATTCTTCTAGGGTAAAACCCAGTAACTTGTAGTATAACTGCACTTATTAAAAAAATAAATAAATGGAAAACATGTGTGGTACTTGTAGCATGAAATAAACCCCCAAATAAACCAATTCCAGTATCTAAATTTGTTAGGTATAATGTACCTAATACTAAAATAGAACTGTAAAGTAAAGCAATAATGGCAACTCTGCTATATAATATAGATTTATCTCGTCTACTTGTGACAGCATTTGAAAAAAGTATTAAAATTATGGAAAAAATAATCACTTAAAGACTAAAAGTTTTGAACTTTTAACTGTGATAAGACCCTTGTTTATACGTACTTATCCGTCTTCCATGCTTTGCAAAAAAAAAGACGGGTAATTAAGAGTAGAGAAAATAGGTAATATCATATGCTTTACCTAACTTAAGCTAAGTCTTCCTTTTTTATCGTAATGTTATTTACTGCCAATGCTTGTATATATATGTTGCACACGACTACTATACCTGTGTTATTATATTACTATATTTATCCTTTTTATTTTTAACACATAGCGTAAAAATAGTAAAGATAATAGGTAATAAAATAAGCCGGGAGGGAAAATTGAATTCCCATTCTTAATGCATGAAATTAATGTTCTAACCAATTAAACTATCCTGGCTTTTATAAAAGATATTATAGGGTGAATACCCTGACTTGAACAGGGAACCGACTGTGCCACATACAGATGTTCTACCGATTGAACTATATTCACCGGAAATAAATATCACAAAATATAACATGTCTGTTTTTTATTTTTCTTTCCCTCTCGCAAAGGACTACGTGGGGGAGTGCTCTTATTTCAAAAATAAGAAAGAAGAGGGATGACATAATAAATATACATTATGTTGGAGTGATTCGAACACTCAATGGTAAATACCAAAAATTTATGACTTGCCGATTAGTCTACAACATATCATAATTAAGTTATGTTTATCTTTTTTATTTATTTCACTTTTTTTATTTACCACCTTTTTATTTTCGTTTTCAAGTAAATATGAAGAAATAAAGGTGGTGCCATTGACTACGTCAAAGCATTTTGGCTTTGCCACTTTAAAATAAAAGTTTAATATTAAATTATAAGGTAGATCCGACTTGAACGGATAAAATTAAAAATCAAATAGTCCTAAGCTATTCATGTCTACCAATTCCATCACTACCTTAATTATCTGCTCGAAATAAGATTTGAACTTATAACCTAAACATCTTCAGAGTTTCGCTCTACCAATTGAGCTATCCGAGCTCAGAATTAAAACTTTTTATTTAATAAAATTTATAGAGCCAAAGCTCTTTTAAGATTTGGAGACATCAGGACTCGATCCTGAAATAACGATATGCAAAATCGCAGTTTTACCAATTAAACTATGTCCCCTTTTTCTTGATATAACCAAGAAAAACCTTATTAATTAAGAAATTATCCGAAAGAGGACTTGAACCTCTATGATAAAAATCAACGAAACTTAAGCTCGTCCTGTCTACCAATTCCAGCACTCGGACTTAAATTAACTAAGGCCAGAGTGATTTGAACACTCATCTCAGCTGTCATGAGCAGCTTGCTTTACCAATTAAGCTATAGCCTTAACTGTTAATAATGCGGACAAAGGATTTGCACCAATATATGCTGGGCATGAGCCAGTTATGTTACTATTACATCAATCCGCTTTTTAAGCAAGAGCTTAACTATAGCCTCAGGGGGACTCGAACCCCCGCGTGTAACGGTGAAAACGTCATGTCTTAACCACTTGACTATAAGGCCTTAGATTTATATAGCAAAATACAAAAGTCCAGTGCAAGTATCGCACTTGCTTCAGCTGGTTACAAAACAGCTACATTACTTTTATGCTAACCAGACTGGATAACTATATTGTTTAAGTAGTATTACTTTTGCTTTGCATTAGTTCCCCTATAATAAGGTTTTGCTATTGACGTAGTCAAAAGCATGAGTTGAGCCGATATCCGTTACATTTAGTTATATATTAAAATTAGTACTTTATGCCTAAAAACATTAAAATTCTTTCAACTAAAGCCTATTAATTGTAAAAATAAAAATTTTATTTTACAAAAGCGTAGTGTTCTGCTACGTATATTTAAGAATATATTAAAGTATATTTCGTACCTAGATGCCTTCAGCACTTATCTTTAACTAACTTAGCGTTCCTGCCGTGCCTGTGTTATGTATTTACTTAAGTGAAAGTAATATCCATGACCTTAACTATATTTTAGATATAATTATATTAATATTTGGCGCACAAACAACAGGTAAACCATAGGTTAATATTCCCAGCTCCTTTCGTACGAGGGGACTAACTTTATTTTATTCTAATTTCCTCTAGAAGATAGAAACCATACTGTCTCACGACGTATTTAACCCAGCTCGTGTAACTTTTTAATCGACGAACAGTCGAACCTTTCTCGTCTCCTGCATTCGAGTGGATAAGTCAAGCCGACATCGAGGTGCCAAACTGCGCACTCAATTTGTACTCTCTGGCGCAATTAGCCTGTTATCCCTAGCGTAGCTTTTTCAAAAATCCAAGACCTTTCCTTTCTGCGTCTTGTGATCATATGCCCCGCTTACGCGACTGAAAGACGTGTAAGTCAAACAGTAAAGCAAGATTAAGCCATTAAACTTGACAAGTAATTAACATAATTATATTATTAGTGTATCTACACACGCTATTAAAACAATAACGTACTAATAATATAACTCAAAACCTTAGAGAAACTCTTAAGAATTTTATTACCACTATTTTCCAGATAGTTAAAATCTTACTTAAATAAAAAAATTTTTAGTTCTAACTTAATAGATATATAGGCGAATTAGTATAGCTTTAGCTATACCGAATTAAAAAATAACCTAATAAATACAAAGAATTTGTATTTAGTTGTTATAACATTGTTATAACAAATTACAGGAATTAAATTTGGATACACCCAGGTACTTTTTATGGGATCTGTGCCCCGCATAAACTGCCTCCTAGTCATTGTTCCCCTATGTTCTTATTAAGGAAAGGGGTTGATTATCAAATCAGATTTAGATCTGATTTTCACAAACGGATCACTCCGCGAATATGATAAACTAAATAAAGGTGTTCCACTTGTTGTCAAGTTCCCTCTCGGGGACTACCTTTTACTCTAAGATCGTTCAATCATATCCAATAACTAGCAACAGTAAAGCTGCATAGGGTCTTCTCGTCTAACTAGAGGTAAACTGTATCTGCACAGTTATTCCAATTTCACTGAGCCAATCATTGAGACAGCTGTTGTATCGTTAAATCATTCATGCAAAGACCGCATTTAACGGCCAAGGTATTCCGCTACCTTAGGACCCTCATTGTAAGGCCGCCATTGATCGGGATTTACCTTCAAAGCCAAGTTTGTATTAGTCAACTTAGCAAATCCGTTAGCCAGCCGACATAGGGCAGAAATCACACTCAATACTTTGATTTATTATCTTGGGCAAAGTGCTTTGTTTTAATTAAACAGTCGTACAACATTATTCCATGCTTCCTCTTCATTACCTGATATTAATCAGGAGGAATGGCTCTCCTTATTCCGAAGTTACGGTAGTCAATTTGCCGAGTTCCTTAATGATTGTTCACTCAAACGCCTTCGTATACTCTACTAGCTTACTTGGGGTAGTATTTAGGTACGGTTTATTTTACTTATAAGAAATTTTCTTATAATATTACAGTTTTTCCTGAACCTTTTTCACTTCATGGCATAGCCAAGAAAAGGTTGTGACTATGTAATCAAGATTTGCTCATCGTTTAAACCTTTTGGTTTATAAACTTAGAGGCCGTTACTTTATAAAATCCATAAGCTTTAGGCGAGGATTTCTCCTTTTTCGTTACTCATGTCAGCATTCTCTCTTGGGTTATCTTATAATAATTATTTTATGTATTTTTTATTCTTAAAAAGAATAAATCTAAGATTTACCCAACGTTCTGCTACCCCATTAAATATAATAATGTTACATTATTACTATTTATGGACAAGGTGTCGGTATATTGTTTAGATCCGTTATATTTTCGGTGCAACTATCCTTATAAAACTTAATTTACTAAACCAGTGCTCTGTTACGAGATCTTCAAAAAATGGACCGCTTCTAAGCCTATTTCCTAGTCGTATTAGATAGAAACCTCCTTAATTTCACTTAACTATAATTTTGGAACCTTAACTCTTGTTCTGGGCTGTTTCCCTCTAGACATACAACCTTATCGTACTATGTCCGATTATTCAATA
>Ga0247807_10000735_pt1 | contig 20400 bp, 22 predicted proteins | sample UWRJL074202C1_FD_179931 | JGI IMG/M metagenome (GOLD analysis project Ga0247807, IMG submission 179931) | Plant litter microbial communities from Arlington Agricultural Research Station in Wisconsin, United States - UWRJ-L074-202C-1 | ecosystem: Environmental > Terrestrial > Plant litter >...
ATAATTCGCTGCTCAATCCGACTTCCAGTGGCCAGTTAGTGACCCTGGCCCATCGAGGTCATCTGTCCCGAGATAAAGCTCCAAAGCGTATAATGCCATGGTAGCCACGACATTGATCCACCGCCAAATGTTTCCACCAGTAGATCCGCCTTGCATCGTCCACCATGCACTCCCACTTGCATCTGAAGACATTGTCGAGAAATGCTGCATCAAGAGCGATGTGTAGACCGCAATTAAAATAGAAGGGCTGAACCAGCTGAGCAGCCCAAGAATCTTACCTGCTCCATCACTGTCGTCTAAGCTAGGCTCCTGAGATAGAGCGCGAGCTCCCGATTCCCTGATAGCGGGAATGATCCGAGTTGCTGCATAAAAGACGAATATACGGTAAGCCAGAGATATTATTATGGAGGGCGTAATCGTCTGGAAGGCTGCCCAGATAAAGGTAAAGCCTGAGTGTACGGCCGAGGGTAATGCACTCAGGATGTATACCAGTGTGGAATAAGAAGCCATGAATATTGGGGGAAGCGGTGGGAAATCGGGTTGAGCTGAGGGCGCTGGTGTTTCGGCGCTCTCGGCTGGAAGGTAGTCTGTGAATATTTGGTAGATGCAAAGTACCACATATGCGAACAACAAAGAGCTCTCTACTGGGTTGCCTCTTCCACTGCCTATCCCCCAAGCGCACAGAAAGACTGCGCAGGTAATGGTGACACCGATCAGAGTCGCATCTACATTTCCGATTTCTGGGAAGTTCGTAACCCTCCACAGGAAATAGACAGAGCTAGATATTATTGAAGCAGACAGGATGAGCAATCCAATCTAGAATATGAGTTAGCCAGTCCAAAAGCATGAGCCACAAGTACTTACCATCCATGCTTCACTTCGACCACGATTTACCAGCCAACGTGTAATTTGTCCAGCAGCTTGTATCAGGAGGAGACTACAGAACCCCTCTGCAAGCTGGAAGAAGAAGGTTGAGTAGACCAAAAGTTTGTCCCAGGTACCAATAGTCAACATCTCGATCAGGCCACCCGAACCAAACACCCACTCACTCACACTGGTATGTTGTGCTCGTTTACCATCGAAAGTCCTCGTAGCCCAATCTCCGGTGTTATTCGTGTCCACCGCAAAGCGATTCATGCTCCAGATCAACAGCACAGGTAGAACGATCCACTGCGACACGCTCACCACATGCACCAAAAACCATCGTATCCTTGAGCGATCCGGTGTCGCTAACTTAATCGTCGACAAGAAAAAGTAGAAGTAAAACAGGCCTAAAGAGAACGCGAGCCCGCAGTCTCTGCCTCCAACATCAAAGGCTATGGGTATCGAGAGTATTATGGACAGGAGGAAGACCGCGGATCCGAGCACACGAAAGAACCACATCAGCGCGGTAGGCGCCGAGCGTGCTTAGAGCGCGCCCAGCTTCGGTGTAATTGATATCCAGCCCTACGAAATGGCCGTAGAAGTAGAGCACGAGTCTGCGGTCGTGTCTGGCGACGTACTTTTGCTGGAGGACTCGTAGATATCAAGTTGTAATGCAAGTGTGGAGCTTGGATTTTCTTTTTCCGTCCTGCCTCCCTTGCATATGCAAGCCCTCTCTGGAATTAATTTCAGGCGGCCTGGCTATCGAAGGCTGGTGAATTTGGAAGTCAACAGCAGGAAGCAAAGTTTGGAACAGATGTGTCCAACTGGAGGTGTTGCGTGCCTTGTGCCTTGAAGTTGCTGCGTGGAGAGTTTTTTGCCAATGACCACCTTGTCGCGTGCCAGGATATGATAACAATCTATCGGGCCCTGCTTTCTGTACCTCGAGATCGGATCACCCAAGATTCCTGCACTCTCGTTGGTTCTCGTTGGCTGTCGACAGATCGCGCGATTACCAGCGCAATGATTCCAGGAACTCCAACCTCACAGCAGAGGAGGAAGAGGCGAAATAAATCGAGCGATGAAGTTGGCACATGTCAAATCCACCGCCTTTTGGGAAGTTAAGGTTTAAACAAGTGGTGCGACCCTTAATCACGTGGCCTTTAGTCTCTCTCACCGTCGATATGTAGGCGGAAAGCCTAGTCAGACACATCCCGCCCTAAAACCTCACAAATAACAACCCCACCAACGCAGCTTGATCAACTTCGAATGCTACGCACCGCAACAAAAATGGCAGACCAAGCAGCAAAACGTCTCAAGACCTCGCACATCAGCATTGGAACCCACAATGGCCATTTCCATGCCGACGAAGCATTGGCCGTCTACATGCTGCGTCTTCTCCCTACATACAAAGATGCCCAGCTAGTGCGAACCCGCGATCCAGCGCTGCTCGACACATGTCATACAGTGGTAGATGTTGGAGGGGTATACGATGCAAACGTCCATAGATATGATCACCATCAACGAACATTCGACACTACCTTCCCCAACCGTCCTACCAAGCTCTCTTCTGCAGGTTTGGTATATATGCATTTCGGCAAGACGATCATAGCACAACAGCTCGGAAAGTCAGAAGACGCAGAAGAAGTCTCCGTCATCTGGAACAAAGTTTACGAGAATTTCATTGAAGCGGTCGACGCAAACGACAATGGAATCTCGGTCTATGATCCAAAAGCTGTGGCCGCCGCCGGCCTTGAGAAGCGTTTCCGTGATGGTGGAAACTCTCTAGGAGCAATGGTATCACGGTTGAACCCCAACTGGAATGATCCTACCCCATCCGACCCCATCGAGGCACAAAAGGCAGAAGATGCCAAGTTCGAACTCGCTAGCACTAGAATGGGCGAGGAATTCTCGCGAGATCTCGAGTACTTTACTAAATCCTGGCTGCCAGCCCGCGACATCGTACATCAAGCCTATGCCAAACGTCTGGAATATGATCCTTCAGGTCGGCTCCTTGTTTTTGCAGGCCAATCTGTACCTTGGAAGGACCATCTCTACGAGCTCGAGGCACAAGACCCATCGACCACGCCCGTTGTCTATGTTCTGTATCCAGAGAAGCAGACGCCAGATGCGAAATGGCGGATCCAAGCGGTGCCAGTGAACAAGGATTCGTTTGAGAGTCGTAAGGCATTGCCAGAGGCATGGAGGGGCATCAGGGATGAGAAGCTGGATGAAATTACCGGAGTGCCTGGCGGCGTGTTTGTGCATGCTGCCGGGTTCATTGGCGGAAACAAGACATTTGATGGTGCGATCACCATGGCGCGAAAGGCGTTGGATATATAGAAAATACCCATAGATAGGAGAATTAAAAGTACTATTTGCCTCATCTAGATGATCATAACTATCGTGCATTTCTTATCAATTTAGATTGAACCTGGTGATTTAGTGAACTCTCCTCGGAGCATCTGAACCATGACTTCCTGAGCTATCGAATTCGGCAAGAGCACTAAGTATCTCAGCTCTCAATAAGTCGTGTAAATAAGTGAATTGCAAGCCATAACAGTGAAGGGGAAAGAATCCTATTTACGGATGCAAGGGGTAGAAATACGACTAGAGGATACTGCAGGGAGAGAGGTTCAAGTTTAAGAGATTGTTATTGTTATTGTTTTTTGATAAAAGGCATAGCCATGAAGAGACCATGATCGCAGTAGGACAAAAGATTTACACAGAAAGCTACAAGCCCAGCCCGACCCAGCCAAAAGCCCAGAAACGCCATTCCCATCGTCATCTCATAAGAACCATGCTTCCCGTAGCATCAACTAACTCAGCAACGGTTCGCCAACTGTTCCCGTTATGCTGGCGAGAACCTAACATACCGGTAAACACAGGTTTCGCGTGTCATTCACTAGTTCACACCGCATCTATCTTCTGATGGGAATGCCTCCCTTCTGTGGTGGAGGGCTCATGCTATCAGCTCCCCTGTCGCCCATCTTCTCTCCGCGTTCTAGCTCATCCGCACTCGTCTCCCGGTTTAGAAAGCTGCTCTCCTTCACCGGGCTTCCACTCTGGCCGCCAACGCTACCGGATAGCCCATGGCTAGCAACGCCGTGAAGCTGGTTTCCATTCCCGCTGCCACCCTGAGCCGCACTTCCCACATTGGGGGATGAGAGGTGAGGGATGTTTTCTGGGAGAGGATGTTCGGAACCGACGCTGCCGGTATCGACGCTGCCTGCTTTGCCAGCTTTGGAGAGGGCGTAGTCACCAGAGTCAAAGTACTTGCGCTCTTTGAGGACTTTAGCTAGGTGGTCGGCTTTAGACGGGAGCTTCCCGTAGAGGCGGAAGAGACGTTGTTCATCTGGGGAGAGGCTCTGTGAGATCATAATTAGCATCGCTACAGACAAGAGAGAGTGCGCTGCAGTTGTTAAACTTACGTTGACATCTACCTTATTCTTCTGGTGGGGATTGAGTGCCATGGTGGTGGTTGTAGCTGTAGCTGTAGTTGTGATTGAGCGTTGGTATGTTTGATAATGGCTTATGGAGAGGTTGTGTTTTTCTGCAGTGCTTCGCGGTGCGTAGTTATATGTTTTGAATGCTGCGTAGCGTTGTCTGGATATTATGACTCGATTTTGCTGGTTTGTTGTTCGTCCTGCTGTGGTCGCTGAGCTGCTCGAGCAACGGGAATCCCTGGTCGTGGATTGAATAACGGACGAGTTAAGCTCGAGCTTGTGATTCGTCTTCCTCAGGGCGGAGTGGGGATCCGATACGTCACAAATTGCTGGTCAACTTGGAAATAATTGTTTCGCCACGAGATGAAATAAATTGCGATTGTGCAGATGTCGGTATTGAAGAGAGGTTTTTGGGGTTATGGTTTGAAGAGAGGGGTCTTTGGGAAATGGTGTGAAGTCAAAGTGGACGAATACCTGCATGTTCGTCAACTATCGATAGCACGGATTTATGTGGGGGCAGGCTTGGCATCGGTGTGCTAAGTATTTTCGGTGAATTCTCCTTTAGGAATTGATCTCGACAGGTACAATCCCACATAAAACCGCCTGTGCATAATTCTTCAATTGTTTTGCACTTTCAAGCACTGTCACCTCTCTCCACTGCTCACGTAAGTTCTCCCCATTTCCCACGTTTGTGGTTGTTTCCTTGACTCTGCCGTTTTCCCCTGCATATACATACCGAGATACTTGCCATCAGAAGACGGCATCACAAGACTTCATCATCCCGGAGAGATCTTCCGTGCTGAAGTAGATCTTCATCCACGGCTTTCAGCCAATGATTATTTTGGATTACGCTTTTGGGTGGAAGTTCCACTCAGCAGAGATATGAGGAGTTAGTATGACTTCTGGGACTGTATGGCATTTCCTGCCCAGGTAAAGAGCTCCTGGTTACTCCCACATTACTTGTCTCGCTCCAGGGCGCACAAAGCTATCGAAAAAGATACACTTGTGTGGATGACTTGGAATGAGTTCCAGTTGAATGGTTAGGTTCTTAGACGCTGACCTTCTCACTTCTGGGAGCATCACGCATTGGAAAGCCAATATTTAATCTAGACTTAGACGTCTGGCCTCGAGTATCCTCATATGTCTTATTACCCCGCAAATATATCGAGCTTTGCTATTCACTCAGATCTTGTATGCTGATTAGTTCCGGCGCAGACTCCTGCTCCCCACAACTCGCGCCCACTTAAGGTCAATTTCTTTAGAACGTTCACGAAGGATCTTGCAGTTTCCAATAATCTCAGTATGGCTGGAAAAGTCTTCATCGTTGAGCATCTCGACGACGAACTTGGCCCGTGGTCAGAGCTCGAGTATATCACCATAGCCAAAGAATCCCATCAAGCTGGCTCGAAGTTTTGCTTGTCATCAGTGCCAGCTTCCCTGGAACTACCACAAGCTTTGAAATCTGTTCCAGGTTTCACTGCAGATGGTCGGAGCGTTGAGACCTTGTACGCAGAAGATAAGAGTCGCGTGTGCTTACTTGACCCCTCGGCTACAAAAGAGCTCAGTCCCGAAGACGGGGAGAAATTTGATGTGTTCCTATTTGGCGGAATTCTAGGTATACCTGCTTTCCTAGAATGCGTTTCCAATGTCGTGCTAATTTAAGACAGGTGATGATCCACCAAGAGGTAGTCCCATTTTCATTATCAGCTTTTAGCGGTGCGCCTGCATCGCTTACCGTAAAAAGAGGTCTGAATTGCTGACCAAGACCAGATAGAACTTCTGAGTTGAGGAAAAAGGGGTTCGAAGGACGTCGCCTTGGTCCGAAACAGATGACAACAGACACCGCTGTCAGAGTTACAAGAATCATTGTTCAGGAAAAGAGTAAGAACACATTCCTCGTGACTAGTGACAGAAACTAACATTGCCATAGCTCCCCTCGACAAAATCCCATATATTGATGATCCTGAGCTCCGTGTTGATAAGCATGAGAGCACAGAAATGCCATTTCGCTATGTCAAAGATGAAAATGGAAAGCCAATAATGCCTGAGGTAAAGGCGCTATTTTATGAAGAGAATATCAGAGCTTGCTGACAAATTGCTAGGGAATGGTTGATCTGATCAAGAAGGACACAGAAAAGGGCTTCGGCGACTTATTCTGAGTTGGAAATGCTGATTGGGAATGAGCAGCAGCAAGAGCAAAAGTCTGAAGTCATCCATTTCTTGCATTGCAATGACGTGGCAGGTACATACTGTAACTATCAAATGTCACTTGTCTGAGATTTGTTGACTTCATCAAAATTGAAGACAGAGATGCATAGCAGGATTTCAGATCCTGTATGTCACTAGACAATGGCCTCGTGATTAAAGCAGGCTAGCACCATTATCTGGAGTGAATGGAAACCCGTCAGGTTCTGTTAAATCACGTGGCATATTTCAGACGTTAGAAAATCCTAAATTTCCAACTCATGTTGCTTAACATGACACTTTCTCCTGACTCGAATCATCGTACATACGCTGTCTGTCTGTATGGTGTAGAACACTGCACAGAGCGGGACGCCTCACGTGCCAGACGTAAACTCACTAGAGTTTGAAGTTAATCATGTCGAAGCTTTCAGTTCAGAGCAATCAAGTAAAGGTAATCAAGGGACGCCAGTAGAAAAGCATTTAGATCAGCAGTGTATAAAGCTTGATTCCAGATCGAAGAATCGACGATGCGACTGCTAAGGCTTCAGGATCAAACAACAACTGGTAAGTATATATTTATAGCGTGCCAAAAGAATGCCAAGACATAAGGATCCGCTTCGGTAGCCTGATGGTGAGTGGCTGAGGGCAATAGTCCGGGAATGCCTCCTACAAACAACGTAAGATGGAGTAATTGATTACGAAAGATGCCATTACTTGAGTCCTCTTACAATCTGTTCATGATCTAGGAATTCGCACATTCAATTCAACGTATTCACAAACAACGCTTCAGCCTGTATCTTCCCGCTGGTGCATAGCGGTTCGCCCTAGAAGACCCCCCAAGATCCACATACGGGAGGAAGACTACCCGGAAAAGGCTTGGTGTGGCCAGCTGCGTATACATCTGCTCTAGATCTCGTCTCACAATCTACACTCTGTCAAGATAATCCACCAACCCCCTCTGCCATCGATGCTATTGCCATAACCACTTCCTCTTCTCTTTCGAGGCGGCATCCCATCCCACGATGCGATTCCTTTCGCCCTCTCGAGGGCGCCGTAAGATCGCTTACGGCCTCTCTGCAGTATGGGCAACATCGCTCCTACACTCTGCGCTTGCCGCAGATCAATCAGCTGCGGACTTTTTTGTGCATTCGTTGCCTGGCGCACCTGATGGACCGTTGTTGAAGATGCATGCTGGGTTAGTTTACTTTTCAGGTTCGCATTAAGACGTGGCCACTAATTCGGAATTTAGGCACATCGAGGTTACTCCTGAACACAACGGCAACGTGTTTTTCTGGCATTACCAAAATAGACATATAGCGAATAAGCAACGGACGGTGATCTGGCTCAATGGCGGACCAGGTTGTAGCAGCGAAGACGGAGCGTTGATGGAGATCGGACCCTACAGGGTCAAAGATGCGAATGGGCCCAAACTGGAATACAACGATGGGTCTTGGGATGAGTTTGCGAACATTATGTTTGTGGATAATCCCGTGGGTACGGGATTCAGTTTTGTAAACTCGGATAGCTATGTGCAGGAGTTACCTGATATGGCGGATCAGTTTGTGACCTTTTTAGAGAAGTGGTTTGCTATTTTTCCAGAGTACGAAAACGATGATGTAGGTTATCTATAGCTTCGGGTAAGAACTTCAATACTAATTCGCTCTAGATATATCTGGCTGGCGAATCATATGCTGGGCAGCATATACCATATATTGCAAAGGCGATGCTAGATCGAAACAAGGCGGGCAACAAGCCCCATCCGTGGCAATTGAAAGGGATGCTTATCGGCAACGGTTGGATCGCCCCAGAAGAGCAATACAAGGCCTACCTTGCATTCGCCTACGACAAAGGTATCGTGGAGCGAGGCACTGATATGGCAGCTAGACTCGAATCCCAACAGGCAATCTGCCTCAAAGCCCTCAACGAGCAAGGCGGTAGAGACAGAGTGGATGTTCCACAATGCGAGGAGATTCTTCAAAATATCCTCAAGGAAACTACCAAGCACCTGCCAGGGGGCAAGACAGAATGTGTCAATATGTATGATGTCCGACTTACGGACACCTATCCAAGCTGTGGCATGAATTGGCCCCCGGATCTTAAAGATGTCACCCCTTATCTTCGCCGCGCCGATGTTGTAAAGGCACTTCATATCAAACCTGAAAAGAAAACAGGTTGGCGCGAATGCAACGGTGCTGTAGGAGGAGCCTTCCGCGCAAGGAACTCCAAGCCCTCCTACCAACTTCTGCCCGCCCTCTTAGCAGAAGTTCCCACCGTACTATTTTCCGGTGCTGAAGACCTCATTTGCAACCACATTGGAACAGAGGAACTAATCAGCAACATGCAATGGAACGGCGGTAAAGGCTTCGAAATCTCCGCAGGAGCGTGGGCGCCGCGCCATACCTGGGAATTTGAAGGCCAGAACGCCGGCTTCTACCAAGAAGCCCGCAACCTCACCTACATCCTTTTCAGCAACAGTTCGCACATGGTCCCATTCGATTACTCCCGGCGTACTCGCGATATGCTCGATCGTTTCATGAAAGTCGACATCGCAAGCATAGGGGGTGTGCCCACCGACTCTCGCATTGATGGTGAAAAGGGTCTGGAAACAAGCGTAGGCGGCCATCCAAACAGCACCATAGCTGAACTTGCCGAAAAAGAGAAGCTCGACGCTGCGAAATGGTCTGCTTACTATAAATCTGGAGAGATAGTACTCGTTATCGTCGCTATTGCTGCCACGGTATGGGGATACTACATTTGGCGGGAACGTAGACAACGGTCTGGTTATCGAGGGATATTCGGGGGTGAGACACCAATATCGTTCGGGGGAGCGAGAAGAGGCTTTGGACAACGGGGAACGGGCTTAGAAAATTTGAGGGGTGGTAGGAAGGGAAGAGAAGAAGATATCGAGGCGGCTGATTTCGATGAGGGTGAGCTCGATGAGTTACATATTCAGACCCCAACGGACTTGGGGGGTGAGCAATATAGCATTGGGAGCGAGGACGAAGAGGAAGAGGAAAAGAAGGTTGCAAGTGAACATGCCAATGGGAAAGGAAAGGAGAATGCACGGGGATCGTAAGACCTATTGGCCTCTGATTCTGAGCCTGCAAGGCTTTGCGATAATAGTTCAGGGACTTTCTCTCGACATGGTATTGGGCAATCCCTTCGAACTTGTAACAATAGAAGGATAACAAGCGAAAATCCTATGACCTTTCAAATTAGATTACGAGTTAGAAATGAGGCTCCCTTGGCAGCCATGTGGGTTCTAGGTGAAGTGTATTATTTTCAACGTGTCACTTTTGTACATTTTTATATATTGTCTTGAACAATACTGCATGTTGCTGGTGAGTTTATCACTGCCTGCCAGCATGATCATCTGCTAGCCACGAAAAACGATGTTGCTCTGCCAGTTTCCAAGAGTTACAACCTTTTCCCGTGCGGATGTTGTTCTCATATATAGTTCTCGGATAGTTACACAAAGAAGTCTATTCACTGCCCTCTCCACAATACTAGCTTTCGAGCATAACCGTAAAACAGACCTAGACCTAGATATTTTCACAAACTACATTTTCCTGAATAGGATTTCCCCGCCACCCGAATTTTTATCCGGACCTGCAGGTTGGCGTTTTTGCATATTCTCTAGAGTTGGTGAAACGGGCCCTACACATACACACACACATACATACATACATACATACATACCCAGAAGCAAGAGCCTCCCACCTCTTTAACATGGATGTAGGAATGTCAATGGCCACTGCTATAATGCGGCACTATACTTATGTTTTCGAGTTCCTTGACTGACTAGCCGCCTCGACCCTGCGTAAAGTTATTGTGCTGTTGCCTTTGTTGGAGAGTTTCTCAGATCGGCATAGCGCCGCGTGATACTTCTCGAGTTGGTGTTTTCTTCGTGGGTAACGTTAAAACAATTGCGCGGCTCTCTTAGCTAGCATTGGTGCTCAAGAGCCCTTTGTTGCATATCGTATGGTATTTGCCAAATTCCATGTCGCGGAGAATGGTATTCTCCTGCTCGGGGAGACTGCTGGTTCTTTGGGGTCAAAAAAAAGAGGCTCCAAAGCCAATTGCCGCAGCGCACATGTATCTAGACGGGCCCTGATTCAGGCAAAGTTTGTTTGTTGCACGTCGCATCATATTCTCGACCATGGTTTCCGTCGACTGACCTCTGCAATCAAGCAAGTCTCCATGTCGACTAGCGAGCCCCTACTTGGGGCCTGTCTGTGCCTTTTGTTACAACTGCGGTCCAGACCTAGAGAGCTCTCCTCGAGATCTGTTGGCTCGCGCGGGTTCTCGTGAGACTTTTGTTGCACGTCGTATTTTGCTGTCGTATTTTGCTAAGTTGCCGTCACGACGCTATCGTATTTTCGCTTGGACCGCAAAGCAAGTCGACGATAGACAACGCAAAACCACCGCAAGACGGGAGTCCAGCCCTCAGCATTCTGACTCGTGATCTAGGGGGTGGTGCGCTCTTTAGCATCAGCTAGCAATGGTTTTGTTGCACGTCGCAATATTATATCACATTTTGCTAAAGAAGGTAGCCGCCCAGAACAAGGCAGTTTCACTTGGCTACCGGGAATTAGCAGACTATTGCAAGGCCCAAGCTCGCTCTTGTTGCAAACTAAAAGTGGCGTGTCTGGTTGGACTTGGGTTTGGAGAACCTTTGTCGCAAGTCGTATATTACCGCATTTGTGTTAAACGCATAATACCCAGGTCTCTAGGCTGTGTTTGCATTTATGCTGCGACGACTACTTCGATGCTGAGCTTAGTAGCACCTACTATGACTTAGATCACAAAGGTTTCGTGAGCAAAATCCCCAGTAGTGTTCAGTAGTCTTTGTTGCGCATCCGGCATTGTCAAGTGTGCTCCAAAAACGATAGTTTGGTGTACACAGCCGATTCGTAGCTAACCAACATCCGCAAAGTCAAGCAGCTTCCGTCTGCCCAAGCTTCTCAGCATCCATCCTACCATAACACCTGGTAGCGGTTCTGTTGCACGTCGCAAATACGCCTTTCCCAAACCCTTAATTAACCCCTTGGTCATAGCTTTGTAGTCTCGCTCTCACTACCAAAAACAGCGGTATCCTACCATTAGCACGAAGTTCCCAGCCGATTAGGTACAGCCATTGCAGTAGTTAGCTCAAGAAGCTCAGGTCAAGAAGCAGGGAACAGGAACCGCTAGACGCAAAACATAATTCCAAATCAAAGCAGATCCCTTCCAAGCAACCGGAACATATATTCCGCGGTCATGACTTTTATAAAGACGTTGGTTTTATCTCTGCCGAATACTTCATCAAAACGGTTCTCACGTCAGTTAGTGAACGGTTTTCTGACAGTTACGTAAAGCATATAGTGCGGTTTCAAAGTCGACGAGCTAGAGAAATACTGTCATAAAAGACACTCATTAGTAGAATCACGTGTCGGGTGGCCTGATGTCTGGTAGTGACTAAAAGCGAGAAGATCCCAGAATTGTTACTAGCATTAAGATAAAGGGGTGCCGCAGACACGTGTAAAGCGGAACGGGTATGATATACTAATTTCTACCACCATGATAATTTCTGGAAATGTTACAACGTATATAAAAGAACAGCAATTCCTGCTTGAGAGAACAATAGCTTGAGTAACCAATAACTCGTCGAGTGCTTAGTAGCAAGTTCTTAAAGTTGGGAAGCAATTATAATGGAAGAGATGTGTGATCTGTGATTTAATCTCACTTCCTCTACTCTCAATCCAGTGGTGAATGACTTGTAACCTGCTCATCCTAAAGACAACCCAAAACATCTTTTTCTTCTTATTGTGCGTTTGAGGAAGATGGCTTTATTGCATGTCATTATAAAATTCCAAAATCCATGGCTGCTCTTGCCCTTGTCTACTTATGAGGATTATTAGCTTCACAAACTTCTTAGCCGGGAACCAACGTCCGCTTTGTTACTAGATATGATTCGGGAGTAGTGCACATACGCAGGGCTGACAACAATTGCTATGGATGAGAAGATAAATATCTAATAGTATCAATTTGGTATTCTTAATACCAAGTGGCGCATCATCAAAGGTCGACTCACCATCGAGGCAATAGAATAATAGCATGAATGTTGAGAGATTTTAGAACAGAGAATTTCGTCTCGCATCGGGTCACAGATAGGGACAGTTTAACAACATTAATGTAGAGCAAAGCTAAGAGAGCAAGTTCCGTGCTGCCAGTCCAAAGCTTCCTTGTATTCCCTGGTTCTATTTAACATGTTTGGTATTTTGCCTGCAATCATTTCAATTTTCCATTGCCCTCCCTGAAAAAAACGCCTTGAAGAAGTTGATACACATGCTTATAATGCTTTCCACCCATACTTCATAAATGAGCTAGACTCTTCCTCCATCAAATAAGCGTGTGCCAGTAATCTCAACACTGGCTTTATAAGCACACCAAAATTCCTTCCATCTAATCTGCTCTTATCATCCAACGAGTCCTCGGCTTTAGGTAGATGTTTACCGCTTCTTAACGCTCGGCCTTGGCTTACACTCGTCCCCGTTGACCGGATGCAACATAACCTTATTTGGATACTGTGGTGTACTACTTGAGTATCCCTTGCTCCAGTCATAACTGACCGCATATGCAAAAATGTTGCCAGTGTTATTGAACGCACTGGCCGAGATGGTACCCCCGACGGTAGGATAACCCTTTAGACGGTGCTTAGCGACTCCATCCCAGAAATGGAATGTTCCATCGGAACCAGCGGTGCTGAAAGTTCCATGCTCGGGGTGGAAAGAGATCGCATTGACAGAGTAGACGTTGGTCATATTGTTCTGAGGTGGGTCACGGTGACATTTGAATGAGAAATTCAGGCTGTGAGGTGTACATTAGTTTGGTGTGGGAGAAAAGGAATGGAGCTACAAACCTGCTTTTGTCATCTTCGACATATTGGATTGCGCATCTTCCTTCAATACTTCCAACAGCGAATCCCTTAGCATCAGTAAAACAGCTAATGACTCTAGTCTGCCACTTCAAAGGGCTCTGTAGCGTTTTATAGATCTTATCTGGCTGTTGTAGACTGAAGATATTAATGTACCGATCTGCGGTACCAACGACAAGTAAATTGTCCTTGACATCCATAGTGTAAACGCGTTCCTGCATCTGAACTGTTGCTGCTGGGGTTGGCGCTCGGGGATCCCAGTATTTGATCGTCTTATCCCAAGACCCCGTAACTACCATGGAGGTACCAGCAATTTCGCAGAAGCGTACGCAGCGAATGGGCTGGTCGTGCTGCGCTACCTGAGTTCCGCCGGTGGTTTGTCCTTGTGACAGATCGAGTATGCGGGCGGTTTTGTCTGCTCCTGCTCCCACTACTTTGCTTCCATCCTACACCGTATCAGTACATCTATCTTTCCACCTTATGCGACATTAGAGCGCAACATACCTTTGACCAATCTACGCTGAAGACCGGGCCCTCAAAATCCATCATAGCCTTCCCTTCACTTCCTCCCTGCGCATTAATCTCATAAATCCGTACTTTTTTATCCCATGACGCGACCGCAAGATGCGACGACTGGGTCGAGAACGAGATGTCTGAAATGCTATCCTCTGGCGGGTTGGTGAGCGCGATATCCTTGGACAGGTCTCCCAGCGTATTGTTCTGCTGGGTAGCAGTCGTCGAAGAGGATCCAAAGAGCGTCGACATTTTGACTGCTTTGCTGGTAGCTTGCCAGATCTATACGCAGTTTACCGCTGGAGTATTCGTGACCAGCTGCCTGCCCTTTCTTTTGTGTTTGTTTGCGGCTTCAAGTCCTCGAAAAGTTCGTGATTCAAGGCAACTCCCAACAAAGAGCTCCAGTCCAGAATCGCCCTTCTTCGTGACATTTCGCCTAGCCCCACTACAGCATCCTTACACCCAATCAAACCGCGTCGTGATTAGCGTCCTCAGGCTTCCCACTAGTAACTCGACCACCATAAAACTCCACCTCCAAATTTTCTCTGTTCACTTTCTTCTCTTCTTCACTCCTCGTCAAAGAATCGCATTCGAAGCACACAAACAGAGACTATCCTCACCGATAGTCTCGGTCCTAGTGACCACTGCATGCTTTGGGAGAAAGTCCCCGGACACCTTTCTTTTTGAAAGAAAAGCGGAAACGCGCCGCCACAGAAGCACTTTTTGCGGCTTATCCTTCCTCTCTCAATTCTTTTCAGATATCTCCACCTCATCACCGTTTGTACTTTCCCCTTCTAGACTCTGGTCTCTAGGTTACTGAGCCGTGGGAGACCACATGGACGATGATATGAGTCCGTTTTTCCTCGGTGAAGTTTCTCTAGTTCAGGGCGCGGAAGGGGATTGGAGGCTATGGGACTGTTCTAGGTATCTGTGGGATGTTCTGGGTGAGGAGGGTATTTTCGTCGAGATTCATAGTTATGCGATTGCCTCTTTCTTTCTCTTTCATTAGAGACGGGCGGGGGTAACTCGATGGGGCTTATTCTTGATGCGAGGAGTACAATCTTTTTGAGGTCGTAGCTTATGGTAAAGCGGGGATGGGATGCTGTGGACTGGGCATTACACTCTACCTCTTTCTTCATTGAAAGAGTGCCTGGTCTGCGGTGTCTTGTCGCAGAAACTCTGTCGAAGGAGTCGACCTGGTTGGGTTTGGGGAATTGATGCTCAAAGAGCAGATTGGCTGCTATCGATACGGTTCAGATGATGATTACCAAATAGAGTCAAGCACTGAGGTGAGACTGCGAAAGCAGACCACCCGATGATGACACCAATTGCGTTATGGTATCTGATGAAACTTCCTAAATTATTTCTTTTTGTCTTGCGTTTAGATCTTATGTCTAGTATACGATCAATTGAAAATTGTTAAAAATGATAATTCATCCTTGAACACTTCTTGCCACTACAATGCCGTCTGTTTAAATAGTATAAAGCCAACCGTAAATCGTCATAAGAATAGTAATCCCCAAGCTTTATCGCTTTAAACGCCAAATGCCCATGGTATCATATATATGCAAACCCTTGCCACCACATAAAACCTATCACATTAACCCCCCTAACACCACCCTCCCTACACCAGCTACCTCATTCTTTACACCTCCCCTGCTCCCTTCCTCAAATTCCTTGACTACGCCTTGCACGATGATTTTCCTCACCCTGCTATCTGCCTTGGTAAACATTTCTGCCACAAATGGCGTACACTCCCGCGGGCTCGCTACTAAACCCATCAGCTTCGTATAGCAATCGATCAGCACGTCACAAAGCGTTGCGAAGGTTTCGTAGAAATCCGGGTCAAAGGGGAGTGAAGGTGTTAATAAATGGGTGTATTCTTCACCGGGAAGTAAATCGCTATCGAATCCAGAAAAGGAGGTAGCCGATGTAGCGTTGGTGGATGTTCCATCAGCTGTGTAATCAGATGGTAAACCTATTTCGTTGGCAGCACTCCCTCTGCGTCCCTTAGTAGCAGTCGTTGTAGCCCGCTTAAACATCTGTGGGAATCGAGCTCTGCTCATAGAGCTTGAGCCATCAGGCGGGTGAATTGATTGGAAAGATTCAAATTCCGAAAGCAACGAATTTAGGGTTTTGAGAAACTCGGAAGGGGAAGAGGCGTTAAGATCCATGACTGTAGGTATTGAAAGACCAAGCAGTAGATAATTTGTGGCACGCCGAGCGAGTTTACGGGTATCGAAGTAGGCCATCTTTTGGAGGTCTGGTTTCTGAAAGAGGAGGGTGTTAAACCAATAAACTCTTCCTTCATGACTATTTCTCGTTAGTCCACAACTCACATCAACCTGCACCAAACCATAGAGATTATGCTGAAGGAAGATCGGGGTACCTACGCCTTTCTGAGATAATCCAAGGTTGATATCCGCTTTGATGAAGTCTCTTGTATGTGCTGGTATGTAATCGTCTCTAATGTTGGGCTCTGTGGCAGCAGAGTTGCGTTAAAACTACCCACCCCATTCGAAGGTGGTGCTGTCGAATATGAAGTCCCGGGTCTGGCCAACATCTCCACGAACGGCGCAATCGAACTCACAGATTCTCTGTTATTGACGGCAGGGTCTTTATTGCTGGTCGTAGTCTCTTTGTTGTTGGTGGTAGCAATTTGTCCAGCGTCGCCAACGTGAGCACTGACTAGCGGGATTTCCGCTCTTTTCAAGTTTTGGTGGGCAGATGGCGGCTTCGCACTTTCTTTATCTCGCGCTTTTGGAGATTTGACGGTGTCGGTAGTGGAATTTTTACGCCTTGGTGCTAATCGTACAGCATCCCCAATTACAGCGCTGCCGAATGGGTTGGTGAACGTCCTTGAATTCTTCCGTCTTAAGCTCCCTGTCTTGACTGGTTCTTTGGTCTCAACTTTCCGTTCCCTGTCGATATTGGATTGTCCAAACGAGCTGCTCCTGGTTCTCTGTGCAAGTTTGGGAGGTGATTTATTGCTGGCAGACGCGGAGGAGGAGAATGAGGTGTTGCGCGATTCGGAAAAGGTCGATCCTGATGCGGGCGGACTCTGGGTGGATTCGCTGTGACCGGGCGTGCTACTGGTACTAGGTCGACTCTGTTTCTCGGGCTGAATCTCCTTTGTTGGCGTCCGCGGCGGATAGGTGCTTGTGGTTGGAGTCTTGCTTCTTCCAAATATGCTGCTTGCCTTGAAATATCCTCCATTATTTGCGGTTGAGCTCGAGCGCTGCATCATCTCGGCAACTTGCTTGGTGGCTTAGTCAGATCAGGGGTATTCAGTGATGTCTCTATCTTGGTGATGTGTAGTAATTGTATCTTTCATCGGGTGATAATTCTCATCTCAAAATATGGAAATACTAGAAGTCTTATGGCATGAATGTTTTCTTTTGTTTTGAAGGATGTACGCATCCCATAGGGCGGTTACCAATTCAGGAAGCTGAACAGGAGCGATGTGATAAGTATAGCGGAACGGATATATTTCAAGAAGAAGGTGGATAGATCTCAGGATGCAGAGGATGGAAATGAACGGCTGGCTGAGGCTGTCTTATTATAACTGGAATTTGATCATCTTATATTATGCTACAGTATTAATGGCGCTGGCCATTGACTGATCTGATCCTGTCGCGGCGCGTCAAATGGTGTATGCATACGAAACTCTCTTCAGCCTCGTTCAGGGGTTCTCCTAGTGAAGCCAGTCAGCGGGCGATGCTGGCTGCCGGGGTGCAATTAGCACCACATAATCTACCATTTCTATGGACACCCCCCAAGAGCGGTGAGCCTAATGACTTCATAATTCATGCCTTTCTGTACTTGCGAATTCATCTTTCTCTACCTTCTCTCAATTACCACGAGATATCACCATGGCAAAATCAATCCAAGATGGCAATCCGCCTGGAGACCCCTCACCTGAGATCCTCGACGGGAGAATATGGGTGGATGGCTGCTGGGACTTCTTTCACCACGGTTCGTTTTTCCCCACTCCATAATAATAAAGTATAACTCATTGCTTTTGGTGAAACAAGCCGTCTGATTTGTATATGCCAGGCCATGCCGGAGCCATGCTCCAAGCACGCCAGCTGGGCAATGAGCTGGTGGTAGGAATTCATTCCGACGAGTCGATTTTAGAAAATAAGGGCCCAACGGTTATGACCTTGGAGGAGCGGTAATTTCCACCACCCCGCTACCGATCCGGCAATTGAGATACTGACTATTTTTGCTCAGAATCGCGGCTGTTGATGCTTGCAGATGGGTTACACAGTCCGTGCCATATGCGCCGTATGTGACCTCTCTGCCGTGGATCTCTCACTATGGTTGTAGATATGTGGTACATGGAGATGATATTACCTCGGACAGCAGTGGGGAGGACTGTTACCGTTTTGTCAAAGCGGCAGGACGATTCAAAGTCGTAAAGAGGACTCCGAGCATCTCAACTACCGACCTTGTCGGGCGAATGCTACTATGCACCAGGACGCACTTTATAAAGTCTTTGACCAAGTACTTGTCGGGAGAAGAAGGCAATGGGAGTGAAGAGGAAAGAAAGGTCGAGGGAGCCGCCTTGAAAGAGAGGATGCGTTTATATGCCACTGACGAAAGTGGAATGAATCCGGGTTCGAGTGTGTGGTTTTGGACGGCATCTAGGGAAGCCAAAGTGGATGATACCGAAGAAGAAAAGGGTATGTTCAGCGTACTCTGCCAAGGGGCGCAACCTAAGCCTGGCCAACGAGTGGTTTATGTTGATGGAGGTTTCGACCTGTTTTCCTCCGGACATATCGAGTTCCTTCGACAGGTAATCCGAGCAGAAGAAGCTCTTGGAAAAAAGGAAGGCTGGTACAGTAAGGAGGCAGTAGACGAGAGAGTAGGCAAAGGATCCGATTATGGACCTGCCTTTATCGTAGCCGGAGTACATGACGATCTGGTCATCAACCAGTGGAAAGGAGTCAACTACCCTATCATGAACATATATGAGCGTGGTCTTTGTGTCCTCCAATGCAAGGTAAGTCGTCGTCTGACATCTACCAGCTGTACTAACCGCATCCTAGTACATCAATTCTGTCATTTTTGGAGCACCGTTCTCGCCCACGAAGTCCTATCTCAACTCAACACCATGGGGAAGACCCGACGCGGTATATCACGGCCCAACAAGCTTCATGCCCCTCACCTTCGATCCTTACACGGCACCGAAAGCAATGGGCATCTACCAAGAAATCGGAGAACACAACTTCGCTTCCGTGAATGCCGGGCAAATCGTACAGCGGATCCTCAAAAGTCGCGACATGTATGAAGAAAGACAGCGGGTGAAAGGGGTAAAAGGCATCGGAGAACAGGCTCAGCGAACCAGAGAAAAACTCGAGGAAGAGCAAAGGTTAAAGGAAAGCTCGACATAAGAAAGATATGAAGGCGCATGCATTTTGTGGTTTGTCTCGCGATTTAGCTTAGCATTTCCGGCGTTCAACACGTGCCATGGTCCTTTTTTCGGATGTGTTCATAGAGATACCAATTCATCACGACTTTATGAACCCGTGATCATCCAATCCACAGCATAATATGGCTGATGACGCCCTAAACATGACCATCAGTTTTTCTTCCTGACATATTTCAGGGGCAAGTCAGCCTTGGCGCTGGGCTTGGTTGGAATTGTCTAATGATAAGCGAGCGCTTTCATGCGGCTTAAAGTGCGGAACCAATATTTACTACTTCACTTGGAACTCACATTGTCCACTCCGGACGGTCATAAGAAAATCCACCGGACTTGCAGCATAGATTGAGAGTGCGATACCGGACTCAACTCTGCAGGGACGACGCCCTATTCCAGTCAGATTCATCAGCAATAAGCCAGACAATGCTGTAGAGTTTAGGGGGTGATGGAGCATCACTGGCTGGTGAATGCGATTGCTATGATTTTATCTCCGTAATCCTTAGTCCTATTTACGCCGCCTAGAGATTATCTACTCGGCTTAAGCGAGTTAAGCGAGTTTTCTAGCCAACTTTTTGCAGAGCTCTCAAAAGCTTTTTACTTGCTCCGGGGCTAAAACAAAGATTTCAATTGGCTCCAGGGACCAAAATCTGTAGTTATTGCAATGCCGTTTTTTCCTAGTGGCGCTAATAGATAATGCATGTGGCGTCTCCATTGAGACACGCTTACGACGTCTGCTTTTGCCCTGGTTCATAAAACTACCTACCTGCTTCTTTTGTGACTCAACAAGTACAATACCTATAGTACAAAGACTCAAAATATTCCCCTTCTTGACCAACAAACTTCACTTGTTGTTTGGCCTATCCTTTGTCTCTTCTTGGCTTACCTCTCGCTTGTCTGGTATCCCAGTTCAACCTCTACCTAATTCATTGACTCATTCCACTTCGAACACCACCACAGCAATTACAACAGACCATTCCCACTTGACTTGAATATTAGAAGACACAAACCTCAAACATGGCTCCTTCAGCAATCTCGCCCGCGGCCACTCCTCC
>Ga0247807_10000741_pt1 | contig 20321 bp, 17 predicted proteins | sample UWRJL074202C1_FD_179931 | JGI IMG/M metagenome (GOLD analysis project Ga0247807, IMG submission 179931) | Plant litter microbial communities from Arlington Agricultural Research Station in Wisconsin, United States - UWRJ-L074-202C-1 | ecosystem: Environmental > Terrestrial > Plant litter >...
GCAAAGTCATCAGACATATATCTATTATCTATCCTCCATAGTGAAAAGCCAAGTACTACTTTCGAGTAACGTTACTTTCATATACCTAGTATAGTAAAAATTAGCACTCGATGCAAGGGAGTGCTAATTTAATTTCTTATGCCATTCAAGGAGTTATCGTATTAGTTTTAAAAATTAAATATTTGTTTTGAGTTGTCATAGTAGATAGACTCCAAGGCTCGGTTCTCGTTTTTTGTACTTAATTTTAATGCTCGCACTGCACCTGTTAATGCATTGAGTTGGTGCCATTGGCTATGTACAAAGGGTTTGTCGGCAAGGTGTCGCCACTTATCCTGCTCGTGTTTATCTGCCCAGTGATAAGGATATTCAGTAAGGACACGGTCGGTGTTTAAATCTGGATTGAAATATGTAACGACTCGCATTAAGTTTAATGGTTCATCAGAGCCATAGAGCACTCTTTTTGGCGTAAGGTGTTTCAACGCAGCTAGGGCAATTTCCTGGCTATCTACCATAGCCGTGTCAACATATAAATTCGGATGCTTAGCGAATGAAGATAAGATACCATCCAGTTCAGGTTTTGGCACATTCGCAACACCGATATGGGCCAGGATTACTTTTAGGTCGGAGTACTCATTCATCAACTGATCAACTTCTTGCTGAGAGTTATAGAGTGAGTGTGGCAGGTGTAAAATAATAGGAACCTCTTCAGTCTCAGCGACCGATAAAACCTCGCGAGGAAAATAATCATATAGATTCGTTTTAGGTACTTTAGATGACAAATAATACATTTTTAAAGCCGAATATTTGCCGGTTCTTAATTCGTTAATTGTATACTCAATATCTTCCTTTGTTTCCGACAAGCCAAACAAAGCCGTACCATCGCCTTCGTTGCGATTTTCATTGATGTATTCAGTAACGCCTTTATGATCCATCCCGGGATATACATGTGCGAACCGTAGCTTTTGTATACTCTTGCCTGGCATTAGTAGTTTGTCAATTTCATTCGACTGTTCAATATTCACGTCAGGAAACGTACTCATCATGTGAGACAAAAGATGTGGCGGCATTTCGAAAGCATTTATAAATTTTTCATGACTTGCATGGGTGTGACTATCGATAATACTATCGGGTAATAACGGCAATAATGTATCTCTCAACGCTTCCTCGGCCGGGTTAATAGAGAGTGCATCTGTTAGGTATTCGCTATAGTTCGGCTTCATCTTAACCCTTCTACTTTATCAAGAATTAGTACCTAAATTTTCCATGAACGTATCGTAAGTAACTTCAGTCTGTTCGCCTGTAGCAAGATTTCTCATTGCAATTGAATTTTTATCATTAAGAAAAATAAGTACCGTCAAAGCACCGATTTTATTCGCAGCATTCATCTGTTTCTTAAGTCGAGCTTCACCTTCACCGTTAATTGATGAATCGATAATGACAGATTTACCAGAATCTCTGAGCGCCTTAGTAATCCTTAGAATATCAGCGAGGCGTTCTTCGCGAGAATCGTTTGTTTCTTCTTGAACAGCAACGTAATACTCGGGGCCAGCTAGTGCGGTTTCATCAAGCAGACCTCGTGATTTCAAAATTGCTTCAAGAGGAACGTGGCCAATTCCAAACCCAACACCCGTCACTTCGAGTTTACCACCAAATTTTTTTGTGAATTGATCGTAGCGACCACCACCGAGGATTGACCTTTTCATGCTTCGCTCTGGCTGCTTATCAAATGCTTCAAAAACAGTACCGGTATAATAACCGAGGCCGCGGACAATAATAGGGTCGTATTTCGCGTAGTCGCCATACCCTTGAGTTGCAAGAAAGTTTAGCACCATGGTAAGTTCTTTGTATTCAGAGGTGTTTGCAATACTATTAAAAACTTCACTGTCTTCTATGCCATCAAGACTATCAATGTTAAGCCAGTCAAGCAGTTGCTTTGACTGAATTTCTGAAATACCAGTGTCGTTTGCCTTGTTTACAAATACATCTTCGGGCAACTTTTCTTTTGCATCAATGACATTTAAGAGCTGGTCTCGAACAGTACGTTCTTCAATATTAATGAGGTCAAAAGCCTTTTCAAGTACCGCACGGCTGTTCACGCGCATAACAACATCATCAGCAGTTAAACCATACTTACTCAAAGTATCAATTGCCTCACCGATTACTTCAGCGTCTGCAAGCGCACGAGTTTCATTCGAAAGCGGTTCAAGGTCGAATCGATCAAGATTGAACTGACCAAATTGTCGTCGACGTCCAGATTGTGGGCGTTCGTTTCGATAAATTTGTGGGTCGGAGTACCAACGCACAGGATAAGTGAGCTGTTTTTCAACATCTGCAAGCATATAGGCAATTGTTGGCGTAATTTCGGGACGTAGCATGTAGGTGCGATCACCAGAGGATACATAATAGCCGTCCTCAAGTAGCTCTTCACTAGATTTAACACTATAGAATTCAACAGGTTGTAACGTTGGACCGTCAATTTCAGAGTACCCCCATAAACGTGCAGTATCATACATGACATTTGTCATAGAGTGAATTTGGTTCATTCGTTCAGGATAAACATACTCTGTACCCCTTACATTTCCAAGGTTTTTCAAGTCGCTAGGTGTGATGGAATTTTCTTTACCACTCATTATTCTCTCCGAGAGTTATTTTTAATATTGTAACATTTTTGAGAAATAAATCAATATTATTAATACGGGAACGAAAGGCATCGAACACCCCCACCCGCTTTAATGAACTCGTTAATAGGCAGTTGAACTATCTTTAGGTTTTCTAAGTCAGCAATTTCTTGAATTCGCTCGTCAACATAGGACGTTAGCATCGTGTCACCATAGGCGACCATGTTGCAACCATAGTTAATACAAAAATCTTCAGTCACCCAATATCCGCCAAGTTGCTCTAGCAGCTTTCTGCTTTGGTCGTCAAAAGCGTCAGGGTAGTAAATAAATTTACCGGATGGGAGTGGCGAAAAGCAGGTATCTAGATGATAGAAGTAAGGGTTCGACAGCCCGAGGGAGAGTATTTTATCTTCCGGCAAATATTTCAATAATGCTGTTTTCGTTTCTTGCATAGATCTAAAGCCATACCCAAGCACTAGTGTATCGCCAAGAAATAATGCATCGCCAGCACCTTCAAATATGATACTTTCGTCTATATATTCAACTTTTATTCCCACTCTTTCAAAGTAATCAGCAAACAACTTTGATTCGCCTTGACGTTCAACATACCTGAAATTAGACGGAATAAAAATGTCACCTATCATTACACCTGCATTTGCTGTGAATACCATATCCGGAAGAGCGTCATCCTGTTCGATGAATTGAGGTTTTAAACCCAATGTTTTATAGGCTTCAACTATTGCATCAAATTCTTCAACTGCTTTTATCTTATCTACTTGCTGTCCAAGCATCCAGGGGTTTATTGCATAACGCAGGTCATACTGCGTTGGCGGGCAAAGCAGCACATTCTTAGGGAGTACATTATTACTCACATTTATACTTTCTGTATTTCCGCACCCAAGTTTGCAGTATAAGCATTTAAGTACTCATCTGATTTATCTTCGCCGACATATACATCCACTCGGTTACCGTCTTTTCGCAGACTACTCGCTACCGCCAACAGTTTACTGTGGTGTTTTTCTTCGTTCGCAATAAGTACAATGTCTGCAACACTTTCACCGTGATAAATATCGATTGATTTAACCTCATGTCTTAATTCAGCAACGTTTAACTGTTTTCGAATTGCAACGACACGCTCCAGGCCATATGCAAACCCTACTGCTGGAATACTAATATCCTGTGTTCCATCACCAATGAATTTTCCAATCAGTTTATTGTAACGGCCGCCACCAGCTACCTCAACGAGTACGCCATCGTCTTGAGTTTTGATATCAATTTCATAGACAATGCCCGTATAGTATTCATGGCTCCGAACAACAGAGGGGTCAATAACACATTTTAGGCCTTGTTCTCTTACGATAGACGCTAGATAATTTAAATCTTTAACGTCAGCGTCGTATCCAATAACCGATTCGAATGATGTATCAAGGGTATCAACATACGTGTTTGTCATCTTCCCCCATTTAGCAACAACCCCTGCACTCGGGTTATACGCTTGCACAATTGCTGTTACTTTTTCGATACTCGGAGCTAACCTTTCGGGTTGTTTTCCAGCACGTGATTCTGCAATCGTATCCATAAGATCCTTTACAATTAAGACATCGCTTTCGCTCATCCCTGTTTCTGTACACACCGCGTTGAAAAGGCTCACGCTACCAATGCGCACTAAAATATCATCATTGTGAACGCCTACCTCTATAAAGCCCTGGTAAGCGATGAGGAGCACTTCAAGGTCAGCATTTACGTTGTTTGTTCCCAAAATTTCAATTCCTGCTTGATGGAATTCACGTCCTTTTGTATTTGAGAGTTTTGAGGTTAATTCATTCCTAAAGCACGGCATAATATAAAAGATTTTCTTTGGCTGGCTAAGATTGTTTTCATTATAACTGCGAGCCAACCACCTTGATACCGATATTGTGCCCTCCGGAACAAGCAAGGCAGGCTCCTGTACGGGTAAATCAGAATATGAGTCTTTGTAGTTTTGAAGCTGTAGGTAAAAAACACCGCGTTTGTCCCATTCTGGCCAAGGTGAACCGCCAATGACTTCTTCACTAAAGCTACTCGCCCTTTCGACAATAGGTACGTTAATTTCTTCGTATCCCCATTTGGAAAATAGACTTGCATACGTCATTTCTAGAAAGCGCATTGTTCTTACGTCAATGCCAATAGCATCCTTGAATCCTTCTAAGGGTAGCGTTATGTCTTTAAAGCGTCCGTCTTTCATGGCACATTCTCCTTATTACAATGTTTCACACATAGTACAGCATAAATAATGTTATTAACAGGTTAAAGATAATACCATATGTTTATTTCACCAATATCAGAATCTATTATTTTTTCAGAAAAACGAAACCCTACTTTTTCAGCAACTCTATTGCTAGCAATGTTATCGGGTTTTATTCTCAATACTATTTGCTTTACACCCAACTCTTTAACGGTAAACGAAGCAAGAAGATGCGTAGCATTAGTTGCAATCCCCTTTCCGGCATAAGAACTGTCAATCCAGTATCCTATTTCAGGTGTTACGTCGGTATTAACATGCATGAGACTTATATGACCCACGATTTTATCATTAAAAAATATTCCGTAACCGTATTCATTATCCTTTATTCTTTGTTGATTCATAAACGTAATAAAAGAGTGAGAATCTTCCCACGTTAAGGTACTCTCCACCCAGGGAAGCCATTCCGATAAAAAGTCGCGCGAATTATCAATCAAAGCAAACAAAGACTTAGCATGTTTTTCATCTAGCGCTTTCAAGGATAGATTGGGTATTTGAGGATCGTTAATTAATACTGATGTCATTATGTAAAATTAATTTTAGCATGGGAAGTAAATAAATGATTCAATCTTTGGTTATTGAATATCAAAGTCTAGTATCAGACCCTGGTGATCTGATGCTATAACATCAGAAGCGTAAAAATCATTCACTACAACGCTATCGTTCACAAAAATATAGTCACATACTTCAGATTTGTGAGTAAGATAATTACGTGTCGTCTTTAATCCATACTTCATAGAAAGATTACGGAAAAGCGGTTCAAACACAGCAAGCGATTCGCTGCCCGGTTCTAAGTTGAAATCACCAGTGATGATTACAGGACCTTCAAGTAACTTCGCATACTCGTATATCTGTTTGCATGCCTTAAGAGTAAAGTCATCCCCTTTTTTGTGCTGCGGTATGTGGTAACCATGGTGGTTTATAAGATGAAATTTCTTACCATCTTCGTTTTCTGCAATAACATGCTGGAAGTTACGAATATTATAAGAGCTTTCCTCAAGTGAAAAATCAGGATCATATTCTGAGTTTGTAAAAACGGTATTTTTATTATGTAGGGGTAAGTTACTAATAATTGCATTCCCAAAATCTATTGTTCCAGCCATATACCTGAAACTATATACGGGCGAGAAGTAAGTGTAATGATAATGCAGCATTTCGGTAAATTCAGAAAGAGTCTTAAAGAGACCGGTCGGTTTGTCTGATTCCGGTATCTCTTGTAGCGCAACAACGTCTGGCGCTTCATGGTTAATTAGCCCCGCTACGCTCGTCGATAATCGTAGTGTCCACGCGTTCAGTTGAAGAAGTTTTATTATGTTATTGTATCAAAAATAAATAGACCTCCATAATAAAGGTCTATTTATTACAAAGGCAGTGTATTGCCTTAGCTAAGCTTCGGTAGCTTCGTCCGTATTCTCTTCAACTGCATCAAGAAGGCTATCTTCGATATTCTTCTTAGACTTTTCGACTGGCTTTGCAGCAACAGCTTGTTCGATGTCGAGTTCGTAACCAGTAAGGCGACTTGCAAGACGAACGTTTTGACCACCACGACCAATAGCGATTGATTGTTGGTCTTCATTTACAAATACACGAGCGCGCTTGTCAGCTTCGTTGATTTCAACTTTGCTTACTTCAGCTGGGCTGAGTGCATTCTTAATGAATTGTTCCGGTTCAGCATCAAACGTAACGATGTCGATTTTTTCTTGGTCACCAATTTCGTTCATAACAGCTTGAACACGGGTACCGTGGCCACCAACGAAGGTACCCACTGGGTCAACGCCAGGAACAGTGCTTGCAACCGCAAGCTTCGTACGACGACCAGCTTCACGAGCAATGGCTTTAATTTCAACTGCACCAGTTTCAAGCTCAGGAACTTCTTGGCGGAAAAGGTATTCAACGAATTGTTCGTTACCACGGCTCAGAATCAGCTGTGGACCACGGTTTTCGCGTTCGATATCTTTAATGAATACTTTAATGCGGCTACCAACACTGTAGAATTCGCCTTGAATTTGTTCGCTTTGTGGAATAATACCATTCGCTTTACCAATTTCAACACGCACAACACGGGGTTCAACTCGTTGCACGGTACCGTTTACAACTGTACCGATTTTGTCTTCGTATTCAGCAAGTACAACTTCGCGTTCAGCTTCACGGAGACGTTGCAAGACTACTTGTTTGGCAGTTTGGGCAGCAACACGGCCAAAGGTTGTTACTTCGTGTGAGTTCTCGATAATATCACCGAGTTCAGCATCTGGTTTTTCTTTTTTAGCATCCTCGAGGCTAATTTCGTGGGCTTCACTACCCACCACTTCAACTACTTCACGGCCAACATACACAACAGCAGTACCGTCGTTTGCATTTAGTACAGCGCGTACTTCTTGGTCACGTTCACCATTGTCTCGGCGCCATGCAGCAGCAATAGCTTGTTCGATAACTTCGAGGACTACTTCCTCGGGAAGGTTTTTCTCGTCGGCGATAGTTCGCACAGCAAGAGTTACCTGTTTAATGTTAAATTCATCCATAATAATTTCCTTTCTTTATGAAAAAATCCGACCTGCCGGCCGGAATAATGTACTGCCTTTATTATAGCACCCTTTAAGTTATCCTACAATATTGGCAAAGTTTGGGTCGGACAAGCGTTTAAAACATTCCTCATAGCTTCTTGTTCAGCCGGTATTACCCAAAGTTTATATTTTTGCTTAACTGCAATTTGCCGCGCTATGTATTCACACCTAAACGATTTATTGGGCGGCAACCAAGTAGCTGCATTAGCATCGCTTTTAATTTGATTCTGCTTTCCCGAGACAGCAATGAGCTCTAGCGGGTCGTTGGCGAGCTGTTCCCGAGCTTCAGCGGTAAGTTGTTGTGCACCGGTTTGCCAAGCGTCAGACAATGCCACAACGTGATCAATTTGAATTACGCTTGGACTTGATTTGCTATATTCAATGGGCTGCCCGGTATAAGTGTCGTTCAAAAGCCCCGAGGCAACGGTGCATTCATCAGATAATGTCACATTAATCAAATCTCGATACATAATAATATCGCGTGTACTACAGCCGTTTACTGTTGCCCAGCCAGAACCAAACTGCGCCCGAGAATAACCCGTTTTTGGTGCACGACCTTTTACCTCGAAGGCATTTAAGACTTCGAGTGCCGAACCTGCTGGTGCTGGCACGTTACTCGTCGCCTGCTGCCAAGGAAACGTTATATCAAGTGAAGGGCTTTCTTCAATTATCGTTGGCATTGCGCCAGCAAGAAGCGCCAACAAAATGGATCCTCCTATAAAAATTAGCGTAGCCCGTCGACGTCTCATACTATTACTATGGCCGGTAATTCTTAATTTTGATAGAGTATTTTGTTACACTAGAGTAATGCAACTTGTATCTAGACTTATCGATTTATTCATTCCCGAGCACTACGACCTGTCAATTAACCTCGACCGAATTGGCCGAACCTTTACTGGTACTGTCACCATTAAAGGCGCCGTTCAACCAAATACAACCGAAGTTCGCTTCCATGCGAAAGACCTTATCATCACTTCTGCACTTGTCGATGGCAAAGAAGCAACATTTACCTATGCACCGGATGATGAATTAGTCATTAACCATGAAGATATCTCCGAAGGTAACCATGTATTTGTCATCGCCTTTAGCGGTGTTATTACTGATAATATGAATGGTATCTACCCTGGATACTATGATGTAAATGGAGAGAAAAAAGAGTTACTCGCTACTCAATTTGAAAGCCACTACGCCCGCCAAGCCTTCCCGGTTATTGACGAACCGTCTGCCAAGGCAACATTCGATCTCACGCTCACGACCGAACAAGACGTCACCGTATTAGGAAACATGCCCGCAAAATGGCAACGTAGCGAAGACGGCAAATTAGTTACCGCTTTTGAAACGACCCCTCGAATGAGTTCTTACTTACTTGCATGGGTGGTCGGCGACTTGCAAAAGCAAACTGCCAAAACTAAAAGTGGCGTTGAAATTAATATTTGGGCAACATTCGCGCACGCAGACAACAACCTGGATTTCGCATTAGATATCGCTACCCGCACTATCGACTTCTTTGATGATTTCTTTGGCGTTCCCTATCCACTACCAAAATCCGACCACGTTGCCCTGCCTGATTTCTCAGCTGGCGCCATGGAAAACTGGGGTCTCATTACGTACCGTGAGATTGCTTTGCTCGTTGACCCGGAAACTACCTCAATCGCTACCAAAGAGTATGTTGCGCTAGTTATCGCCCACGAGCTGAGCCATCAGTGGTTTGGCAATCTCGTTACTATGCAGTGGTGGAATGACCTTTGGTTGAACGAAAGCTTTGCCGAAATGATGGAATTTGTCGCTATCGATGCACTCGAGCCCGATTGGAACGTTTGGCTCGAGCATGCCAGCAGTTCGGTGCTAAGCGCCCTTCGTCGCGATGCGCTTGACGGTGTACAAGCAATTCAAACAGCCGTAAACCACCCCGATGAAATTAATAGTGTCTTTGACCCGTCGATTGTATATGCAAAGGGCGGCCGCTTACTCCGTATGCTCCAAGCACACCTTGGCAACGATAGCCTTCGTGCTGGCCTCAAGCTGTATTTTGAAAAGCACCAATATAAAAACACTGGCGCCCAAGACTTATGGCAAGCGCTTGGTGAAGCATCAGGTACTGACGTATCAAGCTTTATGAACGCCTGGATGACACAATCTGGCTATCCGGTAGTACACGCACAACTCAATGGTACTACTATCACCCTTACACAAGAGCAGTTCTTCATTGGCCCTCACAAACCTTCCGATAAGCTCTGGCCAATTCCTCTCCACAGTTCCGATCCACATGCGGTTGAAATTATGGAAACAGCTACAACCGAGTTTGAATATGCTGGAAATGATGCACTGACCTTCAACAAAAGCGGTACAGCCCACTTTATTACTCATTATGACGATGCATTAATGGCACGCATTCTTGAAACTATTGAAACAATGCCAACTATCGATCGCTTACAGCTACTCCATGAACAAACCCTGCTTGCACAAGCCGGTATCATTTCGACGGCTGCACTCATTCCACTCGTGAAACGCTATGCTAATGAAACTGAAGAATCAGTTTGGGGAATTATTAGCTTGGCTATCGGCGAATTAAAGCGATTTGTCGAAACAAGTACAGAAGCCGAATTGAAATTAAGACAACTTGCTGGCGAAGTATCAAAAGCACAGTACGAACGACTTGGCTGGGAATTTAAAAAGGGCGAACCTGAAAACGATACAAAACTCCGACCACTTATCATTAGTTTAGCCTTATACAGCAAAAACCCTGAGGTTATAGAGGCAGCAAATAAATTATATGCTAATCGTGCCAACCAAAAACTAGACACCGAACTGCGCGTAGGTATTCTTGCTAATGCGGTTCGTGAAGCGAAAGACTCTACAGTTGTTGATGCATTATTAGACGAGTACGTAAAAGTAACAAATAGTGAGCTTCGAGATGATATCGCCTCTGCTCTTACGGCGACGGATAAATTGGAAGATATTAAACGATTTTCGACGGTCATTAAAGATTCAAAGGTTATTCGACCGCAAGACTTTACCCACTGGCTTGCCTGGTTAATTCGCAACCGCTATGGACGCGACTTCATGTGGCAATGGGTTCAAGACGAATGGGTATGGCTCGATGAAAAATTCAGCGGCGACTCTCATTTCGATATGTTCCCTCGCTACATTGCGAGCGGCTTAGTAACTCAAGAACAGTTGCAACAATATCGTGAGTTCTTCACACCTTTATTAAGCGATGTCAGCCTCAAGCGAAACATTAATATGGGTATTACCGAACTCGAAGGACGGGTTGAGTTAATTAAACGCGATTCACCTGCAGTACAAAAAGCCCTACTCGAGCTCTAGATACTCGAGTTTATCACCCGTTATTGAAACGATAGATAATCGTTGGCTCTCTGCTGACTTTGGATGCGTTGCGTAATAATATTCAGCGGCAAAATTCATTTGTCTTAACTTTGTTTTAGTTACCGCCTCTAAAGCTTCGCCCGCTTTGGCGTTCTTTCGATACTTTACCTCAGTAAAATAAACGATATCGCCAAATTGCGAAATAATATCGATTTCGCACCATTTCGTTTTCCAGTTGCGGTCAATGATTATGTGCCCTTGTGCTTTTAAGAATTCAGTCGCTTGTTCTTCGCCACTATCACCTACCTGCTTTGTGGTTGGCTGAGTAGATGGTTTTTTTGGCTGCTGTAATTTGGCGTCTACGATTTTAGCAATTGGCGCGAACGATTTACGATGCAGCGGTGTAATACCTAATGCATCAATTGCGTTTCGATGCAGTGCTGTGCCGTACCCAACATGCTTCTCAAAGCCATACCCAGGGTACACAGCAGCTTGTTCAGCCATAAATGCATCACGAGCCACCTTAGCAATAATAGACGCCGCAGAGACGCTTGGAATGAGCAGGTCGGCTTTAGCAAGCGTAGTGACATACTTACCTTTGGCTGTTTCTTTTAAAAAGTTAATCGTACCATCAATAATAATTTCACTATAGGGCGTATGAACAGCTTCAACGGCTCGGATTGTTGCAACTCTGAGAGACTCTGCCAAACCAAGCTGGTCAAGCTCTTCGGCATGTACCCAACCCAAGCCCCAGCCGGCTGCTTGTTCACGAATAAGAATATCAAGTTGATCACGACGCTTGGCCGATAATTTCTTGCTGTCGGTCAAACCTTCAATAGCAGCGTCACCCAAAACAACTGCTCCAACAACCAGTGGGCCAGCCCAGGGTCCGCGTCCAACTTCGTCAATCCCAAGTATCATACCCTTAGTATACATAGGGAATCTTAACTGGATATAAAATAAACGCCCCTTTTTCAAGGAGCGTTATATTTATAAGCGAAACGAGTTGTTTACGCTTGTTCGTGACGAGCTTCAACTTCAGCTTGCTTAGCAGCAAGTTCAGCCTCTGCGCCAGCTTCTTCAGTAGCTTTTACTTCAGCAGCAACGTGTGCTTCTTCTTTCAAACGAGCCATTTCAGCTTCGGCGTGAGCATCAACGACACTGTTAACTGCTTCACGGTCAAAGTTAACGCTCTTAAGACGAGCACTTTTACCACTTCGTTCACGTAGGAATGAAAGGTAGTTACGACGTACTTTAGAACGACGAGTAACTTCAATTTTCTCAACCAATGGGCTGTGAATAAGGAAGCTTTTTTCAACACCAACACCGCTGGCGATTTTACGAACAGTAATACGAGCTGTGTGTGAAGCCTTACGGTCAACACGAATAACAACGCCTTCAAAAATCTGAATACGTTCTTTAGCACCTTCTTTAATTTTTTGGTGAACACGAACTGTGTCACCGCTTTTAACGTCAACAACCGCAGCTTTGCGTTGTTCAGCGTTCACTTTTTGGATTAGTTCAAAACTCATTGTTGTCTCGTCTCTCTATTCTCTTACGCGTTGCTTAAACTTTATATACAATCAGTGGTTTATTATAACAGTTCTTCTCTGTTTTTGAAAGCCCTAAAGAGTAAAATCATCTAAGAAGTAAAAATATAGTTAAATTACGCGATTAATCTCTTCTAAAGTGGTGTCACCACGAAGGGCTGCAAGCACTCCATGTTCTAGCAAAGTCACCATCCCATCTTTACGGGCAGCCTTTTCAATAAAGTTAGCGTTTGCGTCAGCTACATCGCCTCGAAGGAACTTCTGTACCCCTTCGCCTACGACCATCTGCTCCATAATGACAATACGTCCAGAGTAGCCGAAGGGTGAATTTTCACTCACGACCGGTCGCCACAACTGGAAATTATCAAGATTTGGCTTTTGAACGTGCGCTGGAAGGTCTTTTAACGCATCTCTCACCCATTGTTTAGTAACCTCATCCGGTTCATAGGCTTCTTTTGTGGTGTCATCAAGCCGACGCACGAGCCGTTGGGCAATAACCAACCGAATGGCAGTACTAAATATTGGGTTCACGCCAATTAAATCAACCATGCGACTAAAGGCAGCTGAAGTGTTGTTGGCGTGGAATGTTGATAAGACGAGGTGCCCGGTAATCGATGCCTGAATAGCGGTCTTAGCGGTATCGGCATCGCGAATCTCACCCACCATCACGACATCAGGGTCTAAACGAAGTACTGAACGAAGGTGATCGGCGAAGTTTTGACCATTAGTAGTGTCGACGGGAATTTGTGATACACCCGAAACGCCATATTCAATTGGGTCTTCAAGGGTAATAATTTTTCGGTCTGTCGAATTTAAGGCACTAATCATGCTGTACAGCGTCGTTGATTTACCACTACCGGTTGGACCAACCATTAATACCATTCCCCGTGGGTGGCTAATAATTTCGTCTATTTCTTTTCGCTCTTCACCAGAGATACCAAGACGATCGAGGTTCAGCATTGACTCGTCGTAGTTAAACAAACGAATTACCGCGTCTTGACCATACATGGTTGGTACGACTTCAATACGCATATTCAGCAGGTGCGTTTCGCCATTGGTGGTAATTTCTTTCTGCATATGTCCAGATTGAGGTTCATTTGAGGCAGTTGAAATATTAGCTCGTGAAGCTAAAGCCCCTAGAATAACGCGATATCGATCGGAATCGAGCGTCGCAACTGGGTGAAGTGTTCCATCGATACGCATTCGAATACGAATACCATTACGTTGGTTTTCAATATGAATGTCACTGGCGCCAAGCTTATCCGCTTGAATAATGAGAAAGTCAAAGACTTCATCACTACCAACGCTATTAAGGGTTTTACTCACCTCATCGATAGTGTCACTATCACCTTCGCCGGCAATGGTTATATCGTTGTAAATAGTTTTAACCGGCGGGTCGTATCGGTTCATTAAATACGTAAAACCACCCTGGCTTATGAGGTAGAACACTACATTCTGAGCGTGTGCGGCGTATTGCTGTTGCAATTGGCGTGTTAATGACTGAGGTGTTTGAGAAGTAATACCAAATTCCCAAGGGGCAGAATCGTTACCAGCAACCAGTGGGATAATACGATTTTTATGCATGTCCTGCACATCAATTACATCTTCCACGAGTTCAATTGCATCTTGAACTGTCCGAGTATCTAAATACGGGAGCCCAAGAATAGCAGCTCGTTGCTGAGTACTTCGCTCGTCATCATCGCGAGCTCGCTGCTGAATTTTTTCTTCGTCCATTGTTACTATCCTAACAAAAAGCGTGAGCATTTTATATAGTGTTATCAATGGTATACTACTGTTTATGCCCGATATTATCGTAATTGCCCATAATATTCGTTCCACCCACAATGTTGGAGCAATCTTTCGTACTGCTGAAGGTTTTGGTGTCTCTAAAATTATCTTGAGTGGCTACACACCATACCCCCGACTTGAAAAAGACAGTCGCCTACCGCATATCGCCGAAAAGTTAACAAAACAAATTAATAAAACAGCCTTAGGCGCTGAAGCAATTGTCCCGTTTGAATACCTCGAAGCACCGCCACTTAGTCAACTTAAGTCGGACGGATATCGTCTCGTCGCACTTGAGCAAGCGACCGATAGTATTCCAATGGCAAACTACAAAACACCCGAAAAAACTGTATTACTACTTGGCGAAGAAGTAGAAGGTATCACCGCTGAATTATTAGCTGAATGTGACGACATCATTGAAATACCAATGGTTGGTAAAAAAGAATCATATAACGTTAGTGTTGCTACCGGTATTGCGCTGTATGCGCTTACTACCAACGCAACTATTTAAGAATAACTGCGTCTTCGCCAAGAACCTTGACCAAACGACCAACTAAATCGTCACTGCCATCAACACGGAATGGCATTTTAATAGCCGATTGTTTATCTGGTCCAAGCACTAAGACAATATCGCAAAGTCCAGGGTACAGCCCGCAGATCTTTTTTATTTCAATCAAAGCTGCTTGATCATCCGGGTTCTTTACGTGGACATACACTTTTTTCAACACCTCTTCGGTCGGTGGTTTCATTGCAGTTGAAACGCCAGTATTGCGTTCGATTTCAGTCCGTGATGGAGGTGCTTTGGCGTAGGTGCGTCGAGCATGCACTTCCGCTTGCTTTGGTTTCATCATCTTTTTACCAGTTGGCTCATATAAGCGTAGCTCATCATCATTTACAATTTGAATTTCATCAACAATCAGTTTCACATCTGATGTAGCGTTACCTTCTTTATCGCGTGACGATGCCTTACCAGAAGCTCGAATAACGGTATCTTGCAACAACTTTGCACCAATAATTTCATACAGTTTAGGGAAAATAATTAATTCGGTTTCGTGGGTTTTATCTTCAAGTTTCACGAATGCCATCTTTGTACCGCTCTTAGTGACAATACTGCGCACCGACGCAATTAAACCACCAATTGTTAGAGTTCGGCCATCCATTTCAGGAGTCATATCCATCAATGGAATAGCTTGCTCTTCAAAGTAAGCTGCATAGTGGTCGAGCGGGTGGGCACTAATATAAAGACCAAGTAATTCTCGTTCCCATGTCAGCCGTTCTTTTTCGGTGTGCTTAACAGGGGCCGTTGCTAAGGCAACCTTTGGCTGTACTGATGCCATATCTGCCATTCCACCGAACAAATCGGTTTGACCACTAATGGCTTCTTTTTGAATTTTTGAAGCAAAACCTTGAATAGTTTCCAGGTTAAACAATAGGTCAGAACGATCCGCTAATGTATCAAAACCACCCGTTTTAATAAGTGAGTCCCAGGCTTTCTTGTTAAATCGAGACGTTGAAACGCGTCGAGCGAAATCTTCAATACTTTCAAATTTCCCATCTTCACGGGCACGCAGAATTTCCTCAACCGCGGCCGTTCCAACACCCTTCACCGCAGCCATACCAAAGCGAATTTGCTTTTTGTGTGGCACAACAGCGAACTCGACGAAACTTTCGTTAACATCTGGCAACAATACTTTAATTCCCATTTGCTTACATTCGTTCATTTCAATAGCAAGACGGTCAGTATCATCGGCATCACTGGTCATAACAGCTGCCATGAACGCGTCGGGGAAGTGAGCCTTTAAGTAAGCTGTCCAGTATGAGATAAGCCCATAACACGCGGCGTGTGACTTGTTAAAACAGTAGGCTGCAAAGTCTTCAAGTTGCTTCCAGAAGACTTCCATGTCGTCCCTATTCGCACCTGACAGTTCGACGGCACCGTCAACGAACTTTGTCTTCATCTTGTTCATCATTTCGACGTTCTTTTTACCAATAGCTTTACGGAGAGTGTCAGCTTCGCCTCCGGTAAAACCGGAAAGCTCGCGTGAAATTTGCATGACCTGCTCTTGGTAGACCAAAATACCGTACGTGGATTTCAAAGAATCTTCCATCTTCGGGTGCATGTACGTAATTTCACGCTCACCATGCTTTCGCTTAATAAAGTCGTCAATAAACTGCATTGGGCCTGGTCGATACAGCGCCACCATAGCCACAATGTCATCAAACACGGTTGGCTTGAGTTCGCGAAGATAGCGTTTCATTCCGGCAGATTCAAGCTGGAATACACCGGTCGTATCACCACGCTGGAAGAGTTCAAATGTTTTTTGGTCTTCTAAATCAATCGTCGCTAAATCAATATCAACTTCATATACTTTTTTAATAATACGAAGTGCATTATTAATAATTGTAAGTGTCGATAGACCCAAAAAGTCCATTTTCAGCAGGCCGATTTCTTCAACAGGCCCCATTGGGTACTGCGTTGCAACCACACCCTTTTGTGACATTTCAACTGGCGCGAACTTCACAATGTCGTCAGGTGCAATCACTACTCCGGCAGCGTGTACACCGTGGCTACGAATAGTACCCTCTAGACGAATTGCATAATCAAGAACAATTTTAGAATTTTCATTGGTATCATATTCATGCTTTAAATCAGGGTCATCAACAATACTTTTAACAAGTGGGAGATGACGGCCTTGTACGGGCTGTGGAATAAGTTTCGCCAATCGGTCGCTTTCACCATATGGCACCTGCAGCACCCGAGCAACATCTTTCACTGAGGCTCGGGCCGCCATGGTACCAAAGGTAACGATGTTCGCAACGCGCTCAGTACCATATTTCTGAGTACAGTAAGCAATTACTTCGTCGCGACGAGTATCTTGAATATCAATATCCACATCCGGCATGCTAATACGGTCTGGGTTTAAGAAACGCTCAAAGAGAAGGTCGTATTTCAACGGGTCAAGCTCAGTAATACGAATTGCATACGAGACAATTGAACCAGCGGCACTACCACGGCCAGGGCCAAAAATAATTCCTTGGTTTTTACCCCAGTTAATAAAGTCTTGTACAATCAAGAAGTACCCGTTAAAGCCCATGCGGTCAATTACCCCAAGTTCATAATCGGCACGCTCTAGCGCGTTAGCAGGAGTAAGCTTCCGAGCTTCTTCAATACTAAGCTCCTCCGTCTCTTCTTGAGTTAACGTACCATAGCGCCAGGCAAGGCCACGATAGACCAAAGTATGCAGGAACGTTTTTTCATTGTGCCCCTCTGGTGTCTCAAAGGTCGGAATTAATATCTTCCCAAGTTCGAGTTCTACATTGCAGCGATCGGCAATAATTTTAGAGTTCGCAATTGCCTCTGGATGCGACGCGCCCCAGCGTTCAATAATTTCTTTAGGGTCGGTGACGTGTAGTTCAAAGTCTTTTAATGACATGCGCTTTTCGTCAGATAAGAAAGAACCTGTTCCAACACAGAGCAGAATTTCGTGCGCTGCTTGGTCGTCGTGCGTTAGGTAGTGACCATCACTTGTAAGAACAAGGGGAATATCGAGTTCTTTAGAAATATTTTCAAGATGACCGTTAATCTTAGTCTGCACATCCCAAGCCGTTTTAGATTCTAAGTGACCATGGTCTTGGATTTCTAAATAATACCTATCGCCAAATACAGACTTGTACCATGCAGCAATCGACTTGCCTTCTTCGTAGTTATCTGCCCGTAAATTTTCACCAAGTTCACTACTGGCGCAACCAGAAAGAATAATGAGACCTTCATTATATTCTTCTAACAATTCATGATCGATACGAGGCTTATAGTACATACCTTCTAAGTTTGCTTTTGAGCTAAGACGCATCAGGTTTTTATAACCCTGGTCGTTCATAGCCAAAATAATAAGGTGGTAGCGAGCTTTATCTTTTTGTGGATCACGGTCGTGTCGGCTGCGAGCAGCAACGTAGGCTTCCATACCTAAAATAGGTTTCACACCAGAAGCTTGGGCTGCTTTATAAAATTCAATAGTACCCGACATTGTGCCGTGATCAGTTAAGGCAACAGCCTCCATGCCCATCTCTTTGACAGTGTTCATAAGCGCGGGTATCTTTGATAACCCATCCAGAACGCTGTGGTGTGTATGATTGTGTAAGTGAACGTATTGAGACGGCTTCAAAGTAGCCACCTCAACCGATTCGGTTTTAGTACTAACCCCCATAAGTAACTCTTAGTATAGCGAAATGCTTACTTGCTGTCTGTAGTAAAAATGACGGTTATGATTTTGTACTATTTTGAACAGTATCAACAATATATTGAATAAAGTCCCCAGTGCCACCAGGAATATCGGCAAGCAACGTCAGTATCCAAACAATTAATGCAACGACTAACGTACCACCGATAACAGTTCCGAAACCAAGGAAGATTCCACGGAAGAAGTTCATTTTATACACTTCTGCACGCGATGAATTAAAATCATAAAATAAATCTTCAAGGACTGCGCGACGAGCACCTTTTTCGTTATTCTTTTTAGTATTTTTCTTCAGTTTTTCAACAATCTTTGCCATAATCCTTACTTCTTTTTAGTAGTTGTCTTTGGTTTCGCCGAAAGGGTCTTTTTAGTATCGCCAACAGCGTCTTCAACGTGACCTTTAATTTCCTTCGCCTTCGAAGAAACGTCTTTGGCTACAACTTTTGCTTTATCGTAGACATCGTCAGCTGCTTTAGTAGCGTCTTTTTTTAATTTGCTCGCTTCAGCTTTTACTTTTTTTACATCTTTATCAATTTCGTTCTTGATGTCTTTTTGAGTTTCTTTACCGCTTTTTGGTGCGAGTAATACTCCGCTTACAAAACCGGCTGCTGCCCCTATAAGTGCTCCGAGTGCTAATTTGCCTTTTGCCATATTATTTCTTTCCCTTTTTTGCATATTTCTTAATATATTTAGTCACCAGCTCTGCAACAAACAATGGTGAAGTTAACCGGCTGATGCCGTTAACGGCTGAGCCGACGTGATCAACAGTTGATTGAGCCGTCTTAGCTAACTGGCGGATTTCCGCGGTTAATTTTACTAAGTAAATACCCAAGATAATCGCAACGATTAGGAAAATCGAGAGGATACTTGAGACGATGATGAGCAGAATTTCTGACGCATTTTGTATTTCCACAATTTGCTCCTTTTATGTTTTAGTGGTGGTATATAAATTCAGTATACCCTATTCCTACAAGCTGACAAGTGTTAGCTTAAGCGAGTTCTTGACGAATAAGCTTTTGTGCAAGTGCCGGGTTGGCTTTGCCTTGTGATTTCTTCATCACCTGACCAACTAAGAAACCGATCGCTTTATCTTGACCGTTTTTAATGTCTGCAACTGACTGGGCACTGGCAGGGTCGTTTAACACCTCTTGAACGATTGCAAGAATAGCTAATTCGTCACTTACCTGGAGCAAGTTTTTTGCTTCGGCGATTGCTCGTGGCGTTTCAGAACTTGTCAGTAGTTCTTGGAAGACTTCTTTCGCAGCGGTGCTGGAAAGTTCATTCTTTTCTACCATTTGAGCCAGTTCACCATAGCCTTCAGGTACAAAGTTGCTAGCAATAATTGCCGCTTCTTCGTCGTTTGTGCTTACAGAACTTGAGAACCAGTGCGCAACTCGTCGAGCTACGTCATCGCCAAAGTTAGTTTGAATTTCACTAATTAAAACTGCATAACTTTGAGTCGCAAGTAATGATTCAATAACCGAACGGTCGAGACCGAGGGTACTCCATGATTCGCGGTAGGTAGCGGGAAGCGCTGGTAAGTCGGCTTGCATTTCGATAATATCTTCATCGGTTAAAACGACGGGTGGAATATCAGCATCGGGCATATAACGGTAGTCCTGGGCATCTTCTTTGCTTCGCTGAGAAGTGGTCTTGCCAGTCGCATCGCTCCATCCACGGGTTTCTTGAACGATTTTTTCACCTTTTTCTAATAGTTCAATCTGTCGCATAAATTCATATTCAGCCGCTTTTTCAACACTTCTAAATGAGTTAAGGTTTTTCACTTCAGCCCGGGTACCAAGTTCAGTCGCACCCTTAAGCGCGATTGAAAGGTTGACGTCAAAACGCATATTGCCATGATAAAGGTTACCAAGCGTCACACCGGCATAAGTCATAAGCCGATGAAGTTCGGTTGCATACGCTTTTGCACCGGCGGCAGAGTGAATATCAGGTTCAGAAACAAT
>Ga0247807_10000742_pt1 | contig 20315 bp, 10 predicted proteins | sample UWRJL074202C1_FD_179931 | JGI IMG/M metagenome (GOLD analysis project Ga0247807, IMG submission 179931) | Plant litter microbial communities from Arlington Agricultural Research Station in Wisconsin, United States - UWRJ-L074-202C-1 | ecosystem: Environmental > Terrestrial > Plant litter >...
GGCCATTGAGAAGTGTGCAGCAAGCAAATACCGAAGAGAAGCAGATATTGGTCAAAGATCTGGTAACTAGAAAGATGGGATAGAATGACCTTAATGGCCAGGACCGTCTGCACCAGTGAGTGGGTCTTGTTACCAACACGGTCTTTGGCTGAACGTTGATTTTCTTATCTGGATGGTGCATGCTAGACTGGTGATTGTCGTTATCTTCAACCTTCGCGTAAGAGGGGAAGTCTTTTAGTCTTGGCATCCATCGTCCAAAAGCGCTTTACGTATTAATGACTACAACCTTTGACAAATATGCATGACTTTTCCTAATGTCGGGCAAAAGCATAAACTGCAGCGGACCACATAATACCTAATAAATGCATATGATTACGACGTATTTCTCGCCGGATTATCATCACTTGGTATGTTTGCTTATATAGCCTCGCGATGGTGTCTTTGCTACATATTGCAGATATGGACGAGCGGGGCTTGTGTTGTCTTGCTGCTATAGCAGAATTCAAAACTACTTGAGAAATTGTATAATCTGGTTGTACTTGAAAGGAAAGGATGTGATATGTCATATTTTCAAACTTTGTATAAGTAGATCGTTGTGTTTGAAGGATGTGGTGGTGAAACTGACAAATTGGAGCGTACCTTAAGGCAACCGATATCTCCAACATTTCAGAAAGAGCATCCTGTCTCGCTCTATGACCTCGACATCTTATTCAACAAACGTCAATGCGGTTGGTGACTTGCAACTAAGCACCCCTTTCTGACTTAAGCGAGCGCCCCTTAAGCAAATATTGGCCACGACATTCAGACACAGATAAGAATGCGTATTGAGGGTCCGATTAATCACGAAAACAACTTTCTAGGTTCTTCTCATATCTAATATCTAACTTCATCGTAAATAGCTTACAAGCAAGGAAATCTCTATAATTAAGAGTTCCGAAGCGACAAATCAAACTCGAGACATTCAAAGCTAATGTCTCGAAGATAGTGGTACCAGATCAATCAAGGTACCAAAATCTGGTGGAACTAAACGGTTACGTAGTATTTCAATAGGAATTGACCTATGTAACAAATAATAAATCTTTATTGCCCTCAACCTAAAGAAAAACATTTGCTAACGTCTCGGTATCGTCACAGATGCAAATGTGCACATCGTCCAAGTAGGCGTAGGACTTAAATGAGTACTTTGATTGGAACCGTTTTAGTTTAGCAATAAGGTAAGACCAGTATATGCTACGTTTCTGGGTAGTGGATCGTAGGGTCTCTAGTATTGTCATCGATTAAATCAATGCTGTCTTCTAGTCGGCCATCCGACATGTCAAAGTATCTGCAACACGCAAAGGCAATTAATTATATTTAGGTCAACCGTCTGAGTAAATCAATGCCACTACTTTAAAAACAACAGATTATTGCTTTCAATTTGCCAAATTTCTAGTCTAGAAATCCATTAAATGCTTTGCAATCAATAAGTTTAAAGTAATTGTCGAAATTCGGCCTTGGTCACAATACCCGGTTCCCGATCTTGATTTCCGGGTATTGCCCCACTTCAAAACTCCCGACACCCCACTCCTTGTGACATCACAAGAAGTATGAGGGTCGAAATAGGTGACAAACAAAGACATTTAACTCAGGATCGCCTTCATAACTGGCTCTACGCTAAAATTGTTTCCATTCCCATAGGTTTTGCACGTTATTGCAGCAGTAGAGCTAAAACTGCAAAATGGGGTCTCAACCACAACAGCGTGGGATACGCATAGCGATAGATGTAATAGCTTAATGCCCCGTGCCAACTCCAGAACGGACTGCTGACTCTCAAAGCGTGGTGGAACCTTCACAGACTGTGTAGGTAATCCCGGGTCTGGTAAAATGGAAGACGATGTAATAATAAAACTCCTTTCCGAGGATCCCTCAAACTACGACGATGCGCCGCTAGAAGGAATTCGACGGCTCATGTCACGATTCCTTGAAAAAGATATACCGCGAGGCGAAGCTCTGGACACCTCAAAAATAGAGTCAATACGCATGGGTACGACCGTAGCAACTAATGCTTTGCTGGAAAGAAAGGGAGAGAAAATTGCCATGGTTGTTACAAAGGGGTTTAAGGACTGTTTAGAAATTGGGAATCAGAGCAGGCCGAAGATATTTGATTTAGCGATACGGAAGCCGGATGTGCTTTATGAGAATGTGGTCGAGATTGATGAAAGAGTCACGTTGGAAGATTATGCCGAAGATCCGGAACGAAACGTTACAAAATCCGAAGAGAAATACGAGCTTGAAGGGAATGCGGAGCTTGTGAAAGGGTTATCCGGAGAGGCTGTGAGAATCCTAGTGAGACCAAAAGAAGACACAATACGAAAACAGCTACAAGAAGTCCGTGACCAGGGGATCAAGAGTATAGCGGTTTGTTTAATGCACGGATACACATTTCCTCATCATGAAGCGTTGGTAGGAAAGATTGCTAGAGATATAGGTTTTGAGCATGTCAGTTTGAGTCACGAGCTCATGCCCATGATCAAGCTTGTCCCACGGTCTACATCTGCTTGTGCTGATGCTTACCTTACACCTGCAATTCGAAAATATATCGATGGGTTCCAAAAGGGTTTTGAGGGTGGTCTGGGTACCGAGAGTGTGAAGAATGAAAAAGGAACCAAAGGAGCAAGATGTGAATTTATGCAGAGTGATGGAGGATTAGTAGACGTAGATAATTTCTCTGGGCTAAAAGCCATCCTTTCGGGCCCAGCTGGCGGAGTTGTAGGATACGCATTAACTTCATACGACCCCGAAACAAAGACACCAGTCATAGGTTTTGATATGGGTGGTACTTCTACTGATGTCTCGAGATACGGATCGGGGAGATATGAGCACGTCTTTGAAACGACGACTGCTGGTGTCACAATACAGTCACCACAGTTAGATATAAACACAGTTGCTGCCGGAGGTGGTTCACGACTGTTCTTCCGAAATGGCTTATTTGTGGTCGGGCCGGAATCGGCTGGAGCTCACCCAGGACCAGGTTGTTATCGAAAAGGCGGCCCAGCAACCGTGACCGACGCAAATCTCTTCCTCGGTCGACTTCTACCTGATTTCTTTCCTAAGATATTTGGCAAAAATGAAGATGAGGGTCTCGATGTGGCTGCTAGCGAGAAGCTGTTACAGGAATTAGCTGAGCAGATTAACAAAGAGAACGGGAAGAACATGACTGCGGATGAGGTTGCATACGGGTTCTTGACTGTTGCAAATGAGACAATGACTAGACCTATACGTTCTCTGACAGAGGCAAAGGGCCATGATACTTCAAAGCATCGCCTCGCTACCTTCGGTGGTGCAGGTGGTCAACATGCTGTTGCTATTGCAGAGAGCTTAGGCATCAAACAAATATTGGTCCACCGATATTCGTCGGTACTTTCGGCCTATGGTATGGCACTGGCTGATGTTGTTGATGAGCAACAGGAGCCTGATTCAAGTATCTGGGTAGACAATGGACCTGCAAAAGATACACTGAAGAACAAGATTACAGAACTGAAGAAGAAGTCAAAAAAAGCACTACAAGATCAGGGGTTTGATGATGGATCTATTATCTACGAAGAATACCTCAACATGAGATATAGAGGAACTGAATCGGCACTCATGGTAGTAAAACCCGACAAAGTCGACGTAGAGGAGAGTTTTGGAGGCGATGAATGGGCATATGGAAAAGCATTTGTGAAACAACATCAGCAGGAGTTTGGCTTCACCTTACCAGATCGTGATATCATTGTTGATGATGTTCGGGTTCGCGGGATTGGGAAGAGTTTTGAAGGCTTAGACAAAACAGTCGATCAGCAATTAAAAGAGATCAAAATGAAGGGCGTTGAATCAGGCAATAAGGTGTATAAGAGGTCGAAAGTCTACTTTGAAGGTGGAAGACAGGATACCCCCATCTACAGATTGGAGGACCTAGAAGTTGGCGACAAAATCAATGGACCAGCCGTGCTGGCAGATGGGACACAGACGATCGTAGTAACTCCTAGTGCAAGTGCGCTGATAATAGAAACGCACGTGGTTATCAATTTAGGAGAGCAGGAGGTAAAGGACGCTGCAAAATCAGACACAACAAAGGAGGTAGATCCAATCATGCTCAGCATATTCGCTCATCGTTTTATGGCAATTGCAGAGCAAATGGGTAGGGCTCTCCAAAAGACAAGCGTTAGCACAAATGTCAAAGAGCGTCTGGATTACTCATGTGCTCTGTTCGACTCTAGTGGAGGCTTAGTAGCCAATGCACCTCATTTACCAGTTCATCTCGGATCTATGTCGACTTGTGTACGAAGACAAGCGGAGATCTGGAAGGGAAAGCTAGAGAAAGGAGACGTAATTGTTTCTAACCATCCTGAATATGGTGGAACCCATCTTCCAGATATTACCGTCATCACACCCGCATTTGATACAGCTGGAACCAAGATACTATTCTATGTTGCGTCGAGAGCTCATCATGCTGATATTGGTGGTATTCTTCCCGGAAGTATGCCTCCACATTCTAGAGAATTATATCAGGAAGGAGCTGCCATCAAATCCGAGAAACTCGTCAGCGCAGGACGCTTCAACGAGGAACGCATCACCCATTTACTACTTACTGAGCCCGCAAAGTACCAGGGCTGTTCTGGCACTCGATGTCTTGCCGACAACATCTCTGATCTCAAAGCTCAGATTTCAAGTAATATGAAGGGCATCAACCTGATCTCCACCCTTATCGAAGAATATGGAGAGGAAGTTGTAAACTTCTATATGCTGAATATTCAAGACAACGCTGAGCTTAGCGTTCGAAACCTGTTGAAGTCAGTAAGCAAGCGATTTGAAGGACAAGACCTCTCCGCAGTCGACTATATGGACGATGGATCACCCATCAAGCTGAAGATCACCATTGACGCCGAAAAAGGGGAAGCAGTATTTGATTTTGCCGGCACAGGACCGGAAGTATATGGTTAGTAGTCTACCTCCAACTTGGTGAACCATACTAACAGGAGCAAAGGAAACACCAACGCCCCACAAGCCGTAACTTATAGCGCAATAATCTACTGTCTCCGCTCCCTCATCAGCGCTGACATTCCGCTGAACCAAGGCTGCCTCAAACCCATCACCGTCCTGATACCTCCCTCTTCATTCCTCTCCCCCAGCGACAAAGCCGCCGTTGTAGGCGGCAACGTCCTCACCTCGCAGCGCGTGACCGATGTCATCCTGCGTGCCTTCCATGCCTGCGCCGCCTCGCAAGGCGATTGCAACAACCTGACCTTTGGGTTCGGGGGCAACATCGAGGGCGGGGAGGCCGTGAGGGGTTTTGGGTACTACGAGACGATTGCCGGCGGTAGCGGTGCTGGAAAGGGATGGGAGGGAACGAGCGGTGTGCACACGCACATGACCAACACGCGCATTACGGATGCGGAGGTTTTTGAGCGGAGGTATCCGGTGCTGCTGCGGGAGTTTTCCCTGCGGAAGGGGAGCGGTGGGAAGGGGATGTATAATGGCGGGGATGGAGTGGTTAGGGACATCGAGTTCCGCATTCCGGTTCAGGTGTCGATCCTGAGCGAGCGGCGGGTGTATCGTCCGTATGGGCTGGAAGGTGGCGAGGATGCGCAGTGCGGGCTCAATATCTGGGTCAGGAACGTGGAAGTGAGCAATTCGGAAAGGTCAGATCGGCTGTTGAATGGAGACGGCGATGGGGATGGGAAGAAGGATGAGATTGTTTGGGAGGAGAGGAGGATTAATCTGGGGGGCAAGAACACGGCGGCGATGAAGGCTGGCGAGAGAATCATCATCAACACGCCTGGGGGTGGTGGATGGGGAAAGGTTGGAGACAAGAGAGGAGAAGAGAAGAGGCAGATGGATCCAAAGCATGCTTGGAGAGGAGGCAGTCATGCCAGTAGGGAGGAAACTGCTCTTCAGGCATGATACTCAATTTGAAAACTACATTTAAAAACCAACAAATTCATATGAGCAAATATTACAAGCCTATGATGACATTATTCTAATTTGAGAAGTATGAAAGCAGCACAGGACAGTGAGTGATGAATGTATAAGATTACACAATTCGCTAGCTGCAATGCAGAATAGTACTCAGCCATCTGAAGGATGGAGCTTATAAAAAGCTTTTGAGTGTTCTTGAAAGACTTCCATTTCACTGTTCCAATAGTTCAGGACAGCTGTATTAAATATTTATGGCCTTGGTTCCACCAGTCCGCTCTTCGTTCTCAATGGCGTTCATGCCAAAACCTCACCACGCCCTCCTGCATCATTCATCGTAAAAGTTATACACATTCTTCGCCTCTCGCACCTATGAACACCCTCTAGGTACACTCCTGGGCATGGAAAATCAAATCGGCCGTAAAAAAAATAAGAGCAGATCGAAGGTCGACTGCTCGCCTAATCTATCGCTGTGTCTATCTATTTGTTGTAATTGGAGAAATCTCTTGGTCCCTGGACACCATACCAAGCACCCTTTACCAGGCAAAAAAAAGAAATCATCGAGAAACACCAAGCTGAATGAATGTGAAACACCTAGCAGTAATGCTATGACATGACTTTCCGATCCAAATGAAGCCAGTCCATCTTAATGTGTGTATTTATTTTCGCATCTTGCGCCAACTTTGTCCCAATTTATTGCGCCCCGCTTGCTGTTTTAACGCAAAAAGCTCCATTTACAGTTGATGACTAAAAGCAAATTCGTTAAGTGTAAACAAATGAAAAAAGTTGTTGTAGTGGCTGTTCACAACCAAAGTCGTATGATACAGTTCACCGAAGCCGTCGATTGGACCCTTTCAAAGTAAGTGAAGAATGTCAGGGTCCGTGTCTGCTGCATTCGGCTTCACCGTAACTCTTCCCTCCACGCTGATGCTCTGAATTCGTTGACTAAACGGAAGTGTGTACTTGAGGGTGCCTCTAACTATAAGATCAAACTCGTGTTGCAACACCCTTCCCCATCGCTCGCTTCCTGCTGGCGTGGTATGATTTCCTGGATTAGTGATGCGTATTTGGCCCAAGGATTCGGATCGTGAATGACGGAACGGTGTTCCCTCAAAAGAAAGTGGACTTTCAAGACCATAAACATGACCGATCTCAAGATTGGGATACGTAGGAGCATCGGGATCCTCAACATCATCGTCAGGGGTCTGCGTCGAATCATCATCTGATTTTCGCTGGCCCCATCGCAACCACCTCCGCACCTGAGGTCGGTTCCAGTATTGCGAGTCCGTTCCTGCATACTTAGATTTTGCGAAAATTACAAGGTTTGTTCTGTCGATTGTTACTGCAACCACATTCGGATTGCGGGCTTCCACCTTCATATCGAAGATGACATCTTGCTCGCTTGCAAGCACATTCTTCAGCGCCAGCACCTTAACCTCGCTTAGAGGATGGGTTGTGGCAAGCCAAAATCCAGTCGCCGCCAAACTGACAAGAAGGATTACCAATGTTAGGACCAGGCATCCAGCATATCGACCGAAGAATGAATCGTTGTAGCGAGACGCCTGGTACTGCCACTGCCGTGATGACGCTGGACGTCTGGGCCGTCCTGATCTCCCAGAGCGAATTGAAGAGATTAGTGGCTGTCGTTCGTCATCGGCGACAGCATCTGTATCGTAAGGAAGTATAGGTGATTTCTTCCCATTTCCGACAAGCTTGGGAGTTGAGACGCGAGGACTAGAAGGTCTCGACGAATGTCTTTGATTATTCCCGGGGAGTTTTGTTTTAATGACATTCGGAAAAGGCGATTCGTTATCGAAAAGTGAGGCATGGCCATTCCCATTGTTACGTCCCCAACGACCTATGTGATGGTGATGGTGTGCTGTCCCTCTAGCAGTTCCTGCATTGCTCCGCGCCGTACCGTTACCGTCATCTTCACCGGCAGTAGCTTCTGGAGTACTAGTATTAAATGTATTTGCGAATTTCATGCTCTTCTTCATAGCGACGCTGTGCCCGTGATCCATCATAGAACGATTCCTTTGGTCAATTTGACTCGCCATGGATGTGGCACTCGGCGTTCGTGAGTGGTATCTCCTCGGTCGGTCTTGGATATCTGGTGGGTTAGATTCATAGACAAATGTCTCCTCCGAGTCTGAAGAATTGGCTTCATCAACCGCACTGGCAACTTTCGCTTCAAAGATATCTGCTTTTGACGACGCTGGACGTCTAGTTAGCATAATTGATCCTACATTGTACAAATTCAAACTAGGCTGACGAGACGAAACGTGCGACAACTGTGACGCTGGCCGTTCAGAGCGCTCTGGCCGATCGGGGCTAACGACAGAGCTGCTGTCCCATGGTATATACAGTCCTTGACTGTATTGCCTTTCTGGAGACGGCAAGTCGGCAGCATCTGAAATGTCTTCGCGCGTAGTATGATGGTGATGGAGCTTAGGTCTTGAGAAGGGTAATAGCTCACCCGTTCCAGAAGCCACTGATGGGGTCTTCCTCGTGATCTTCTTCTTGTCCTTCTTGGGCCGGATTGTTTCGGAACTAGGTTTTGCTCGGATACTTCCATTGTTTCCACCTCCCGCCGAAACCATTGCAACCTGAGGTATCGAGCTGACGGTCTCGGTTTCTATCGTCATAGTTTGCATTGAGCCTTCTCCAGATGGCTTTCCTCGACCAGCCGACGTATTTGAGCTGTACTTGGTCGCTGGGGCACGCGTGACAGTCACGGGAGGTGGGTTAGCTGGCTTCATCTTAATGGAGCTCTTGCCGCCACTTTCACTTCCACTTTCATTGTTTGCTTTCGCTTTTGTAATTTTTCCCATCGCGCTGTCAACATGCTCCTGGGTGAATCCGTAGTCTCCCTTCTCAGCCACACCGTCAAGCCCATTGCCAGGAGTATTTGGTTGACTAACTTCCTGCACCGTTTCCAGCGTCGAACTGTTATTGCTTCCTGCTCTTACGGGTGTTCTCATGCCCGGAACCGTCAGCGAATCGTCTATTTCGTAGTCTTTCGCCTCTGCTTCTGGCTCTTGTTGCTCCCGGGCCTGCAAGGATGCTTTCTGTACACTGATGGCAGGAAGATCCTGATCAAGCTTTCGTGCTATGGGAATAGGCTGCTTGCCGACGGGTGGAGGTGACCGTAGCCTTGGGGATGTTGGCCAACGAGGTGTTTCTTTGGGAAGTTCGGAGGTGATGGATGGCTTTTGGGGGGCTGCAGCTCTTGTAGGGGGATCTGATGTAGCTGGTTTTAAGCTAGGTATTGAGGCGACTGAAAGTGCTCGTTGCTGTGCTGCTGCAGAGAGCGGATTGGTGTTTGCGCTTGTTGACCGGGTTGGAACGACATCGTTTGCACTGTTCTTTCGTGATCTCCCCGTCCGAGTCGTGGCGGTTTTAGTCCCGGGTCTGACAGGCGACGATTCTCTCGAAGGGACCGGCGAGCTACTGGCAGAAGCGGCTCGTGCTGGCAAAAGTCGTTTGGTGGTCAAGGAGGATGTCGATGAGTCGCGGCTCAATTTGGGTGTGACAGCAGTCGAGGCATCTTTGGAAGGCGCCGAAGTAGTAGTACTGCTTAGTTCTGAGGTCTGCTGGCTCAAACCTGCAAGCGAGGTAGATGATTTATCGGCCATCGTGGCTGTCTTGTATGGTTCTCGGGGAAGAATTGGCAGGCATGTGTTGTGGTGGTAAGTCGTACCTGGGGTGGGAGAGGGAATGGTACCGAAGATAATGATAGGATCCCAGTAGAGCTTGAGTGAGTCTGGTTGTTGGTTTGTTTAATAGAGGGTAGTGGGGTATCGTGGATAATCAAGAGGGACCTGCCATCAATGTAGAGGGAGGTCCAGCAGCGTGGGTGGATGATTGTGTTTGGTAAGTGTTGGGTGTTGTTGTCAAGATGAGGTGAAGTGAAATACAAGTGAGGATGTGAGTGATGTCTTGGAGTGGAGACCAAAACAGCTTGTCAGCGGCGCAAGGGGAAAACGTCGCTGCTTTGGACCTTGGCTGTTAGGACAACTTTTGGACTCACGCTGCCCGATTACTGGAACTGGACGCAATACACAATTATACCAGTGATCGTTTATAGTTATGTGTAATTCATCAAGATCAAGACAGCTTGTGCAAAAGGTGAACTGTGTGTGGTGAGTTGTGCAATATCGGAGACAGGCGGGGGACAGGCAGGAGACAACGAAAGACACGGACAGGGAGATGGGATGAATGAGAACAACAGCTGTTCTTTAGTGAATAAACGGTCGGAGATTCCCTCCCGCACACAGAAATTACGGTATCAGATGGGGACTTCCTTTGAGGCCTTTTTGGAGGCTTCCATTCTCCACCTCCACCTCCACCTTCACCTTCAGGAGCGTGGGTACGTATGTAGGTAAGTACCTTAGGTAAGTCGGTAACATTAAGTAACGGTGTGATAGATTACGGTAGGGCATTGTACAGTACAAGTACAGTAAGGCACTTGTAGTGCGGTTTGGGTGTGGTTTGTTATGGTTTGATGTGCTTGGTGTGCTCCCCCGGGCCAGCTTCCGGTCGCTAGAGGAGCTGATGAAAGCACTAGAACGTAAGGTACAAGTTCCTGGAGACCGCTGAGCGTTTAGCGGCTTGATAATCTGATAATATTGTCTACAGTACTGGGGCATTATATGTATCCACCACGTCTCAACCACTGGTGGTGTTTCTTGTGTCTTCAAATTGCAATGTTACAGAAGCGAGCTACGTGTGGCTTGACTTCCCCAGTACCAAAGATAGGGACGAAGGGATTCAACATAATTGGAAGCAGCTCATGATCTTCTGATCCCAAGCCACTTTTCTCCTCTTTACCGTGGATTGACAGCAACAGCGCATCCACCCTCTACTGTACTGTACTGCACTGTACTGCGATCTCTTCCCTGGAAGATCAGACCTTGCCTTAAAACTTTCTCCCCGAGCCTGCAGCTGGAAAATATAGACCTCTTGGCTCTGATATTTCCTCACGTTTCCCTCATATTCCCGGCAATCAGAAGAAGCTAGGAAGAGTAAAAGTCGGTGATGGTGCATGCACCCCGAAGCTTCTGTCAGCTTTTTTCCCTTCCTTTTTTTTCTTTTTCAAACAAACCTCGGCCCCAACGGAACCAAAATCCCATGCCAGAATTACTATCAGCAGAATCCGGCAAAGGCAAGGCAGATCATCGTTGTTGATCTTCTGCCACATGTGGCGTACATTGCCTTGTTTAACCATGTCCCAACCATGTAACCACGGCCCTGGGCCTTTGGTCAGTTGATCGAGCTGCTGCATCCAGATGCTCCAGAATCCTCCATAACAGTACGGTAAGTATGGACAGGATGCGGTAAGGACTCCAAGGTGCCGCAAATGATGAGGTAGTGATGTTTAACACAGAATCAACGACGTAAGTGTTCTCCCTTCCAGCGCTGGCCTCATTTCGATGGTCCGACGATGGTGCGACTGGGAATCATGTACATTTGACAGATCTTGGGGAACATGAGTGACCATCGGGACTCGATTGTGATTTCACTTGGACCAAATACAGCAACTAGGTGGCATAGCAATAGCATAGCAATACCACAGTATAGTAGTACCGGAATGGAGGAGTGGACTCGTGGTGGACGGTAGGCGACTCACCGTCCGCCAGGTGGTTTACATCATAACCTGCCACAGATCCAAGATAGATACGAAGTGCGACGTCGAATAATCAGGCTGCCGTGGATCGTATCTTTCTATTGCTCCTTTCTTTGAACCAGCAGGCGTATGTATGCACGCATGTACGAATCAACGCGTACAGTAAAGTATAGTGCAGCCATGATATTCCCGTCATCAACCAAGGGCCGACCTCTCCAAACTCTCCGCATGGCACAAACCTGTCACACCTGAAGTCCGGAGAAGCCAAGAGCCAAGTTCCCCCCCTCCCCTTCCTTACCTCACCTTACCTCACCTCACCTCAACTCCGACTTGTCCACGTTTCAATCATCTTGTCTAGAACTTCTCTCGTAAGCGGGGCGGTCCTAAGGTCTCGCGAGCGGCCGGAATCATTCAGGTACCCGGGTCCCCGTCTTCGTTACTGGAACAATGGCCGATCTATCTGACTGAGCATCTGCCCGCCCTTTCTGACGTTTCGAAAAGTGATGCGTGAGACGACTATCCCACCATAGGCCCTCCCGCCGCTTTTGCAATACCTAGGAGTATTTTGCCCACGTCCATTGCGACTCTACCAGCGCATCTTTCCTCTTCCCTTCAGTAACAAGTCGACGCCAACACATCTATACATATTTGCATGTATCAAGTACCAAATGGTGAAATCAAGGAAAGGACTCTTCGGTAGCGTTCTGCCAGCGTGACATCAGTAGTCAGTCATCTTGAGCTAGTGAATTATGTGTAATTAAATGCTACACTTGCACACCACAACACTACACTAAAATACTCGATCCAAATATTAATATGTACAGACTCGTTCGCACAAAGTAGTCCGATGCGCCTACATATGGAGAAAAAGGACCGAGACGTTGATGCAGCAGTCCTTCTGTATTCGCTGAGCATTGCCACAAGGGATTAATGCTTCGGGTATGATGTTTTTATAGCGAGATATCAATAATGTAGGCACTCGAACATGAAATGATAAGTTTTTGGAATGATTAGATAGCTTGTCGGAGGGTTTTAATATTACAATTCGTGTCATAACGCCATTTCCGCAACTTGAGCGTCTTGCTAGTCGTCCAGTTCTATCATAGCTGTAAATGTGGTCAGCAGTTATAAGTCAAAGTGATCTGGCGCACATGGCAGTCCAATACTTTTGCATAGAGTGACAAAAGCAGAAGAGGTAATGAATGACTTGAGTAAAGCCCCTTTTCCTTCTGTATTGAAAACGTTGGGCCGAGGGTGCGATTCCGAGCTGCTAAGAAGAAGTTTCCATACTCACTGGTCATTATCATTATTCCTCCTCGTCGCTCGTGAACTCAATATTAGCTTTCACCTCCCTTTTGACTTTGGTCGCGGCCTTCTTCGGTCTCTCCTCAGACTCCTCCCCCTCGTCGTCATCCTCCTTATCGTCATCAAGTCTAAGGCCTTGAGCTGCTAGTGATTTGTTGACCTAGGACACATGTCACGTTTATGGCCTTAACGATGAGTGATATTAAGTACCTCGGGGATTGCCTTTAACAAAGCTTTGTATTGGTCAAGCGTCAAAGATATACCCTTTCAAAATGTTAGCAATAGAGCCATTTTCCAAAACCAGAGACTTCAATATCATTTTCGGATATTGCCGTAGAAGGGTCTATCAAGGCACGCTAAGTCAAACATACACTAGTACAACGATACACTCTTGGGGAAATGTAGACAGTTGAAACTTCTTCTGCCTAGCTGCCAAAGTCTGGCGTTGCCACTCTTCCGTTGTCCGGCGAGCGTGTCTCAGTGTCAAGATGTGTGTTTCGGCATATCTTGATATACTGTCAAAGCTCTACCTTTGCAGAAACAGTTGATGAGAGACATATAAGGCCGAACGAGTTACCTTTTTACCCGGGAGATATACATCATCCTTTTCGTAGTACTCGCGAATGTTGATCAGCTTCGTATTCTTGAATTCAGTAATGTTGACGCGTTTCGGATTGCGACCACCGGTAGAGAGCTATAGAGTTAATTACCATGCCATTCTTCAGTTCAAGGGCACTGCAAGTTAACATACGCTCCAAAACTCTTCTTCAGCAACTGTTGGCTTGCCGATAGTCTTTGCTTTCTCCTTCTTGCTCTTCTTGCTTTTTGGGACCTCCTCGTCACTATATTCAATATTACCCCCGTCAGACTCATTGTCGATTTCGTCGATGGTTCGTTTAGATTTTGCCATTGTATCTGATCACTAAAGCACGCCGCTGTACCTTTGCTTGCTTCTGGTTTACAATAGTTAGGATGCTTTCAATATTTCCTACGCTGCGTTTGGTCGTTAGAGAGGTTAATAGAGCCGTGATGACGATGGGAAGACGCGCCAAAACGTGATCGAACGCGATAGGGCTGCAGGGGCAAGTGATGTGGCTTGATTGGACCACTGTTTCATAGGGGGCTCTAGAAACTAAAGTAAGCACGAACGTTTATGAGGGACACGTAGTTTCACAGAATTGAAAGATTGTCTGGTCTGATCTGGAGATGACAACTTGCGCTTCGGCCGCGTTTTACACTACCATGATATAGTTCCCCGCGATTCTCCAGCTCTTCAACTGACAATAAAAGCCGTTGTCAATCCACCACTTAAAGAGTTTATTCCCAGCATGCGCCAGCGCATTCGCGACAATGAACGGAACTAGCGGAGATGCGATCCAAACGAATGGCGACAGTTCTCCTGTGGCTGGGAAAGAGAAAGATGTTCCAATAACCTCCCCAACTACTTCTAGCTCCCAGTTGGATTCGGGAAATCTTACTACGAAAGCGCTACGTTTTCTCTCTACTGCTTCGGTCGAGACGTTAGGAGGAATTGCTGTCGGGTTGGCAGCATGTACATACTTGGTGCTGGGAAGGCTGGGGCTGGTACTCATTGGCGCAGTTGGTGGTATTGTTCTACACGCAACCTGGGAAGAACGCCGCTCGGAGACTGGAACAGGTGAAGACACACGGAGGGAAAAGACACTTGATATTGTGAAGAGATTACTCGACCTAGAGGACAAAAAGGCGCAGGACGAAGATGTTGACTTGGCACCTCTTGGGAGTAACTTTGATGCCTTCCGGCCAGAGACTGCTGCCGCTCTCAATGATCTGGTCGATGCTGTAGTTCGGGATTATGTGAAATGGTGGTACAATCCGATATTGCCAGAGGAGCAGTCATTCCCTACATCAACCAAGCAAACACTCACGAAATTTATACTGGCGGTGTCAAACCACCTATCCAGGAAGCGACCAGCGGATGCCTTTCTGAACTTTCTCACAAACTCTTCATCAATAGTCATAGTGTTTCTCAGCGAACTATCCAGCGCAATGGCAGTATTACAAGGAAGCAGCATGTCTCCGGCTGAAGCTGTACACACCTATCTTGCCGAAAACCCTGGATCAAACCTGGCTAATGTCCTAGATACAAGACAACAGGCAAAAAAGTTCAACATGATTGCGGAGGACATCTTACAAAACTTTATTGATAAGAAGACGTATGAATGTGAGCCAGCCAAGACTTTTTTAAGGGAAATATTATCAGGGGTGGTACTTGAAATGACTTTGAAAAGCTGCTCTAAACCGGAATGGATAAACGGGTGGATTGTGCATCTGCTCGAAGCCGGCGAACCAGATATAAGCCAAGCCATAGATGCAGGCATGGAGAGTACCAATAGCTCAAACATCGATGCTATAGATGGCAACCTTGGAAATTTCGGTGTGGCGAAAGTACCAAAGTCTTTAGTAGTCAAGCAAGAAGAGAAGAAGCATAAGAAGCGATTAAGCAAAGCCGAAGAAGCTATGGAGGAAGCTATGGAAGAGGCGCGGAGACTATCTACGCTTATTGCTGCTGAAGAAGTGAAGAAAAATGAAGGCAAACCCGATAGTCCTGTCAAGATGAACGGCCTGGGCATACCGTTCGAAGTTCAGAATATCAATCAAGTCAGCAAATCCTCTACTTCAGAAGATGTCCCGGAAGTTCCAAAGCCTATTGCACCTGCATCTGTATCGAAAACGCCTTCTTTCGACCTAAAAAGTCCGGACTGGAGCAATGATGAGCCTCTAGCGGCTACTCATATGCCTTCCGTTCCTCCTGCTAGTCAGCCACAGTCTCCAATGTCTGTCCAAACAGGAACAGCTGTAGTAGCTAAACCACAAGGTTTTACTAGTTTCGATCAAATTCTACCAGCACAAAATCTCGTTCCACTTCAAGGCCGGCGGCAAACTGTCTCTCTCACACTACACAATGCAAACATAACTATATTCGATGACTCAACTCCAATGGAGAAAGGAAGGATACGGAGTAAACCTGCCGGGGACATACTGGTACAAATAGAACCTAAATCTGACCAACACCCGGGATGGATGATTGTGCGACAATACGCTGATTTTGAAACTCTACATGAAGTCTTAAGACGTATAGCACAAATTTCTGGGGTAACAGCATTCGCGGAGCAACATCAGGATCTACCAAAGTGGAAAGACCACACAAAAGCTTCTTTGCGTGGCGAATTAGAGCGATATCTGCGAGATGCTTGCTGGTATCAACAACTTGCGGAAAGTGAGGGGATGAAGCGGTTCCTTGAAAAAGATCAGGGACAATCTTACGCAAAGGAGAAAAGTAGTTTTGGTTGGCCGACTCCATCAGCGTTTGAAAATATGGGTAAAGGAATGTTGGACGTGCTCGTTAGCGCTCCTAAAGGTGTTGCAGATGGTGGAAAAGTGATAGGTACAGGAATCAGCGGGGTTTTTTCGAACATTGGAAATCTAGGTCAGAAAAAGGCAGTGCCACCGGCTGCACCAGCGCCTGCACCGTCGCCTGCACCTGTAACCGCTTCACCAACTAATGGAGTCACTAGCCGTGCTTCAAGTATTGGGATACATTCTTCAGGAAGGTCTTCTACATCAAACTTGCCAAGAATGGAAAGCACAGTTTCGCTGAGCGGCTCTCGGAGGGGAAGAGCATCAGAAGATTCTCTTAGGGCCACACCTATCATTCAAACCCAACCATCCAAAATACAGCCAATGGAGAGGCGACCAAGTTACAATCCTGATGAGAGTGACCGCGAGATTATCGTCCCATCCGCAAGATCGTCTATTAGTCTTGGCCGCAGGAGTGCAACACATTCAAGAGAGCCAAGTCAAGCACCATTGTCGAGGAGAGCAACCCCATTATCCTCTCCTCTTCACGGAAGCATGGAGAATTTCCGTCTTCCGCCTCCGCCAACAGATATGCCCGATGATTGGTGTCAGGTCTCTGAAGATTCTGCAGCGAACAACCGGTCAGATACTTCGGTACGCACATCGACAAGCATTGCACCTTCTCCTGGGCGGCCTTCTCTTTCTATACCTAGACGACCTTCCGAGCAGGCCACACCTACGACGCCCCGTCGGCTCTTGCGAGACAATACGCCGCTTACCGAACAAGAGACAAAGGTCGCAATTGAACTCATATTTGCTGTGATTAATGAACTTTATACTCTATCCTCTGCTTGGAATATTCGCCGCACACTCCTAACAGCTGCCAAGCAATTCCTACTCCGCCCTGGAAACCCATCCCTTTCTTCCATCCAGTCTCTCATACAGGACTCGATAATTGCATCGAATACTTCTGATTCGGGAATTGCTACCCACTTGCGTAAGATCAGAGAAAATGCTCTGCCTACAGCCGAGGAGTTAAAAGCATGGCCGGCTGACATGGCATCGGAAGAGAAGCAGAGACTTCGCGTAAAAGCGCGCGGCCTTTTTGTTGCGAATGCAATCCCAGAAGCGTTGAAGGGGGTCATGGGACAAGCCGCATCGGAGACGGCGATGGGCCGTATCTTTGATTTAATACAAGAAGAAGAGGTTGCTAGAGGTTTAATGTTTGGGCTGCTATTGCAGGGCGTTCGTGCTATTACGCATTAGACGATGAAACGTTAGCATGTATCCAGGTAGTGCACCTGGGAGATATTATATATGATTTAATCATGTTGTACATTATGCAAATTATGGAGCGGAGAATTTGGTGGCTATGCCTTATATTGTAGTCTTACCCGTCAATGTCATTTTATACTCTGCACTCATTTCAGATCGCAGATCTATCTTGTTGTTCTTTATATTATGATGAGCTCGGGAAGCTCCAAGCGTCACGAGGCTTCTAATTCCAGGTGACTGGAGGTACTGGTGGTGCATTGGATCTGAGATCTAGCCCATACTAAAGTACGAGATCCATTTACAAATTCCTTTCCCCAGCACGAGTGTGCTATTGCCTTGTAGTACAAGAGACCTACAAATCCATATCTCTTGTGTGGAAAACATTATCCAGCTAGAGCTTTAGCAGGCTGATTACTTTCTTGCCATAAAACGAATGTGTCAAAGAACCATACACAAGTAGTGACCTATAGATTGTCTTCGAAAAGGTCGAGTTTGGATTTCGATTTAGAAAGCGCCCCGCTATAGTTGCCGTGCAGTAATTCATTTCCAGTATAGCATTGATCGATACTTCGAAGATGGAAGAAGCTATCACATACACAGCAGGATACGCGCTTTGCACTTGAAATTAGTAAGGGGGTAATCAAACGGCAATGGGAGACACATCTGTTTCTTTAAGTGTTACGTAGTTCCTTGGATATCACATGAAGCATATTCTGAGGCATGGCTGATATTTTTCATTGCTTTTTTCGTGATACCTTTTGAAGCAAGTTATAAAAAAGTCAAAACTTCTAAGCGAGTTCAAGCTCAGGGGCAAAATGCGCTAACTGCTGATGGTTAAGCATTCCTTCGAACGTCGCTTCATTAGGAGTCAAGCACAGCATACTTTTTGCGAGTGTAATGGATGAATATATTGCATGTTCTATATTTCCAAAGGCCCAAGAAGTCTAGAATGAGTACTTGGCTTGATTAGGCGACTAAACTTGTATTAAGCTCTATAAAGTATATATCGCGTGCCATGCCATATATCCTGGGGCATTGATCGCTGGATTCTCATAGTACCCTCTCAACAGTAAATGGATCCCTCGAATTCTCATCATCTTCAAAGAATGTATTGATTCCAAACGGCGGCGGCAGTATCCGTTACCTGCCGAGAACTATCGTGACCGTATCATTGTCCCTAAGGAATATGAAGTATATTTTGTCCATTATCAGCCCAACCTAAGAATTCCTATATCCTTGGCCCACATGTGACTTAAGCTATGCCTGCCACCAGGAAAGTTATCAAGGTCCATCACCATAGTTACTTCCGGATACTGCAGGCCTGGAGCTTGAACTTTCTCGAAGTGGACCATTGAAAAAGACGTCGAAGTTCGCCGAAGTCATTGTTCCGCCCATCACCCTTGAGTCGTCTTTCGTAACGCCTACTTGGTAATTCACCACTTGTCCGGCTGGAGCTGGGGGCATTTTAGCATCGTCGACCGTACCCAAAAACGCCGCTGAACGATCCTCCATTCTCTGAATAATGAATTGGTGCCCTTCTATAGAGAGAGAGCGCGACGTCGTTGATAAGCTACTCGCCGTGGAACTTGGCACTTGTAATGCTGACCGGTGATAATCCTGTCTTTGGACCATCAATGGTTGTGAGGGTGTTGAACTTCCTCTGGGACAGCTTTGGTTGGCATACACGCCAGAGGAAGTAGATCCCGCATTGCTCGAATTAGAGGTGAACTGTGGTGAATTGTCTTTCTCGTTCATCGCTGAGTAAGGGATATTACTGGCAAGTTGAGCTCGTGAGGAAACTGCTTCAAGATTTGATATGAAAAAGTCGAGATCAGCGATTAGAATATCGAATTTTGGCTTGTCGCGTATTGCCCACGAGGTCGATCGTCGAACGTATGATAGCTTTACTCCAGCTCTACTGCTCAAGTATGGTTTCTTTCCCTTGGGTTCGGTGAACGAATTTGGCTGGCCACTCTTCACAATCGCAAGTTTGTTTCGTGACTTGCGGGGTAATAGGCAATACTTATCTTTGAGCAAATCTGCACTTCCTAGTATATCTGCGATGCCCTGCAAGCTTCTACGAATCACTGTGCATTCGAGCCCCCATTGGTTCCCAGAATGGTTTTGTTGGCAACAATCACTTGCGCCGGACTGCAGCGTCTGGCGGCAAGTATCGAGTCGAGACTGGAGCAGAGATAAGTTTAAACAAGCCATCTCATAGTCATACTCGTAGCTCTTACTCAACTCGAAGTAGTCAATCAACTCAAGACAGGTCCTAAACAGAGAGGCTACTGCAACGGTACCAAGAGCGAGTCCCGCAGCCTCGGCCATTCCGTGCTTGTAGGTTACCGCTCGTGTATAACAATCGATAGCTGGGATATAAGAGAATCATGAAATCTTCATCTCGAAACGGCATAGAAGATCTTGAAGTATACTCAGCAGCTCATGCGCAGCAAGCTATAGCCACAAAGTCGGTACCGCGCCACCCTCTGGAGCATTCGATCTTTTGGTATGGCCGGGCGTTAATGTGCTGTCAACTTGTCATTGGATCAGCTTTTGAGATCGTTAATACTATTCGTTCGGCCTTAATTCTTCAAGGTATAGTAGTACAAGGAGGAAGCACCACGGGATGCTGGCTAACGACCGTGTTGGGGCTCGCCTTCTTACGTCTTCTCCACTGCGAGTAATCCATGTGCGACTGTTACTACAGTTCAACCGCTCACAATCACCCATTGCCAATATCAAAGTCATACATCACTTTGTTTCATACCATATGCCGGAAAACAGTACCCACCATAATTATTACGTTGGACCTTCGAACTCGCACAACAATATT
>Ga0247807_10000744_pt1 | contig 20306 bp, 14 predicted proteins | sample UWRJL074202C1_FD_179931 | JGI IMG/M metagenome (GOLD analysis project Ga0247807, IMG submission 179931) | Plant litter microbial communities from Arlington Agricultural Research Station in Wisconsin, United States - UWRJ-L074-202C-1 | ecosystem: Environmental > Terrestrial > Plant litter >...
CATCTTTCCCAGCCCTATTGGATCCTTTTCAGAAGGCAACACAGATCGCATAATTGGAGAATGCAAGAGCTTAATAAGCCATGGTAGTACTGTCACTGTCATCATAGCACCAAGACTTTCTTCCGTTTTCTCAATGTAGGAAAAACGATCTTCATCATGTTCTAGAAACCCGAATTGTTTCCCAAACGCAATATCAGCGATAGTATCTAAGGTGAAGAATTGAATTTTCCTAGCGAGATCCATCGGTTTGTAGATCAAGTCCGTAGAGAGGTATTTCTTATCAATAAGCGAAATAAAGTTCGCAATATTGATATCGATTGAATGCTCCAGATGCAGATTTTCTTTACCAGAGTACTGTTCGCAGGAATTAGTGTTATTCTCAATAGATTACGCTTCGTCATACACCTGGTGCCATCTTTGATCGGAGAGCAGCATGCTTTGCGTTATCTCTCTGGGAAACAATATTATCACAACCTGGCTTCAACTGAAGTGAATCAAACCAGTTCGAGCGAGTATATGCTGTCCTAACATTCATCACCTTTCTCCACGTTTCAACATCATTGGTGACCAGCTCATTTGGACCAATTCGAACAATAGGTCCTGACACATTAGCGGTGTTGTAAATCGCCAAAGCCAGATAAGAGTACAGCCTTACCATATTTCTCACACACCTCGGCTGTATCCAGATGCATTCTACCTCCCAAAACATGCTTCAAATGCCACCATTCCAAGAAACTTGCAAAAACTGGACCTGGGAAATGTCTTAGCCGGAACCATGACCTTGTTCTTTGAACCACCGCTACAACGATAGCTGTTGCTACTAGACGTGTGAAAATGTACGCAAACATGAACCCCATGGCTAAGATTCCTGTACACCCATTCCAGACAGTTGTCAGTCGCCTTGTTGATGATGTTGTTCAGAGTATCTTGATGTCGGTGTCGGGATGCAAGGTTCGACCCCTCATCCAGGAGATATTATAGATAGCTGGGATCCTTCGAAACTCGATACTGGTTCGGCGCGGCAAACCGATGTCACCCTGTTTAAGTGGAGAATATTATCCCAGTACATATTGCGCTAACCTTCATCTGTCAGTCAATTAACTGAATTTGAGAGTATGTTACCTACAAATCACAATTGGGAGGAATAGATAAACTCGGGCAGAGCCATGGCAAGTAAGAATGGTATTCGCCTGGAGACACATCACGCACGGAGTTAAGCTCAAATTTCCAAGTTATGTTGTACATTGTGTAGATTAAAGTTATGTTCGTTATACAGCAAGGAGAAGAGTATTGTGGGAGAAATTGAGAAGGTGGTGGCGGAAAGAAGATATTTGCTGATATGGGTGGACAAAACTTCCTTTCTAAGACGACGATGATCCCGCTGGTGGGGGCGCAAACTCGCTTTACACCCGGGCCCCAAAGGATTGCGTACTGGCAAAGTGGAAGTAGTCGTCAAATGTGTCCATCCCAGATAGTGTGATACTGAGCTAATTCATGAAACTGGGAGGATTCCAGTGGTTGAGAGAATATTTCAAATAATTGGTAGGACAGCGGAATATGGGTTATACTCGTTATCAGGAACGCCGTTTTTGCTCAATATATCGTTTCTGCGACTACAAAGCTATGCGAGTGGCACCGCCAGAGCAAACTGCTTTATCCAGCGGTATCAAGCCATGTTGCGAAATTATTGAAATCTTTTTTCAAGTGATTTTTCAAGACATCTTTTGTAGGCGCCCATAATTTTAAATCACCCCATGGTGGTATTTCGGCATCTTCAGTTGCATGTAAAGGTTATAATGAAGAAAAGTTTCTAAAAATTTAAATTCTAAACCTTTTTGCGAGTATGTACAGAATCGTAATGTGTTTTTTTGTTTTACATATTTGACCATGTAATTAGCGTTACACGCGACTCTTGGACTGACAGACTTCAGAGGTAGACCTGGAAGATGAGAAATGATTTTGACATTACTAACAGTTATATTATATGTACGACTTGGGGAAGTCCAATCAATAAAAGTTCCCGTTCTGCGGTCAATGGCAAATTAGCCGAGTAAATAAATTGGTCTTCAGGTCTCATCTTTCTACACATCAACGTAGACTCATTCTCCGATACCTGAGGGTTGAATTTACTATAACTTTTTAAATCTTTATAGAGCCAGTGTTTCTTAAGAGTTCCTTCAACGTCTGTTAATGAAGCCCTGAGGTGAACATACTTCGACTTTTTACTTAAGGACTCCTCCAAGCCCGAGAACTTGCGCCACCGAAAATCGAATTGGTTCTTAATATACCAGATTTCTTCTGACCTGAGATCCCCTTCATATCTGTTTGTGCAGTACGTCCATTGGGCATGATTGTATGTAAATGTGACCTTCCCGTCATCAACTTTCGGGCTGTACTCTCTACAGTGATACATAATATAAGTTTTGTAAAACTTTATCAAATGTCATGCCCAAGTTTGATAGCTTCTTTGACTGATCAACCAGGAATTGGAGGACCGGTAGCACATTTCTGTTGGTTGTAGCTTGACTAGGAAAGATGAGTCGTAATAAAGTTGTCTCCAATCTGTAATCTGTGGAATAATGGCTGCATTCTAAACCCTCCGGTAGCTTGCCGACTTTGTCGCTGAGGCTACAAAGTTGGAAGAGTCTGGTATAGCTTGGCCATGAGTCGAACATAAACGAAGGTAGATCTGTACATCCTCTGAAATCATCTGTATAATCATAATTCCTTTTTTTACTGTTCTCTATAAGGAATGGAAAGCATTGGCAACATGACATCAGTGTATAGTGTGATTGACGATCTGATTTTCGCATGGAAAATAGTAGATGTGGTGTAAGTGGAGATGTTTCTAGCAGGAACAGGGCGGTGCCAGGACTGGTAATATCAATATCTTCTAGTTGCAGGTGTGAGGTACAGAAACTGAGAACACAAGAAGCGCTCCTAATTCCAAAGGTGCTAATATGTTTCGACCGCTCGCAGAGTTGCAGGGTTAGATCTTTAGAAAGATCAAGCAAGTGAATCATCCGGATCGAGAGGGCAGCCGTTGATGGATTTATTGACACGGATTTGTACCAGGGCATGTTATCCTTCAGCAAATCTTTGAGCTCTGGTTGAAAGCATGGAACAGTTTCATAATTAGGGTAGATTCCGCGATGCGCCTCGAATGCGGTTGCACATATTACATGCAGTCGCTGCAATTCACAATCAAACTCTCTCCATCTCCGGAGTAGCTTCAGTTCCCCTCTCAGAGTATCTATTGGTACTACAAGCTGGTTTCCATCCCAGATGGACGGGCTTTTCCAATCCGATACCCAGGAGGGATATGGCTTCATAGACCGTGCTTTTGTGGCATGAACTAAGATCGACAGGTTTCTTAATATGACAAGAGAGTGGCCGCAGATGCCTATGAACGTATTTACAAATGGTAGAGAGTAATCTGTCTCTAATTTTGGTTCCATATTGACGTCGTTATTATTATCCTTTACAAGTCCCAATATGCCAAATATCTTGTCACGCGGGTCTGTAGCTTGCGATGACCACGTCTGTTCCAGGGCTTGTCGGAGATCGAGGGTCAAGAAGGATGTTCCTTGAGCGATGTTTGGAAGCCAAGTCGCTGCTGTTTTGTCCCAGCTCCAGCCGCTTAGACTTTGTAGACTAGACGGCGTGAGGTTTCCCGCTCTAAAACCGCAGACCCCTATCGGTACAAGCAAGGAAGGTGCAAGGAGGAGCTCCAGTATAATCCAAACCCGGCTAAAATACCTACTGTTGAGAATGAGAGTGCAGTATTTGTATATCGAGAGTATGAAGCTCACCGCGCGCACGATAGTGAGTCGAGGGACGGTGTACAATGTCACTTCCAAGGTAGACTACTACTCGAGCACAGGTTTTGTATGTGAGGCCCATGCTTGTGACCTGAGAAATACGTTCGCTGGTATCATCTTGATTAATGCAGATAGCATCTACCCAAGCCATGCGAAACTCTCTTCGAGGTCGGAAATAGTGCAGCACGGCCAAACAGTTTCTTGTCTGTAACCAAACATCCCAGTAAGGGCCCAGGTAGATGGGACTGTTCTTTGAATCACTGCCACCTTCTCTCCCCCAGGTGTAAGAGGTGACTTCATACTCTGGACAGCTATCTCGTGAATACGTCTCCAGGCAGCCTACTATGGGTCGTTTGGGGTCATCAGCTGCGGCGAGGCAAAGTAATCGAATTTCGTCTGCAGCGATCTGTCTCTCATAGATAGATAGGATGGATTGAGAGTTAGTAGATTTATCAAATTCCTGGCTTACTCCATGCTTTACACTACTGATTGAGCGGCTCTCATCGCCTAATTGGTGGTCTGTGACGTTTTCTGAAGGCACCGTTAATGGATTGTTGTATGAAAACGGAACACCAGGAGGCCACGAAAGATTCATTGGTTCAGTAAGATTATTAGATGGAATTTTCCAAGGTACTTGGTTTTTCTCTTCCTTGGCGACTAAATCTTTCAGAGATGGAGCACTGTTGCAGGATTGACATCGTGGGGTATAGTCATCACTAACGACAATGTCGGGCTAATTGCATGTTGTTTTATGCCACTGTGACATAGTACAAGATTTAAGAATATTGTGCCTAGTATATCATAATGGACAGCAGAAGGGAAGCTTACCCTGGCTGAGTACGCTTTAGATACCCTCTTCGGTTAATAAGGCAGCTAAAGAACTAGTCGGAGGTGAATTACGCTGACAGCACTAATAACGTATTAGGCGAACAATCAAAGTAACTAGCGTGTCACTCACGTCTCGATAATTTCTCCAGTATCAGCTTTACTAACTACTTGCCTATTTATATAACCTATTACTAAACAGGATAACAAGTTAATTAAGTGGTAAAAATCCGGAAGATATTCAATTTTCTTTTCTCGGCGTCTAATGTCTTAAATGTGTAAAATTATAAGCCGGCCAATAGGATACACATTCGCTAAATGAGATAGACCAACACTCCTGCATTTTACCCCACTTTGGCCGGTTTAATGGCTGGCAGGCAGGTCTTTAATGGAGCTGGTTGTTAAGGGCTGCAACTTCAACTTAAACGTAAACTTTTAGTAGTTAGCTAAAAAAAACTTGACCACTGAAATTCAAATGAGAAGGGACACGTTCTGTGCTTTGGAAAAAGACTAAATGTTTAAGAGAGCTGTGAAAAAGTTGGACTTAAGATGCTCTTGGGCTATTCACATTGAGTCCTCTCAGAGCTGCGTTTGTATAACGAAAAGGTGGAACTGATGGTCCAGCACATGAAATAATGTACTCTAACTTAGTATGAGTTGCTGTCAACTTCATATGGATCAGAGCAAAATAAATTACTCAAAGTTGATAGTATGGCGAATATGAAATTCAATTGATACTGAAAAAATCATATCACTCTAAAGGAACTTTATTTGAAGGCTAATCAATGATACAATGATAAACCTTCAAACATCCTTTCTACGCACAGAATACACAACTACCACATTTATTAAAACTGTACCAATGTGATACATAGATAAACACCTTATCTTCCGGGGACGAGTTGATCATTCCATATTGGTTGGGGAATGATCTGGCTTTCTCGTTCATTGACACCCCAGTTAATAAATGTCAGTCCATCTCCATTATTATCATAGCTCGAAATAGAGTTTGAAACCCATTTATCAGTGAAGAGTTTGTGTGTGCTATTTAACTATACCCATCCATATCGATTTATATCAAAACTATGAAGGACTATCTGACATGTAGATCTTTAGTCAGCAAGTTTCGGGTCATTGAGATGACATTCCTGTTCGCCATAATTCTACTAGCTAGCTGGATTTAAGAACCTGCCTTCAACATTTTAATGATGACCTCATTCAAATGACTTTTTCAGCTTTTGGTGCATCTCTTCAACCTTTTTCTCCTTCAATGACTCCGCCCAATACTTGCCATCCTCCAGACTCTTCACGCCACTGTTCAGCATATTAATATATGGTAGAAGCGAATTCTTGCTTCCCCCTTGAAGAGCTAACGGTGCCCCTCGGATTCCATCCTGAAATTGGATCATTTCAGCCCGTAACTGCTGCATCTTGAACTTTGTGTTGGATACCACGGTATATGTCTTCTCCACGTGGTCAAGAAAGCTGGCACAAATTTCCATTCTGGTGTCGAAATCTGACAATTTGTTTCTGTACGACCGGAAGATGAACTTCCAATAAGAATGCTGGTTAAGTTTTTCTCGTTGCAGTTTTGCTTTGTCGCCAACGGCGAAAATTGCGATGTTTTCCAGCACATCTCTCAGCTGTAACAGAGTTTCGTCCGGAATGCGCATGCCGGTAAGCACTCTGTTCATTCTATTTTCGACAGCATCTGTCATTCCCACGAATACCTGCCTCACTTCTTCTTCCGTCGTGGGAGTGATCAATCCAATCCTCCCGAGGAAATTCTTGATTGGGTCCAAAGGTGACGACGGTCGATCGTCGATCTGTTCCAGTTCATATGCCGCCCAATTGCTGATATGGATTGATGCGTCCACGATTCGATCGATATCTCCCAATGTAGTCAGGGTACTGCCGATGGCTTTATCGACAGAATTTTGGTATCCTTGAGAAGTGGCATAAGTTTGTCCCTGCAATAAATTAGAACCTGTGACTGTCAATCTACAAGTTGTCCAAAGAATCGTCGCTCACCTCGAGGGTGGATCAACAACGATCAGTTGTATAATCATTTTCGCGACATGTTGCTCACTAATCTGCAAATAATATGGCAGTTCTATATTACTCACCCCAATCTTCTGAATTTCCAACAATTTTGAATCAAAGTGGAGTCCTAGTTGAAAAAATGGAGATATCCTGTGTGGGCTGGACTGAGGAAGAATCGGGCAGGTGCCAAAATGGGAAAATCCTGGGAGGACACAGAATACAGTTGCCGTAGTGGCAATGATTCCGGATGAAGATTCGTATGTCCAGAATATCACGGAATAGATTGTGAGAAGACCGATTGGGAGAAGAACGACCGCGATAAGTGTTATAAGTCGGTGCATATTCAACATCCATACAAGGCTTCCGATGACATATCGTCGAAATAGGCTCGGTGATTTGGTGGAATTTATCTGTCCGCTCTCCCTGATTTCAGGTTGAGGTCGTCTCAAAGGCGACTTTGGGTTCCTCTGAGGAAGATCTTGAAGTTTCGGCTCATTTAAGTTGCCGGTAAAGTTGGCTCTGGATTGTATCGGTGCAGCTTCATCACTTGTTGCTAGGCCCGAATTATATTTCCGATGTCGCTGTTTAATAAATGTTGGTTCACTGGTCTGGATGAGAAAAGCCTCTTTTTGGTGACTTTGAGACTGGGTTTGTTCTGGTTCTTGTGCGGATATGGAGGACGTCTTCGGGTGGAGCTTTTGAGAGGATTTCTGAAGTCCTGGGTAGTTCAATTCGCTTGCTTGGAAGTCGCTGGTTGATTTAGCTTTATATTTTGAAGAGACGGTTTTAGCAAGCGAGGAGGATTTCTTCGGGTTTTTTGGAGAGGATTTCTGAATTCCTATGTCGCTTAATTCGTCTGCTTGAGAGTTGCCGGTCAACTTGACGTCCGATCGTAACCGTGTGGCTTTAGTGAGTACGGAGGGGACTTTTGGGGCTTGCATGTCGCTAATTGATTTAGCTTTGGGCTGTGGGTGTGCAGCTCTAGCAGGTGAAGGGGACTTCTGAAGCCCTGTGTCATTTAATTTGCCTGCCTGTAAGTTTTCGGTCAATTTGGCCTTCGATCGTAATGATGAATCCTTTGTAAGCACAGAAGCATCATCTGGGCCTTGGAACTCGCTGTCTTTGGATTGTAACAATGCAGGATTGGTGGGTGTAGAGGATTCTCTTCTGTCTTGGAAGTCGCTGGTTTCAGATTGCAACACTGCCGGCTTAGTAGGTGCCAAGGAAGCGTTCAGGGCTTCAAAGTCGTCGGTCAATTTGTTTTTGGGTTGTGAAAGTGCAGCTTCTGCGAGTAAAGATTGCTTCTCAAGTCCTGGGTCGTCCAATTCGCCTGCCTGAGAGTCGGCGGTCAATTGTAGCCTCATCATCACTTGCTGCTGGGGTAAAATCACGGTTATGACGTTGTGCTTTATTAGAAGTCATTTTTGCTGATGTGGGGGAGAAAGTTTGTGTTTGGCGAATTGAAAGGTGGTGAGGTTGAAGGTTGGGACTTTTCTGGTTCTTGTGGAATTAAGTAGGTCGTCATTTATACACTACAATGGACCATTGATTTGGAGGTCAACACATTCAGCTCAGCTAATGAAAAACGCTTGGTCTTGGCTGCCACTAGCACAAAAACGAACAAAAGAATACCATTGCTTGAGACAGATGCGGCGTTAGAGATTGTGTAGTTTAAAGGTTCCTTACCGAGACTTGGACCAAGCCTGAAATCGTTCTTTGTTTCTAGCCGCTCTTTCATAGGGGTGTTGCAGCATATTGACCAATGTGGCGATCTTGTCTGAATTTAATGCCCTTTGATATTTATTGAGATGTGATATGTCTTGACACGGAGTTTATTTTAGTTTAGTGACATGTATATGAGTTAAGATACACCTCATTGTGTACTACAGAATATTTTGAGCTTGATGTTTTGGAAAACATGAAATGACTACTCAAAAGCAGGCAGTGCCAGACAATTTACCGTCACAGTAGAATGCATAATTTCACATACTGAATTCTTTGATATACGATTTTTGAAGCTGAGAGCTAAGACAGAATGGCTTGAGCGGAATGAAATGAGAGTGACAATGTTTCAAGTCAATTTGGGGTCACTTTTTAACCTTCATAATCTGCTGATTATCCGCTTGGGAAGACTCTGAACAGTTATATTTTCTACGGTTTGGAAAAGCGGTATTTATGAATAAAGAAAGCGTAGGTAGATTCTCAATAAGTATGCTCAAATTGGTCATGTGACCCTGTTACGTGGTCACCAGGAGGCTCCCATTCGACGATATCAACACATTTTGAATATGGTCAATACAACATCAATTACTCTAAAAATACAACTAGCACATATGTGATTATTCGTTATAGTCTCCTCAATGTTTGACTAAGACAGCGGTCTCCGCCATACCAAAAAGAGTGTTGCCAAAGCTATCTCTTCGCTTAAGCCCCTTATCTGTATCCACTCTCAACAAGCGTCAAAATCCAGACTAGAAGCCCAGCTTAGCAGCCCAATGTTTCTTCGGTTTCCAAACGAAGGACTGTAAGGCTTCTTTGATACCTGCTAGGAAGAGTTTTCGTGCTGATTCCTTAGGCAACTCATCATGACTGTTTCTTTCTGAAAACAGGTTTTGGAACTCATCTTCCGCTATACTTTCATCGAGAAGTTCGACAAAGTTGGACGTGAAGACACCTCGATTTGTCAGGGGCAAGACACTGAAATTTCCCTTCATATTTCGAAGGGGTTCGCTCAGTTGTATGATTGGTGGAATCTGGATAATGTAGGTTTTCCTAAGGATCAATGGCATCGGTGAGAGATGCAACTTTCTGACATACCCTGGGGTACTTGCGATTTGGAGGTCTTGGTTGAAGAGTGACTGTAGTTTTCCAATTCTTTGAAAGACATGATTTTATATTTATACTGGAAATAAATTGGCTATTAGTATGACCTTGATAATTTTTCCTGTGAACAGAAACTTAGCACTCTAAAGATTTGAAGTTCTCCTGTGTGTAGTAAGCAACGCGGGTTGTCTTGGTGCTTTATTATCGCTGGCTTTGTCCAGTTGTTACATGACATGGGTCGCAGCTTAGTTCTTTCAGCATTGCTCGATAGTTATCTTAGTCTTCTGGAACAATTGAAATCCTGTTTCAATGAATTTGCATCCCAATCAACAAGCAGATTAGTGTGCAGTGGATTCATCTGATATTAAGTAATTCCATTAGGGAACTGGCATTAAACGATATTTCGAAATTTGGAGTGTTTAGGTATGTATTTGCATTTAATTAGATAGGCTTTACAAAGCCACTGTTCGTAGCATTCAACCCGGACAATGGGGCTGCAAAGAAAAAAGAAGAAATTCCCTTTATTCAAGTCAGTCCTTTTGGTGTCAGAACAAAATTGTGGCCTCTCCCGCCAGTCAGAAGACATGAGATAGAAGACTAGCAAATTTTACAATGCACAGAAGAGGCTGACTTGATAATGCGTGGATTGGCGTTTGAGTCTGTAAAATCTCCAAGCTTGTGTCTGTCTATCATAACTTTCAACCTGAGATAGAGCTACAATTACTAGTATTTAGTATTTGATGCAACAAAATTAAGTACTTCAGATCATAGATGTCAGCGGCGAGAGGTGAACAGTCATGACGAAGGTAAGCATGAACACAATCCACCAGGAATACCTCTGCCCAAATTTCCACCTCTCCTATACAATCTAAAGATTCCATTTTTGTTCATATAAAAATACTGCCTCATCTCTAACCCTTTCCAACAAAGTCCCTTCACCTTATCAAACAAATAAACAAAATGTTCACCATGGACGACTATCCACCCTGTCCCCCAGGATGTCTCGAATGCCAAAGCACGCTCCGGATACGCGACAACGAGTTCTACAACACCCCGGCGCCAACTCGTCGTCACCGCGACTGCACTGTATGCGAAATCTTGCGTGAAGCGGCCCACGATACCGAGGCTCGTCACACTCTGGCTTGTACGTCCGCATCTCCAACGGCGGCTCTAGACAAAACCCATCCAGAAAAAACAGGGGTTGTTCCTGACCAGATATCCGATTGCAGTGTCGTCTTCGGAGAAAGTGTTTATGACACCGCAGTTGCAGAGGCGGGCAAAGGGGCCAGTTCTACTGTCATAGCGGAGAATGGCGAAATCAGAAACCCGAGCCAGATTAGCAATTCCCCAAGCCCCAGCACGGGTCGCGAAACAAACGATATCCTAAACGTCTCAGCCGATCACAACTACACAGCTTCCCCAAACAGAGTCAAAAGTCGCGCCTCTGTAGGTGTACCAGCCCTAATCGACGAACACGACAAAACCCTAGCCACCACCACCACCGCCGAAGAAAAAGAAGAAGAAGAAGAAGAAGAAGAAGGCGATCTCGCAACCGCGCTGCTCCTCCTCCCGCACAACCCCTCGCTGCTACACCTCAAGTCCCTACTCGCGAAGAACAAGCTGCAGCAACGCCAGACGGCGCAGGCCGCGAAGAAGCTCGACGCCGAGCGAGCAGAGACCGAAGCGGCGCTGAGCGCGAGCATTGCGCGCGCGGGGATGACGGGGCAGGAGTATAAGTTTCGCGGTATTTTGTACTGGGGCGACGGCTTGGGCGGCGAGGAGCAGCTAGTAGATACAGATAGATAGATAAATAGATAAGAGACGTCCTAGAAGGAAAGATTCAAACAATCAAAAAAAGAAAGTTTATTTGCTGCAATGCAATGAAATGGGTCAGAAGTTCTTTTCTGAACTGAACTCACCACCTTAGCCTGCCCTACCCTGCCCTGCCCTATGAAGATTGTGCATGTGGAAGGGAAGTAAATGTCCAATCCAGGCATTTCGTAAATTGCAGTCGTCTAGCCAGTCAGTCTGTCAGTCTGTTAGCCAAGTCATACTGATCCAGCGTCCGTACAAAATAAACGCACGAAAATTTTCAAGAAGCCTATCTATCGGCTGGGGGGTGGAAGATAGCCAGAGAGCCAGAGAGCCAGATATCTCAAAACCCAAAACTACTTCTCACACCCTTCCGACACGTTTGATTGCGATTGGACAAATTGCTTTTCCGCGCGCTGGCTTTGATGCACGTCGCAGAATTCTAGCATAATCAGACAGGAAAGTACTCTCTCTTCCAACCAGAGAGAATTGTCCAAAACTTTCAGTTACTCTCAAAATTCCAATCTTAATCAGGCTAAATTTGATCTCGACTTCTTTACCTTGGTAATACTATTCACGATCGGCATGGCAGCTTGTTTTCAGTAGGCAGTATTCAATTCGTAAGTCTATCTTATCGTGACAAGAAAAATACAAAATGCTTTATACAGTTTCCATCCCTCCTCTCACCAACTAACAATAGGTATGAACACAAGAAATGCTCAGCTCAACAGGTCGTCCATCACCTAACCAAGACACCATCGTCAAAAGAAACATTTCGCGGGCTTCGCGTTAGTTTTGTAACAAGAAAGAAATGAAGAAAAGTCGTCTGGAACCGTCGTGAACGTCGTAGTGACAGCCGTCAACATGCTCATGAACTCCGCCAGGTCGAGGAGCTTAGAAATCCCAGAAATCACCACCTGTAGCTTGTTGTTTTCCTTGGGTCTTTCCGGTCTGGAATCTTGCGGGTGGGCCATTCTGTTGATCCTCACCATCGCTCTCATCTCCAAATCCCCACTGTCTACCTGAACCCTTCTTGCCGCCCATACCATCACCACCGACATTGATGCCTTTCTGAACAAAATGCGTGGGGCCACCAACCACCTTTCTGCTACCCATTCCATCACCAGCAACCGTGATAGGCTTATGAGAGATCTCTTGGTTGGTAGTAGCCTTCCTGCTGCCCATTCCATCACCAGCAACCGTGATAGGCTTGTGGGAAATTTCCTGGTTAGTAGTAACCTTCCTGCTGCCCATTCCATCACCAGCAACCGTGATAGGTTTGTGGGAGATTTCTTGGTTATTAGCAGACCTTCTGCTGCCCATACCGTCACCAGCAATATTAATGCCATTGGCGGAGTAGTCTAATCTAATAGGCATGTTGGTCGTCTCGCTTAATGGGCCTTTGCTGCTTCCAAATGGTCTTGAATTGGAGGGTGAAGAAGGGACGTTCTCCTTCTGATTTGGAGAGTCATATGCCTTCCAGTTCGACTCCATCATCTTGATTGCCTTCGCTCTATCGTCGCTGATGTGAGGCCGGGGCTCCTTTGTAACAGGTGAATCGTCGGTCATCTCGAAGTGGGGATCAAAGTCCTTGCGTCTGTCATTTGTATTGGCGATTGATTTGACAGTCTTTGGCTCATTTCCTCCTCGAGTTCCTCCCATATCATCTTCATAAAGGTTGTTTGTGTAAAGTCCCATGCCGCTGTTACCGCCAGTTCCACGGGGTCGGCCCGTTGGACGCGGTCCTCCTGGTGGGGTGCCATCGTCCTTGAACTCAAAGTGGGTTTCGGCATCTCTGCGAGGCTTATCAACCTTCTTCACCTTGACGGGACTGTCGAGAACCTCATCATCACTGTTGCCCCAGTGACGGGTCTCATTCTTGCCGAGTTTTTTCGTTGGAACAACCTTGGCTGGAGTATTGAAGTCATCGAAATTCCACTGACTGCCATGCTTGCTTTTCCCCCCCTTCGGGTTAAAGTTTTGCGGAGCATCCTGTTCATCGCTGCCATCGGCAAAGGCAAAATGCTGGTACTTGTTGGGATTCAATGGCTTGTTCGGCGAAGGTCTCACGGTCGACTCGCTCACATCATCTCTATCGAAAAGTCTGGATTGAGCAAAGTTCTTGCCGGCGCCGCCTTTGGCAATTCCCACGGTGGGGGAAGCAAAGCTATCTCTTGCCTCAGCGAAGTCTTTGGTTGGTGATGCGGGCGATTGGTCCGACTCATTTCCAACAAAAAGATCATGGTAATTGCGCGGAGGAGGCTTTGCAGATGCCCGAGGCGGTACTACTCCCGGTTGAGCCTCGTTTGTATTTCTCTCGCGAGGCGCGAAGAGCGAGAGGGACGCGTGCGGGTCACGGGTGACATTGTTGGAGTTTCCCCGAGACTTTTGTAGACCTCCATCTTCTTGTGCAGGGACCGGATTTCCCGACAGCTTTCCTGCCGATTTGACACTGTTTGCGATCAACTTGATCTGATCCTGCCCGTCACTAATGGGCCAGTTTCTTCCGGTTCTGCCAATCACATCGATCAATTTCAGGAGAGAGCCTTGGTCCCAGCTCTGGCGGATCTGGGTAATTTTGCGGTCGCCATCGAAGCTCACAATATGGAACTGCATTGTTAGCAGGTCTCGATCCCGGATTTAGCATGACTTACGACAGGCAGAGTAACGGTATGATCGGTAACGAAATTGTCATCTAGCTTTGGCAGATATGATCCGCCTCCCATCAAAAATTCTATGGTGGTGTGGACTTCTAGAGCGATGGAGTCGGGGCCTTCGACGGCGGCGAGCACCTTCTCTTCGTTCTTCTTGAGGTCACCGGTTTGGCCCTTGAGGTGTTTGATAATCTGAGCCGAGCCATTGATGCTGATCAGGGTGGTCACGTAGTGGAGCGAAGCATCGTTCGCCAGGAAGGCCGGGTTTGGCGCAGCGAGGAACTGCTCGTAGGCAGCCTGGAGAGCCATCGTGGGAGGGTTGTTAGGAGAGCAACGCAGAGACCGCAGACAATTGGAGTCTGCCCCGTGAGATTAGATGTAGTGAAAGGGGGCGGTGGTGATTGTGGAGAGCACGGGCAAGTGCGCGAGAAGATGTTGGTGTTTTGGTTTGTTGACGGGGTCAGATCTGGTCTGGAGGTGGGTTGGATTGGGGTTGGTGGTTCCTGACTGCGAGACAACGCGATGGAGAGAAGGGCGGCGCGCGGTGGGTCTGGATCTTTTGTTTGTATTTGTTTGGATTTGTTTATATACTGTCGGATCCCACTGTGGAGGAGGGTGTGGTGAAGCGGTGTACGAGGTTGCGCATGAATCTTGAATCTTGAATGGGCCACAAAGAGTCAAATCCAATCTCGCGGAGGGGTACAGTTACAATTTACTGGACCCAGAGCTTGTTGACATTCCCGTGTTATTTTCAGGGTTGGCGGCGTGAAGCGCGTCCAGGATTAGCGCATCATTTCCCCCTGAAAACAGGGGGTTGAAGACAGCCTAAGCACGCCTAAACACGCCTAAACCCTCCCAAGCCCGCCCAAACGGGTCTGGTGTAATGTCAGAGCAGTTTCATGTGCGTGCGAGTTCCCTTTATTTACGGAGTGAATTACTAGTAGTCTTTACTACTAATCAGAAGAGTGTTAGTGACAAGGGGGCAAAGGGGAAGACCGGAGAGGAGGAACTTGGTTGGTAGAGTACGATACTGTATATTATTATACAGTTTCAGCACAGGTTAATTAATACTAGTGCTCACATGTACGCGGGACTAGGTGTACTTCTGAGCCCTAACTAAAGACGACCTTAGAACCCAAACTAAGAAGCCTTTGCTCCTCCTATAGAGTGATGCAATAGTATAGAAGTAGTTCAGTATATACTTCCACCCCTGGTGATTGATGCTTGACTGGACGAGACCGACTATACTAATACGTATGTGCTGTGTACTGTGTACTGTGTACTATGTACTATGTACCGACACTACACTACACTACACTATAGTGCACCATACCACACTACACTACGGCGGTACGTTCACTACCTCGAACACTGCATTATTCCATCACTGCATCACTACATCACTAACACTACTGCAATGCACTGCTCTCTCTAACTTTACTATACCACTAATAATACTACTACTCTCTACATTCTACGCTCTACAGTCTTACTCTCTACCCTCTACCCTCCACAACTCTACACCACACTTATCCGACACTACTGCACGGCACTCTGGTCTGGCCTCACTCATCCCCTCATTCCCTCATCCTCTCATCGTCGCTCGTGGGTTTGACGTTTCCCGGCTTACCCACCGTCTGACCGTCTTCATGTACGTTCACCTGGTGCAGCGCACCCAGGGTCCAATAGCGTCCGCGAAGCTACACCTCTAATAAGGATACCCTCAATGGATCATGGCCATTCATTCTTCCAACCAACAGATCAAGATCCAGATTAATTAATGCCTCGCCAAATAAAAATAAAAATAAACCTGTGTTTCAGGCCTATTCGTCCCATCCATTCGCGCCACTATCCGTTTGATCAATCCGGTCCTATCCATCTTGTGTGGTGGGCGTGCAACCTCACTTCCCCAACACAATCAATCTCCCGTGATCCTACCGCACTTGGGGGCGATACACAGCAAGGTCCCGCACAAATCTAGTAACACCTGCGAGCCAGAAGAACAGCGGTCGCCGACAGCATCACCAGAAAATGCGAGTGCATGATCTTGCAGGAGCAGCTCTCTGGGAGGGCGGCCGCCGGTGGCCAGCGAAAAGACCGCCCGAGATCATGCTCATGGTACGAGAGACGAGAGACAACAGTTGGTGCAACCACATTAACCTTTATCCTCCATCCGTCGTCCTCGCACCATAACACCGTAGCATGGTCTCGAATGGTGTCACGCGTGGACACGTCGCGGTGGCTTTCATTCAACCCCCCAGTTCACCGATCTGCTTCAGGCAGTTGAATGGGCGAGACGGATCTCAGAGTCTCAGCCTTATCCTCACCGTCCACTTATAGCGCTGCGCGTCTTGGGTTGAGCCTCATGTTTTGTTTTTACCACCTGCTTGGCGTGCATTATACATTCCTCTGTTCACCACGTCGCCCTTGGCAGCATAGGGCGTTGCTTGCATGTCGGCTTCATGCAGCCAGCCATGGCCCAACCCCATATAATCTCTGCTCGCCTCCGTTGAGATAAACCTCCATCCTTCCCTAATTAATGACCTGATCTTGCTTAGCAACTTTTGGGATTCGGTGTCAGCATGGTTCTAGAAGTGCCCAACGTATCCGAACGTAGCTGGGGAGAGCGCCTGATACCTTTTTTCTCCGTTCAAAAATTTGAGAGTCGATACGATATCCTCTGCGCTGACGCTTCCATACAAGCTCTGAGAGCCAAGATATGGAGCCAACTTGTAAGTAATTTAGGTATTGGTAGAGTTCTGGGCCCAGATGTTAATGATACTTTCCAGATTGAAGAAGAATCCGATGAAGATTCGGTAAATTCACTGCTTAGTCGGCACGATATCAGATCGACAGTCACCCTGGTCATGAAAAGAATCTCTAGTCTCTTGTTGGAAATCAAGGCAACCGAGCATAAATATCGACCTGAGCGAGTGATACCAACGCAGACTTGCGACCATGACATCAAGTGCTCGCGGTCCTCGAAAGCAGTCCAGACTCTTTCCCTCATCCGATCCTCCTCATTGCGTCAACGTAGCCGAACGAGGAAGAAGCACCGGTTGCTAATAGGGCTCGCCAGATGGGCGATTTGTGATAAGTCGAAATTCGAGGAGAAACTGAGGCAGGTGAAGGGTTTAATTGATGGATTGGAAGATATTTTGCGAGCAGCTGGTACTGTGTTGCCCAGCGAGAGCCATCATCCCTCCTCAGAGAGCGGCTCGATCTTCAGCATAGAGAACCCGCCTCCCTATTCGTCAATTTTATCAATTCGCCCGTGGCGTTCTTCAAATACTCAACAGGTTACTGCTCTGGATACTCGTCAATCTGTGGTCAGTAGGCTATCCGACAACTCGATATTTGATATGTTGGAGCACCATGCCGGAATGAAACAATACTTGATTGGGGTTCAAGTCGATCGCGGTCATGTCTGCTCCTTAAATCAGGATCTTATCAGCAGACTGACAACGCAAAAGTTCAAGGAACTTCGAATGGATGTCTTCGATGAGCTGCAACGCAGACAAGAAAGTGACGGCACAACACCTCAACGGCTACCAGATATTCAAACCTACCCTCCTAGACGAAACGAAGCTCGCAGGAAACTTTCAACGATCATCCCGAAGAAGTTTAATCAGCTTCTGTTTGACATTGTATGGGAGCTAGAACGCAGGTTTCCGCACCTTAAGGATCCCACACTTCGACCAACCTCAGTGATTTCAGTATCAGAATCTCTGCCAGCTACCCTTTCCACAGTGCGATACAGCCAGACCCGTCGATGGGGACATGTTGAACCCCGAAATAGGAGTCATTCTCCACCGCCGTATCTCCGTTATCGTCCTGCTCATCATGCCACCGTAAGATCCAGCTCATCACGTCGTCGTCCACATCCTCCTGCTCACGTGATCGGAACCTCCGAGAGGTTATCAAATCAGACTACTGTAGTTACACTTCCAACTTCTCGAGAGGCAATAAAAATCCGCAAGAGTTTCAGGGTTTCCGTAAATGATCCAACAAACAAGGTTCTACCAGCCATTTTGCGGAAGTACAACATTCGAGGACCGTCGCAGCAATACTCTTTGCACATCGTCTACAACGGTCATGAGCAGATGCTGGAGCTAGAAGAGAAACCGATGCTGATATTCAAACAACTTGATAGAGAAGGGAAACGGCCGATGTTCATGTTGAGGCTTCAGCAGGCTCTTCCTCCTGGGGAGGAAGATGCATCTCAATGCCTAACCGTTTGAAGGCACCACGAGCAAAAAAGAGTCTAGCTTCACAAGGGATTGTCACTTCGCAAGAAAGGAACTGTGTGGTCTTTCCGGATACCCAGCTGGAGAGTACCATTGAGCACTGATTAACGTTGCCAACGAAAGTCCTCCATGGATTGAGCGTTCTTGCTACACATTATTATTGTTGTCCTTACATCAATCATCCGCGCAGGACTCACGGATGATCCCCTTTTTCAACAGCCCCCATCCAAAATTGTTTTCAAGCTAGCGGATAGCTTTTAGCGCAGGAGTCGAGGTGGTGTTATGGTGGATACAAAGCAATTAATCCTGCCCATAGGGCAAGGCGAGACTACAATTGATTATGCTAGCGGTAGCCACTACTTTATGATAGGGTAATTACACCTAGATCAACAGCCTCCATCTTCCTCGCAACTTCTTATTGAACTTGTTCTATTCGGCACATGCCCTGCTTCTGTTCGTCACATGCTTCAAGATAAAGCGATTCATCACGTGATAACTTGTCGCTTAAGCCCCTGACTCTCTTACTTGGTTTTTCATGCCGCAAATTTTCATCAATTCAAACAAACCAGTACCACTCAAATAGATAGATATCTCAAAGTATCTTCTCCATATTTCCTTGTTTTGCTTGCTTGTTAATCTCGGGTTTGCATCTCGATTTTGGAAAGCAGCGGTATTTCTAGAAAAGTCATCTGGTTACTCTCTTTCTTCAGAGCCATTTTTGATTCATACGAGCGTGAGATGTGTGCTGAGAGTGGGTTTTTATGAAATTATGATTGGGTAGGAGAGAAGGAGATGGATGTTGCGCTAGCGATAGTGCGAGAGCGTGTGTGGTTTATGCACCCGGAACATATACAGAGAGAGTGATAGATGGGTGCTCTTCAACAGAATCGAGCAGTTGGGTCAAAAGCCAGCACAGTACATATAACCACGCCGAAATCGAAACTCCAAAACTCTAGCGGTCTGGCTCAATGGCTTTTTCCACTGTGTCTGCTGGAGAAAGTAATTCTGGTGATATGAGGTAGCCAGATCGAAAACAGAGCTAGTCGGCGACTATTTCGGCCCCCTTAAATATTTCGCTTAATTGCTTGGCATTTGTTATTTTCTCAAATCCGCTGTCACCCCATGCCAGCGAAGGCAACCACATCCAACAGTCTCTCCTCATTGTTCGTCATCGTCATCCTCATCCTCAGAGCCTAGCGTCTCTATATTTGCAGGGTTGGGCTTTTTCAACTGCACTTTCCGTCTTATTCTTGTTGTAGTTCAGCTTTCGTCAGGCAGGGTCGAAACGCTTCCTATCGTTCCTGTGAACCTTGGATCGTTCGGACTTGTCTATAGCATGCTAAAAATAGTTTGCCTTTATAGCCGAGTTCATAGTTGATATACATGTCGCTACTCTGATATTTGGAGCTATATGCTATTGAACTTGTATATATGCTAGACGGTCTGATATGCTACTTATAGCATATACCAGGGTGAAAGGCCGGATACTGAAAAGCGTTTGTAAAGCCGTATATAATAATTTTGTTATATAAATGAGATTAAGAGTCTAAGCTATTAAGATTTATGCTATCCTCGTATTTAAGCCAGCTTAGCATGATCTCACTTTCTTTACTTAACCCTACTAGACATAGATCATAGCTCAAAGGTCAGTCATATGTACGTAAAGAGGAAAAACGCCTTGTGATATGCCCAGAGACGGTGATCACGGCGCTTTTCCAGTGTTTGTTTTCTCACGTATTTCGTCGATGCTGATTGGACAGGTCGGAAAATGATGATATAGCCGGGCACGCTATTCTAGCGCCACGTCGCTAAGCAAGTGTGGGGGAAACAATGCTCGCTTGGCGGTGACATCATTCATCGCTAGTTAAAGGAGCTGTCGCCCCCCGCCCATCTGTTCCTTATTCACTCATTTCGTTGGGCGAGTGAATCCGAATTAAGACCTGACCAAGTGTTGGTGGAGGAAACGATTGGTGGTTGGAAGACTGGCCAAAGCGGTGTGCTAAATGCAGATGATGGACCGAGCAAATGTAACTACACATACAGATACGACTCCATACGATTGTTCCTGTCCCAGATACTTT
>Ga0247807_10000745_pt1 | contig 20285 bp, 14 predicted proteins | sample UWRJL074202C1_FD_179931 | JGI IMG/M metagenome (GOLD analysis project Ga0247807, IMG submission 179931) | Plant litter microbial communities from Arlington Agricultural Research Station in Wisconsin, United States - UWRJ-L074-202C-1 | ecosystem: Environmental > Terrestrial > Plant litter >...
CACCAGAGCCGATGGTACTGCGGTAACACGTGGGAGAGTAGGTCGGTGCCAAATCTTAAAGAGAGCCTGTAGGAAACTACAGGCTTTTCTTGTTAATAACCTTTTTTGATTAAATGATCAAGGCTTAGTCCTGGTCGCGATATTGGAAAACCTGCAGAACCTGGTCGGGATAATAATCAAAGGTCTGCTGCCTTTTTTAATCTTATAATGTAAAAGAATCTGCAACAATTTTCTACTTTCAAACGTTGTATGAGCAGATGTACAAAATTCTTATAAAATTTGACTTTACTGAGTAAGATTTTTTAGCTTAATCTGCTATTAAATAGTGTCACAAAGGCATTATGAAATAATTTTGGTTATCTTTGGTGTTAAACTAAAACACACATATAATGAGTTTTTTTGCTGAAAAAAGACGGGAAGTGATGCTTCACATTGAGGAATATATGCTCGAGATGATGGATACTTACCTGAAACCGATTGATACTAATTGGCAGCCAACTGATTTTTTGCCTGTTTCTACCAGTGATACTTTTATTCAAGACATAAAATCCCTTCGCGAAACTGCAAATGATCTTTCTTATGATCTTGTTGCCGTATTAATCGGTGATACTATTACAGAAGAAGCATTACCGACTTATGAATCATGGTTATCTATGGTCGACGGTATTTCGAGGAACGAACAGGGTGGCTGGATGAAATGGGTACGTCACTGGACTGCTGAAGAGAACAGGCATGGGGATTTGTTGAATAGATATCTTTATTTATCAGGTCGTGTTGATATGCGCCAAATGGAAATTTCTACGCAATACCTTATTGCTGATGGTTTTGACATTGGTACAGGTCATGACCCCTACCGTAACTTCATTTACACTAGTTTCCAGGAACTGGCAACTAATGTATCTCACCGCAGGGTGGCTTCATTAGCTAAAAAAGACGGAGATACGCTGCTGTCTAAGATCTGTGGTGTAATTGCTTCTGATGAAGCAAGACATGCAAAAGCCTACAAAGACTTTATGTCTAAAATATTTGAAGTAGATCCTAGTGAGGCCATGATTGCTTTTGAAGATATGATGCGTATGAAAATTGTTATGCCTGCTCACTTCCTGAGAGAAATGGGGATGAAAATGGGACAAACTTTCGGTCACTTTACTGATGCTGCACAGCGCTTAGGTGTTTATACTGCAGTTGATTATGTAGAGATTATGCAGCAGCTTATTGTAGAATGGAAAATTGAAAGCATGCAGGATCTGAATGAAGCCGGTGAAAAAGCCCGTGACTATATCATGGCTCTGCCAAGCCGTTTATTGCGTGTTGCAGAAAGAATGAAAACTCCTGCTATGGAGTATAAATTCAGCTGGATACACGCTTAAAATAACACTTAAAAACAAAATAGTAATTCTGATACTAACCATAAAAGAAGATCTTATAACAGGAAAGGCCCGGATAAATCATCCGGGCCTTTCCTGTTATATAGAATTAAGCTTACATATTCCTTCTGTACTGGCCGCCTACTTCATACAGCGCATTAGAGATCTGCCCTAATGAACAGATCTTACAGGCTTCCATTAAGGCTTCGAAAGTATTGCCACCAGCAATAGCAATCCTTTGTAACTCTTTCAATGCCTGAACAGTGTGGTCAGCGTTTCTTTTCTGGAATTCATCAAGCGCTTCAATCTGAAATTGTTTTTCTTCTTCTGTTGCACGGATAATTTCACCCGGCACCACTGTTGGTGATCCGTTTTTATTCAGAAAGGTATTTACACCTACAATCGGATATTCTCCGGAGTGTTTCAAAGTTTCATAGTATAAACTTTCTTCCTGGATCTTACCCCGCTGATACATGGTTTCCATTGCACCTAAAACACCACCACGATCGTTGATGCGTTTAAATTCTGCCAATACGGCTTCTTCAACAAGATCAGTCAGATCTTCGATAATAAATGCGCCTTGTAATGGATTCTCATTTTTCGCCAGCCCTAATTCTCTGTTGATGATTAACTGAATCGCCATAGCTCTTCTTACAGAGTCTTCTGTAGGTGTGGTAATAGCTTCATCATAAGCATTGGTATGGAGCGAATTGCAGTTGTCATATATGGCATATAATGCCTGTAACGTAGTTCTTATATCATTGAAATCAATTTCCTGGGCATGTAATGATCTTCCTGAAGTTTGAATATGGTATTTAAGCTTCTGCGAACGCTCATTTCCTTTATACTTGTTCTTGATCGCTTTAGCCCAGATGCGTCTGGCCACACGGCCGATCACAGCGTATTCAGGATCTATCCCATTGGAGAAAAAGAAGGAAAGGTTAGGTGCAAAATCATCTATATGCATCCCTCTGCTCAGGTAATATTCTACAAAAGTAAATCCATTACTTAAAGTAAAGGCAAGTTGTGAGATCGGGTTTGCACCTGCCTCAGCAATATGATAACCGGATATGGAAACAGAATAGAAATTCCTGACTTTTTCATCAATAAAGTATTTTTGAATATCACCCATCATCCTCAATGCAAATTCTGTAGAGAAGATACAGGTATTTTGTGCCTGGTCTTCTTTCAGGATATCTGCCTGGACAGTACCACGAACGGTACTGATCGCATAAGCGCGGATTTTTGCATATACATCTGCTGGTAAAACCTGGTCGCCGGTAACACCAAGCAGCAATAAACCAAGCCCGTTATTACCTTCTGGCAATGCTCCGCTGTAAACAGGTCTTGTAATTTTCTTTTCCTCATAGATCTGGGCAATCTTCTCCCGGACCTCGTCTGAAAGATTATGCTCAATAATGTACTTCTCACATTGCTGATCAATAGCCACATTCATAAAGAAGCCTAACAACATCGGAGCAGGGCCATTGATGGTCATGGAAACTGAAGTAGAAGAAGCGCACAAATCAAAACCTGAATATAGTTTCTTGGCATCATCAAGTGTTGCAATGCTAACTCCTGAGTTTCCTATTTTACCATAAATATCCGGCCTGATATGAGGATCTTCACCATATAGGGTCACTGAATCAAATGCAGTAGAAAGACGGTGGGCAGGTTGTCCAAGAGAAACATAGTGGAAACGCTTATTGGTCCTTTCCGGTCCGCCTTCTCCGGCAAACATTCTTGTGGGATCTTCTCCATCACGTTTCAGCGGAAACACACCCGCCGCATAAGGAAATTCACCAGGTACATTTTCTGTCAGTAACCAGCGCAGTATATCTCCCCAGTCTTTATATCTTGGGAGAGAAACTTTGGTATTTTAAGCTGTGATAAAGATTCATAGAATAAAGGTTGTTTAATTTCTTTATCCCTGACTTTATAGATAAAGTACTCTTCTTTATATTTTTGAACTGTTTCAGGCCACTCTCTCAATAATCTGCGGCACTGACCATCTAATTGCTCTTCCAGATGGTTATAGATGTCTTTAAGACCTGTTTTTAAGGATTCAGGATCTGAAGATGGCGATTTCTTTTCGTCTTCACAAAGCTCAAGTACCCCATTAAGCTGATAAAGTTTTCTGGCAATCCCGCTTTGCAGCTCTACCCACTCATGATAAGCCTGACTGGATTCAGCAATTTCCGCCAGATACCTTGACCGGTCTGGTGGAATAATATATATCTTTTCTGACTGACCGGCAGTCATCAGCATTCTTGCTTTAAAATCTGTTCCTGTTTTCTCTTTGATTTTGGACATCAGTGCTGTAAACAGGTTATTCATTCCCGGATCATTGAACTGGGAGGCCATTGTACCGAATACAGGGATCGTATCATCCTTAGCTTCAAACAGGTTATGATTCCTTTTATATTGTTTACGTACATCGCGTAAAGCATCTAAAGCCCCGCGTTTATCAAATTTATTAATAGCTACCAGATCTGCGAAATCAAGCATGTCGATTTTCTCCAGTTGCGTAGCCGCACCAAATTCTGGTGTCATCACATATAAAGAAACATCGCAATGTTCTGTAATTTCTGTATCTGACTGACCAATACCTGACGTTTCTACAATAATCATATCATAGCCGGCAGCTTTACAGATATCAATACTCTCCTGTACATTGACTGACAAAGCCAGATTGGCTTGTCTTGTGGCCAGCGAACGCATATAGATCCTTGGGTTGTTAATCGCATTCATCCGGATACGGTCACCAAGCAATGCACCTCCTGTTTTTCTTTTAGAAGGGTCAACGGAAATAATAGCGAGGGTTTTATCTTTGACCTCCATCAGGAAACGTCTGACCAGCTCATCTACCAGTGATGATTTTCCTGAACCCCCTGTGCCGGTAATACCCAGAACAGGAGCCTGACTTTTGCTGGTCAGTACTTTGAGTTCATTGACAAACCCCTGTGCACCTGCAGGATCGTTTTCGGCAACAGTAATTGCAGAGGCTATACTTCTTACCTCTTTGCGGGGAATCATCTCCAGTTCGTTGGTAATCGATTTAGTGGTTATGAAGTCAGTTTGCTCCAGCATGTTGTTAATCATGCCCTGCAAACCCATTTTCCGGCCATCATCAGGAGAGTAAATCCGGGTAATCCCGTAGGCTTGCAATTCTGCAATTTCAGTGGGTAAAATTACACCGCCGCCACCTGCAAATATCTTGATTTTTGTCGCTCCTCTTTCCTGAAGCAGGTCATACATATATTTGAAATATTCCATGTGCCCACCCTGATAGGAGGTCATGGCTATACCTTGAACATCTTCCTGAATAGCACAGTTGACTACCTCATCTACAGATCTGTTATGTCCCAGGTGGATAACTTCTGCTCCTGAGGACTGTAAAATACGGCGCATGATATTTATGGTTGCATCATGCCCGTCAAACAAGGCTGCTGCAGTTACAAAACGAATTTTATGTTTGGGGACGTAGCTCTTAATTGGTTCCATTAATGAAATTATATTTGGTCAGTAAAGTTAATAAAAACTAAATAGCATGTTTGATTATTGAATTCAAAATAAAATAAATAAGCTGTTTAAATCGGCTTTGTAAGCTATAAGGCATAAAAAAAGACAAACCCTGTCTGGCATACCTGCCTTTATAAGAGCAGAAGAGCGGAGAGGGTTTGTCTTTTTGTTTTTTACTGGTGCGTAAGTTCTGTAATAGGTTCCCCTATACAGCCACTTGGCATTTGAATATGAAGCATTGCTGCTAGTGTAGCTGCAATATCTGTCATATAATGAGTTTTATTTGTCTTGCCGGGTTTGACATTCCATCCCATAAAAACCAATGGGATATGTGCGTCATAGGGGTTCCATGCACCATGTGTTGTGCCTGTTTTTCCACCGTCAAACCAGTTTGGCTGTAAAATGAAATAGATATCTCCGCTGCGACGTGCATTGTATCCGTTAGTAATCATTTGTTTTTGTACAGCGGTTAATGTGCTTTCAGCAATGCGGGCTAAATCTACTGCATCAGCAAATCCTTCAAGCGTTCTTAAATAAGCTATAGATGCAGATTTCATTGCCGTGAAATCAATTTGTTTAAAATCAGGATTATCATGGTTAAAGATGATCTGATTATTCATCGCTAACAATACAGGCTGCTTAATCTTGAATTTGCTTTCCAGAAAAGTATTCAGACTGGTTACAATAGCTTTATCATCAATTACACCGCCAGGAAGCTTGTTTTCTTTCATAAATCCGGGAACATGCGCTGCACCGTGGTCTGCTGAAAGGAATAAAAGATAGTTTCCTTTACCTACAGTTTTATCCAGGTAATTGAAGAAATCTTCCATGTCTTTATCTAAACGCAGATAGGTATCTTCTGCTTCAATTGAATTAGGACCGTACTGGTGACCGATATAATCGGTTGAAGAGCAACTTACAGCCAGGAAATCTGTGATATTATCTTTACCTAAATCTTCTGCTTTGATAGCTGCTTTTGCCAGATCAAGTGTTATTGTATTTCCATAAGGAGTACTTCTGATCATGTCATAATTTTTCCCGGCATAAAGTTTTAAAGGATGTGGGAAAACCGGCGTTTGTTCACCCCTGGTCTTACCTTCATAATCTTTGTTGTCAGCTGTACTTTGTACATAGCTTTCAAGCGGATAAAGGGTGTTCCAGTTTTGTTCGTAATATTTGTTGGCCATTTTCAGTTTATTATAGTCCTGTACCCATGATGGCAGCTGGCTCATATAATAAGTACTGGTGATCCAGTCTCCGGTTTGTCCGTCATACCAGTAAGCACCATTTGGCGTATGACCTGCAGGCAGGATAGACCCGCGGTCTTTTAGAGAGATACCGATTACTTTACCTCTGAAATTAGTAGCCAGACGAAGTTCATCAGTAATCGTACTGCTCAATAAATTTTTAGGGGACATCATGCCTGCCCTGGTTGTAGAACCCACAGAAACTACAGTAGTATCTTCGGTGCAGTAAACGCCTCTTTTTAATTGTGGATCATACCAGTCATTACCTACAATACCTGTTATGGCCGGTACAGAACCAGTGTAAATACTGGAGTGGCCAACAGCGGTATAAGTGGGCGTATAGGGGATAAAAGTATTTTCGGCTGAAAAACCGTCATTGATCAGCCGTTTAAAACCTCCGTTTGAATACCTGTCATAATAACGATAAAGGTAATCCCAGCGCATTTGATCCACAACCAGCCCGATGACTAATTTTGGGCGGTCAATAGTTGCGGGATAAACTCCCGTGCCTGTACTCTTTGCTTTTTTTTGTGCTAAAGTCACGCCACACAGACAACAAAGTGCGGTGAATAACAAGTAAGTTCTTTTCATCAATTAATTATATTATTTAGTTGTGAAGCTTTAAAGGACTTCTGCTACCACGAATGTACTGCCGCCAACAAAGATTAAATCATCGGTTTCGGCACTTTTTCTGGCTGCATTCAAAGCTAAGGTTACGGTTTCGAATACGGGGCCTTGTAACATAAATTTTGCCGCCTTTGCAGCCAGTTCAGCTGCTGGCATCGCCCTTTCCAGATCAGGCTGACAGAAATAGTATTTTGCCTGTACAGGTAACAGTTTCAGCACACTGGTAATATCTTTATCGCTCAGCATCCCTATAACAATATGTAAATTGTGATGCCGGGTAGCTTTGATGTTTTCCAGTACTTCCTCAATACCTGCTATATTATGTCCTGTATCGCAGATAATCAATGGATTTTCAGCAATAGTCTGCCACCTTCCCTGTAAGCCGGTTAGCTGAACGGTATGGGCAAGACCACTGTAAACAGCTTCATCAGGAATATTAAAACCGTTCTTATTGAGCGTTATTACGGATTCAATAACTGTCAGTACATTTTTCAGCTGATAAAAACCTGTAAGATCCAGCTTAAGATCTTTGAATAAACAGGTTTCTTTTTGATAAACTGAGGTGCGCAGCTGCATACCTTCACGTACAGTATCTCTGACACGAAGTTCGGCGCTGGCAAAAACCAGTTCACTGGAATTTTCTTTAGCTTCATCTATAAATACCTGTGCTATTTCTTCTTGCCGCTCTCCTATAACAGCAGGAACTCCGGGTTTGATAATACCTGCTTTCTGACCAGCGATTTCCTGTAGCGTATTGCCCAGCAGATTGGTGTGGTCAAAACTGATATTGGTAATTACGGATAGCTCCGGATGAATAATATTGGTGGAGTCTTTTCTACCACCTAAACCAACTTCAATAATGGCAACATCAACATTCTGGACAGCGAAATAAGCAAATGCCATAGCAACGGTTACTTCAAAAAATGAAGGGCTGACAGATTCAATGAGGTCTTTCTCCTGCGCGGTAAAATCAACAACGTATTGCTGAGTAATCATTTCGCCGTTTACCCTGATTCTTTCTCTGAAATCTTTTAAATGGGGAGAGGTATATAAGCCTGTTTTATAACCAGCCTTTTGTAAAATGGCGGCAAGCATATGAGAAGTAGAACCTTTCCCATTTGTACCGCCAACATGAATGGTTTTGAATTTGTTTTGTGGGTTTCCCAGGTCTTCACACATTAAGATGGTATTGTGTAAATCCTTTTTCATCGCTGCTGCACCAATACGGGTAAACATCGGGAGCCTGCTGTACAGATAATCCAGGGTTTCTGAATAAGTCATTGAAATAATTTTAAGCGTGTAAATTTTAAAGAAACCTGATTATTTCACTTTAAAATTGAAAACTACAACACCAACCTGCAGATCAGGAGCATTTTCTGACTGGTTCAAACGTGCACCCATGACGGCTGCTTTACATTTAGCCCAAAGATCTAAATCCTGCAGGGTTGTTCCTTTAACACCAGGAGTGGCATCAACTACTATTCCTTGTTTATTAATACTGATACGGACGGCTATTTTACCTGTTTTCTGCCCGTTATCCTGAGGAGTAACCAGGTTCGTGAAACGTCTTAAAGCTATTGGTGTGCCACCAAAGCCAGAACCGCCTTCACCATAATTATTGGCCAGCGGATCTCCGTTAACTGACCCCTGATTTCCAGGAGTTGTTCCCGTTCCATCACCCTGTCCTGTACCTTTGTTCGCTTTCCCTTTGTAAAGTGCGTTTTGATTTACTGTTGGTTTGGCTGGTTTATCAACAACTTTGGTTGTTGCAGCAGGGGTAGAGGGTTTAGTGTTTTTCTTGGTGCTGATACTTACTGCTTCTTCATTGTCCTGGGTGGTGATTTCCTTATCTGAACTTTCTACAGACTTTACAGGAGTAACCTCTTTTTCGGGAACCACTTTGTCAGGAAGCTGTTTGTTCGCATTGGGATCAGCAGAAGGTTCTTCAATACTTGTATAATCAGTACCCATACCTTCTACAGAAGTACCATAATTAACTACCATTCCTCCCATACCTGCTTCTTCAACAGGTTTGAATGTCCCGATAGCAATAAAAAAGCTTAATATCAATAAACCAGCCATAATCGCGGTGGATATTGCCAGGGCTTTAGGATAATTATTTTCTTCTTTAGGGTAAGTCATTATTTTTTTGGTTCTACAGCTAATACAACTTTCAGTTTCAACTGATTGGCTACATCAAACACGGCCATCGTATTTTCAATGGACACTCCTCTGGCAACATACAATACAATAGTCAGATCAGGTGATGCCTTTTGATAAGCTTCAATACTTGCTTTCATCTTATCTAATGTAACTGGTTGTTTCTCTACGAAATAAGTCAGATTATCATTAATAGAGACCGTAACAGTTTTTTGAGCTGCAGATTGTTGTCCGGAGTCAGAACGCGGAAGAAGTAATTTTACAACCTGCGGATTTACTGCTGCCGAAGCAAGCAGGAAGAACAACATCAGGAAAAACATGATGTCATTCAGCGCAGAAGTATGTACCTCAACAGTTCCTTTATTTCTTTTGCGTAGATTCATTATTTACCTGGTTCCTCTAATAGATCAATAAACTCTAATGCGTCTGTTTCCATTCTCAGGATGATTCTTTCTACCATCGCATTCAGGATATGATATAAAACATAAGCAATAATACCTACGATCAGACCTGTTGCTGAGGTAATCATTTTAGTATATAATCCTCCGGATATAGTTCCAATCTCGATAGCACCTTTAACAGACACGTCATGGAAAATTGTAATTACCCCGATAATTGTTCCTACGAAACCAAGCATTGGTGCTATACCTGCTATAATACCCAGGATACTGATATTTTTCTCCAGTTTAGAGACTTCCAGTTTACCTACGTTTTCAATTGCAGCTTCAATATCCTTGATTGGGCGGCCAATACGTCTTAAACCTTTTTCGAGCATACGTCCCAATGGGGAATTTGTATTTCTGCATAAGGCAATTGCATTTTCCAGCCTGCCTTCATGGATGTATTGTTTAATCTGAAGCATCAGATTAGATTCTGTTTTAGATGATTTTCTGATAGTCAGATAACGTTCAACGAAGATTACCAAACCAGCAAAAGCAAGAAACGCAAGTGGAAGCATTACCCAGCCGCCCTTCATCAGTAAATCAAAGAAGTGCAGTTCCTGAGGTGCAGCAGTTACAGCCTGTTTCGCAACGTTGGCGGAATCTGTTAATTGTTGTACTGTATCTGTAGCAACCTGTAGCAAAGTGATCATATTTATTGTTTGTTTTTGTAAATGTACATTTTCGGTATCTTCAGTTTTTTGGTTAATCTTTCCAGCTCAATCTTAGCTGATTCATTATCCTTTAACGTTGCAATACTGATTTTTAGTTTCCTTCCGGACATATTTGTTACGACTTTGGCGTTAATACCGCTCTTTTTCATCTGCTCAATGAACTTGTCTGCTTCTTTTTGATCGTGCATCGAAGCGGCCATAACTTCATAAACTGTAGCTGTATCCGCAGGTTTTACTGCTGTCTTTTGAATGACTGAATCTTTCTGTACTGCTTTGGTTGCAGCCGGCGCTGGTGTTAAGGGAGCGGTTTTCGTAACCGTATCAGCAGTAGCAGTTGAATCTGGTTTATACCTTTCCTGTACAGGAAGTTTAACAGGCTGCTCAGTTTTTGGGGTATTAAAAGGACTACTGGCTATAATTCCGTTAAACCATTCTGGTTTGACTATATAAGCCACAATCATCATAATAATCAAAATCAGCAGACCAAGAATGATTTTTAGATATAAAGGGGTTGTTTTAGTAACTTCTTCCTCTTCTTCAGGAATGTAAAGCTCTTCGTCTTTATTGTAAAACTGGGCAGGCTCAGGAGTTTTAGTATGATCTTTCAGATTCCAGATGATTTCTTCCTGTTCGGGTGTGGTGGTTTTGATAACCGGGGATTTGGAACGGTAGAAATTAAGTGCTTCAATTTCTGCACGAAGTTGTTTTTCATCTTTAAGGGGAGGGACCTGATTCTCCGGCATAAAGTTTTCCTGGTCAGGAACAACGGTTTCTATGACTGCTGGTTCTTCAACAGGAACAATTACTGGTTCTTCAACTGTTGCAGTTACTGGTTCTGGTTCTTCTGTATATTCTTCCGGAACAGGGATTTCAGCAGTTGTGATTTCTTCTGCTGGTTCTCTGGCAGCAGGAATTTCTATCACTGCTGGTTCTTCAACAGGAACAATTACTGGTTCTTCAACAGGTGCAGTTGCTGGTTCTGGTTCTTCTGTATATTCTTCCGGAACAGGGATTTCGGCAGCTGTGATTTCTTCTGCCTGTTCTCTGCCAGCAGGAATCTCCAATGGAGATACTTCTTCTTCAGGAGCAATTATAGGTTCTTCTGCTGGTTCTTCTGGAGCTTCTGCCTGTTCTTCCATAACAGATGGTGTCTCTGGCATGATCTCTTCTGCTGAAGGTTCCTGCTCTGCCTTTATCACAGGTAAACCATAAAAGTCGAAACCGTAATTCAGTTGGGCTGATGGTTCAAAGCGCAGCTCATTATCTGCTTGATATAACTTACCCAGATCACCAAGATCTGCTTCCTGGCGATCGTTCAGCTGTTGTAAAATACCATTGCTGAATTCATCAATAAAGTAATTGGCAGTATCATTTGATACATTCCTTTTTTTACTGATGAATTCGGCTAATATAGTCTCTTCTTTAACTTCAGGCGTAAAGTCAATAGTATAACTGGGAGGTATGAACGAATGCGTTTCTGCATCGTACCTTCCCGGTAATTTCTTTTTGTAAACAGTTCCCAATCCGGAAACTCCTACAGCTTTACGGGTTTGAATAAGTACTGAGAGGTAAGACAAGATATCCATTCTGGTAAAAATAAATTTTAATTCTGTATCAACCAATTATAATTGTAATTGGTTGAATGAATTTAAGCGGGCTCTTAGAATGAATAACTGATTCCACCAAATACGTTAACACCAATTGCCTGGTAATATAAGTATCTGCTGTACTTTTTATTAAGCAGGTTATTTGCTTTAGCGAAGGCTGAAAATCTGTTATTTATTTTATAAGTTGCACCAATTCCTAAATCTACAAAACCTTTCACGTTAACTACCTGCTCGATAGCTGTATTTGGGATAATGTATGGAGATGAAGGGGCAGCAGTATAGATTTTTGCATTAGATGCATCCTGGATAACTACAGCAGCATTAAAACCTATTTTGTCTGTTACATTATATAACAGGTCTGAACTTATACGCAGCTGAGGTTTAAACCAGCTGTAAGTTTCTGAAGATGGCTTGTAATCTTCCAGGTTTATTTTACCTGTCCATTTCAACTGATCACTTACCTGTACTGAAACTTCACCTTCTAAACCTAACAGCTTCATTGTACCGAAATCATAGATCACATCAAACTTATTAAAGTCGGTGTAGTTATTGACAAATAATGGCATGTCAGTAATTTGTTTACGGTATACTTTTGCTTTGTAACCAAAACCCGGGCCGCCAGTACCTTTAATACCTGCACTGAAACTTAGCTTTTCAATAGAGTTTTTAATTGCAATATTGCTATTCAGGAAAGGGTTCTCATCAGTGAATTCTTTCATGGAGTTTCTGTTCACATCCCCTTTGATTTCACCAAAGATCTGTAAGTAATCCGGGATGATAGTGAAGTCTGCAGTTACAGCAGGAAATATTCTTGACTTGGAAACCGTACCAAATTCCTGAACAAAGTTAATCCCGGCTGTGATTTTTATTCCATTAGCCTGTAAACGGATATATGGATTTAAGCGAAGCAGGTTATTGGATACGTTTGTTAATACATCTTTGGTATTACCGAATTCTCCGGAAGCAGCCAAACCGAAATTGAAACTGCTGATTCTTTTGTTTAAGTAACCGTTAATGACTACAGAGTTTTCTGTGGCAGATAACTGGTCTCCCCAGATATAGCCATTCACTTTAGCTGCATAGCTTAAAGCATCTTCATCTTCGCTGTGTTTATTCACCACTTCTGCTTCTGCCTCAATGAAATTGAAGGACTGCTTTCCGGGATTAGGATTTCTGTTTGGATTGCTTTCATCATAACCATAGAAATAAACACCTTTTCTTTCATAGTTAATGCGGCCACTGAATATGGCTTTTTCACCAATGCTGCGACCAAAAACACTTAATTGCTGCTGATTGAATTTCTGTCCGTTTAATTTTCCGGACTGGCTAAAGTGTTTAAAAAAACCACCTAACTGTAAATCCTCAGAACGTCCCATATTGATATAAGCCTCACCAAGAACTGTACTTGCAGAACCAAATCCGCCTTTCACGTAATTATTAATAATTTCTGTTTGTCTTTCTGCTGCCACTTCCTGTGCATACAGTTTATCAATATCAGAGTTCAGTTCAAGCTTTCTGTCTGTCAGGCTATAATTGAAACGTGCTTTATAAGTTTTAACATCATTCAGATCAGGGCTTCTTCTGAGCTTAACCGCTTCTGCTAAAATTGGCTTGTATGGTCTTACTACTTCAATTTCTTCGGTTACCTGTTTTTCATCCGGGTTTTTCTCTGCAGCTTTTTTGTCAGCCTGCTTCTTTTCTGTAGTTTTTTTCTCAGTCGTTTTTTTATCCTGGGCTTTGATGGTCAGTGTACCCGCGGTTAATAAGAAAACAGTAGTATATATTAATTTGTTAAATCTCATGGTGCTTTGTCTTATTTAATTTTTTCTAATTTCTCTTTGGCAGTAGCGACAATTTCATCTTTACCGTCATAGTTATCAATAATACTTAAGAGCGTACTTTTCGCCTGCAGTTTGTCTTTTAATGCGACATAGTTATCTGCCAGCAAGATGAATGCCTTAGCGACCCAGTAATCGTAAGAAGGCATGTTATTGATTAAATCAAAACAAGTTTTCTGAGATGTTTTATAGTCATGTTTATTATATTGAATTTCTGCCAGTGTATATTTAGCTTCGGCAGCTGCCAGTGTTTTTGTTTTACCAACTACATTTGTAAATGATTTTACAGCCATTGCTGTATCTGCTTTTAACAGGTAAGCTTTACCAGCATACAGATCTGCACTGTTTACTTCTTCTTCAGAAGCTTTATCAGATTCTTTAGTCAGTAATACATATTTAAGCATATCATCCGGCATATTTAAAGCGGTATAGGCTTTAAGGAGGTTGTTAATGGCAAATGAATAATGTGCTTTGTAATCGGCTGTGGTTTCCAGTCTTTTCAGGTAAACAACTGCTTCATTGTATTTTTTCTGTGCAAGGAACAATTTAGAAATACTAACCAGTGAACGTTCTGTGTAATCACTTGTCCAGTCATTCAGAATAAATTCGTAATCTGGAATTGCCTCATCCGGACGGTTCAGTTTTACCAGTGATTCTGCTCTGATAAATTTGGCTTCTTTTGCGTGAATAGCTTTCGGATACTTATCAAAATAAGCATTAACACTTTCAACCGTTCCCTGAGCATCACCTTTCAGATAGGTGTTTTTAGCAGCCTGGAAAACGATGTTATCCTGCTCTGCTACGGTGTAGTTACCGATAGGAGTGGTAGTAGCATAAGCAATAAAACCATTTGCGTCACCACGGTCTACATAAATGTTTTTGATAGATTCTAAAGCTTGTTTAGCCTCTTCTGTACTGGCGTAATCATTGATTACTTTTTTGAAGGTAGCTAATGCTTCTTCATCTTTATCCTGGTTATATTGTACAAGACCAATAGTAACCATTGCTCTTGGTACATAACTGCTGTTTGGATATTTACTGATTAAAGCAGTCAGGTCAGTTCTTGATTTATCCAGATTGCCTTTATTGAAATAGGTATAGGCAATTTCAAAACCTGCATCATCTGCATAGTTTGAAGAGGGGAATTGCTTCAATAAGCTTTCCATTGTAGCAATCTTGGTATCGTCCTGTCCCTGTAATCCCTGGATCATTCCTCTTTGAAACAAAGCATAATCTTCACCAGTTGATCTGTCAGCAATAATCCTGTTGTAATAGGTTAATGCATTCCCATAACTTTTACTCACAAAGTACGAATCTGCCAGACGCATGGTAGCATCAACTACTGTATTTTTGTCTTTATCATTTCCATTAAGGAAACGCTCGTAGTAAGTTGCTGCTTTAGCATATTTCTCATCTTCAAAGGCCGAGTAAGCCAGTGCATAATTAGCAAAATTGTATACTTTGGTTTTTTCTGCATCGGGCATTGTAAGGAATTTCTCGAAAGTCTTTACCGCTTCTCCGTACTTACGCAATTCGTACATCGATTCTGCCATCCAGTAAGTGCTCAATGCGTGAATCTCCGGATCATTAGGGATTGCATTAGAACGCTGGAACATAGAAAGTGCGTTTGGAAAAGCACGTTCATTGTAAAATTCAAGACCTCTGAAATAGAGTACTTTCTGATAAGCCTCTTTAGCCTCTGGTGATTTATCAGGGATAGGATCAAGAATATCGATAGCTGCCTGGTAATTTTTGCTGGTCAGCAGAATTTCACCCAATAAGGTTTTAGCCTCGTTTATTTTACGTGAAGCCGGGAATTGTTTTAAGAAACTCTGTGTAGATTCTAAGGCCTGCTGATTAAAGTCAAGTTCATAACTTAATCTTGCATAATTGATCCATGCATCTTCCTGCGTTACTTTATCAAATTCAAGACGTGATGCCCTGAAGAAAGCACTCCTTGCTTTTGATTTATCACCGAGTTTGATAAAAGCACGTCCCAGTGTATGCATTCCGCTTTGCAGATATACATCGTCCGCTGTCAACTGCTCCAGTATACCTACAGACTCTCTGTACATACCCAGCTCAAACAGCGAATAACCATACTGATAAATGAAAAGGTTGTTTTTGGTTTTAGTTGTGCCGCTTTTTGTGTAGAAGTCACTGAAATAAAGCGCTGCATTTTTATAATCTGATTTAGCAAAATAAGAAGCTGCGATTAAACTCAGCATGTCTGCTTCAAATTGTTGTTTAGTACTTTTTAAGATGGGAACAGCGTAATTGATCACATCATCATAACGCTCATCCAGATAATACATGGAAGTGATATAATAAGGATAACTGGCTTCGTAAGTTTTAGAACCTTTCAGTTTTTCAAAATTACTCAATGCTGTTTTGTATTCTTTATTCAGGTAATTGATATAAGCGAAATAATAAGTTGCACTTTCCTGAAAGGGGCCGTCAACTTTTTTTACTGCTTCAAATAAAGGCTCTGCTTTTTCTATATTCTTTAATTCGAAATAAGAATATCCCTGTTTGAACTGGTATTCTGTTCTTTGTTTCTGTGAAAGGGTAGAAGGATCAGTTTTTTCAAACCAGTCTAATGCTTTCTGGTAATTTTTTTGTGCGAAATAAGATTTACCAACATGGAAGTAAGCAAGTTTGGTATTTGGATTTAAAGGATAGTCTTTAATGAAGGTTTGAAATAAGCTTTCCGCATCGCGATTGCCTAATTCTAATGCACAAACAGCTGCATAGAACTTAGCATTTTCTTTTAATAAAGAGAGTTCAGCATTGCTTTCCTGAGCGGTTCCGGGTTTTTGTCTTAACTGTTCAACCAATCTGAATTGTTGAGCTGCAGCGATATACTTTTCATTTTGAAGTAATTCAAGGCCGGTCTGATAGTTTTTATTGAGGTTTACTAACGCACTTACCTGCGCATAACCTGCGGTAAGGTTACCAGCTAATAAAAGCGGAATAAAAAAGTATTTTTTCTTCATTGGTATTTAATTTCTTTAAGCGGTTATGAAACTAACATGAACCCATTTTACCAGCTGTTTGAAGAGCGATAGGTGCATGATGGTTGCAATGATTTCAAATATGGTTGCTGCTAATATAATTATTGTAATGTGTCTTATTAACATAAGAAGTTAACAAGTGTTGATAACACTGTTTAACGCTGTTTTGGCCGGAATGGTATAAAAGAAAAACGATGCAGGCTAATCTCTCTGAGAGGCAAGCAGATAAAGTACAGCCATTCTGATAGCTACTCCGTTTTCTACCTGGTCCAGAATGATTGATTGTTTACTGTCAGCTACATCACTGGTAATCTCAACTCCTCTGTTAATAGGGCCGGGATGCATGACAATAATTTCTTTATCCAGGTTATCAAGGATTTGCTTGTTCAGACCGTACATCATTGCATATTCTCTTAAGGACGGGAAGTATTTAATATCCTGTCTTTCGAGTTGTATACGAAGCATGTTTGCGACATCACACCAGTTTAATGCTTTGATCAGGTCATGCTCTACTTTTACACCCAGGCTGCCAATATGTTTTGGAATCAGGGTAGTAGGGCCGCAAACCATAACCTCAGCGCCTAGTTTTTGCAGGCAGAGAATGTTAGAGATGGCTACTCTTGAATGCAGAATATCCCCGACAATGACAACTTTCTTTCCTCTTACCTCACCTAGCTTTTCACGGATGGAATAAGCATCAAGTAAGGCCTGTGTAGGATGCTCATGTGCACCGTCTCCGGCATTTACAATCTGGGCATTGATATGTTTGCTCAGAAATACACCAGCACCTGCGTAAGGATGTCTCATCACAACCATATCCACTTTCATCGCCAGGATATTGTTTACTGTGTCGATCAGGGTTTCTCCTTTACTGACTGATGAGGAAGAGGCTGCGAAATTAATCACATCTGCTGAAAGTCTTTTTTCTGCCAGTTCAAATGAAAGCTTGGTACGGGTAGAGTTTTCAAAGAAGATATTTGCAATGGTAATATCGCGTAGCGAAGGGACTTTTTTGATCGTCCTGTTGATGACACCTTTGAAATTATCTGCAGTCTCAAAAATCAATTCAATATCATTCAGGGTAATATCTTTAATGCCTAAAAGATGTCGGGTTGATAGTTTTTCTGCTGCCATTTCTTATTTATTTCTGTCTGATAATAAAATTACTTTGTCTTCTCCTTCTGTCTCTTTCCAGCTTACTTTTACCATCTGGGAATCCAGGCTATCTACCTGCTGTCCGATATAATCAGGTTCAATAGGTACATGTCTTGAAAATCTTCTGTCAATTAAGACTAAAAGTTCTACTCTGGCTGGTCTTCCAAATGCAAGCAATGCATCCAGTGCAGCCCTGATGGTACGGCCTGTCCATAGTACGTCATCAATCAGAACGACATTGCATTCTTCAATAATAAAGTCTATAGTATTGCTGTTTGCGGAAACAATTCCATCTTTTCTCCTGAAATCATCTCTGAAGAAAGTGATGTCAAGATTACCTTTTCTGATAGTTTTGTTTGGAAGGATTTCTGAAAGTTCCTGTTTGATTCTGTCTGCGAAGTAACTGCCACGGGGCTGTATACCAATAAGTACGGTGTTAGAAAAATCGTTGTGATTCTCAATTAACTGATGACAAAGTCTCTTAATTGTGATCTGGAATTTTTTACCGTCTAGCAGGGTTCTCTTTTGCATTGACAAATTGATTAGGCAAATATAAAAAATCGGATTGAATTATGTACCCGCAATTTTAATTAATTTCAATGAGGTTCTGCGTTTTAATTGTAAAATAAAGCTAATTGCCTGATTCATATATGCGAATTAACCTTATTCTTTTTGCAAAATGAAGAGAGATCCGGGGCAGCGATTCTTTATTTTAGCTATCCATATTGCCGGGGAGAAATTAAACTGGATTAAGCATAAGGATTTTTAGGAATGTTAACTATTTTATAGTTAAGGGCTTTCAATTCTATTAACAGTTCTGGCGTTGGATTTTCCTTAAATACGATAACTGATAATACCTGTCCGGGAATAACGGTCATTTTTACCAGGGTATCTAAAATCTTCTTTTTCCTGTTGATTTGCCTGAAATGTTTTTCTTTTTTTGAAGCTGGTAAGCTTTCCATTCCTTTAGCATAGAAATTGGGATTAATTTGTTTAAAAGCAACCATCGGCAGACCAAGGCCAGCAGCAAACTTCTCGAACTCTCTTTCGCTGATTTTATAGACGAAGTTACCAACGGGTTCATAAGAGAATTGATTTTTCCACAGCTTTTTTATAAGTGAAGGACTGGACTTTGCGAGGATATTTAAGATGCCTAATAGCATAGGCATTTTTGTTACCGGGTCCTGAGGCTCAATGATTACAATTCCTTTTTTAGCCACACGTATCATTTCATACAATGCAGCATATGGCCGTGGAAAATGGTGATAAGTTTCTTTACACAGAATATAATCAAATGTATTATCCTGAAAGGTTAACTTTTCCGCATTCTGAACGGAGTAGTTGTTTATAATCCCATTTTGCATGGCAATTTCCAGAAAATCACTATTCAGGTCGCTTGCTTCGGCAAGCTGTGCGTTATTGGATTGCTGAATATATTGTGCATCAAATCCATAAGCATCACCTACGGTAAGCCATTTCTGATCAGCTTTTCTGAGTAAAGGATTTATACAGGTGAAAAATATATTCTGTAGCCAGTTATTAACGGTTTGCGCTTTACTGTCATTTCTTTTTAGATAGGCTATCTTGTCTTCGGAAGTGGGGAAGTGTACATTGTACCAATCCTCATGTTTCTTGTAGCTATCGTGGTGATACATAAACGGATATCTGTTTTACTAAATGTAAGTAATTTATTTTAGCGTAAACTGTTAAAAAATGTTAAGAAAAGAATTTATGTTGCATAACAATTTCGCAATTATTAACATTGCTATCCGTTATATCCATTATAAGAGTGAAAGATATTATAAGCACCTTAACTGACTAAATTTGACTATGCAGCATTCAATCATATTTTTTGACGGTGTTTGTAATTTATGTACAGGCTCTGTTAAATTTGTCATTCAAAGAGATCAGAAGGACCAATTCAGATTCGCGGCGCTGCAAAGTGATATTGCACAGCAATATCTTGGGCCATTTGGCTTATCACTGAGTGAACTAAGCAGTATTATCCTGTTCGAAGATGGAAAGGTTTATCAGCGTTCTACAGCTGCATTAAGAATTACAAGACATCTGAGCGGAGCATGGCCTTTATTATATGGTTTGTTGATTGTTCCTGCGTTTATCAGAGACTTTATATACAATCAGATCGCAAAGCGCAGATATTCGATCTGGGGCAGGGAGGAGAGCTGTATGGTTCCGACTGCTGAACTGAAAGCTAAGTTTCTATAGCCTTTATGGAGAACACGTATTCAATTATCTTACAAAATTCAGGACATAAAAAAAGAGAGTGCCTTTTGAGCACTCTCTTTTTAATATATAAGCTTTAAGATTATTTAGCTTTGTTTTTGCTTTCTTCGCCTTCCATTTGCTCTTTCAATTGTGCAAGAACACCTAGATCACCAAGAGTTGATTTCTCAACTGAATCTTTAACTTTTTTAACTGCATTGCTTGAAGCTTTAGCATCTTTTTTCTTAGTAGCTCTTTCTTCAGCAGCAACTTCAGCTTTAGCCTCTTCCCAGATACGGGCATGAGAAACAACGATACGTTTAGCATCTTTGTTAAACTCAATGATTTTGAAATCATTAGTTTCTTCAGCTTTGATAGTAGTACCATCTTCTTTAGCCATGTGTTTAGTTG